>Ga0210403_10000250_pt1 | contig 59975 bp, 58 predicted proteins | sample IncBWC19MmetaG_FD_150863 | JGI IMG/M metagenome (GOLD analysis project Ga0210403, IMG submission 150863) | Forest soil microbial communities from Barre Woods Harvard Forest LTER site, Petersham, Massachusetts, United States - Inc-BW-C-19-M | ecosystem: Environmental > Terrestrial > Soil >...
CCCCCGCCGAACGGCGCCCGCCCGTGGCGGGCCAAGTGGACTGCGAGCGGTCCGGCCGCCGAGCCCGTGGCGGGATCCTCGGGCACGCCCAGCGCGGGCGCGAACATGCGCGTCTTCCAACGCTTGCCGGCGCCGGCGAAGCAACTGACGCAAACCTCTCCGAGCTGCGCGAGCGCGCCCATGTCGGGCCGCAGCGCCGCAACGGCAGCCTCGTCCTCAAGCGCCACGTAGACATGGTGCGGGCCGTTGTCGTAGACCTCCACCTGCAGTCCCGAGCGCTCCACGCCCAGCGCGGCCAGCAGCTCGCGCTCGCGCTCGTAGGCCGCCACGGTGGGAACCGGCTGCGCCATGCGCGCAAACGCGGCCCGGCCAGGCCCCCTGCGCACCTGCACCGGGACCTCGGCCCGCTCGGTCTCCAAGGCGATCGAGTCGCTCCCAAGCGCCATCGCGGCCACGATCGCGGCGCCGAGCACGGGGTGGCCGGCGAAGGGCAGCTCGCTCGTGGGCGTGAAGATGCGCGCGCGCACATCACCGCCGGCCCGCGGCGGCAGCATGAACACCGTCTCGGAGAGGTTCATCTCGCGCGCCATGCGCTGCATCAGCCCACTCGCCAGGCCGCGCCCGTCGGTAAACACCGCGAGCTGGTTGCCCGCAAGCGGCGTGTTGGTGAACACGTCGAGCACCACATAGCGCCTCCTCGCCTCCTCCCGGCCGCCTCCGCTGTCCGCGCCCAGCGGGTCGAACAGGCGCAATCGATCGATCTCCTCGCTCATGCCTGGAAGCCTACGGTCTGCGCTCCCGCCCCCTGCGTGTACGCTCGACGCAGACCAGCGAGAGGAGAGGGCGGCGATGAGCGAGGTGGTGAAGGTTCAGGTGCAGGACGGCGTGGCGCTGCTCACCCTCAACCGGCCGGAGCGCCTGAACGCCTGGACGCAGGAGATGGAGCGCGTGTACTTCGACGCGCTCGAAGACTGCGCTGCCGCCGAGGATGTGCGCGCGATCGTCCTCACCGGCGCGGGACGCGGCTTCTGCGCAGGCGCCGACATGCAGGAGCTGCAGAGCCTCGGCAACGGCGGCGCCGCCGCGATCCCGCCAGAGCAGCTCGCGCGCGAGCGCCGCCCGCAGGCGCTCGCGCTGTCGATCCCCAAGCCCATCATCGCCGCGGTCAACGGAGCATGCGCGGGCATCGGGCTGGTGCAGGCTCTGATGTGCGACCTGCGCTTCGCTGCCGAGGGCGCCAAGATCACCACCGCCTTCGCCCGCCGCGGGCTGGTGGCCGAGCACGGCATCTCCTGGATGCTCCCGCGCCTGGTGGGCCCTGCGCGCGCGCTCGACCTGCTGCTCTCCGGCCGCGTGGTGCTCGCCGAGGAGGCCCTCTCACTCGGCTTGGTCAACCGCGTGCTGGCGCCTGAGCGGCTGCTCGAGGCGACCCTCGAGTACGCCCGGGAGCTGGTCGTGAGCTGCTCGCCTGCGAGCATGGCCGCGATGAAGCAGCAGGTCTACGCCGACCTCGAACGGGGCCTCCTCGAGGCGAGCGAGCGAGCTGACCGCCTGATGTTGGAGTCCTTCGCCGCCCCCGACTTCATCGAGGGCGTGACGAGCTTCATCGAGCGTCGCGATCCGCGCTTCCCAGCGTTGGGCAGCTATAGCGCGGCCGGAGCGCCGGGCGCCGAGGGCTGAGCGCGGCCGCGGTCGAGCAGCCCCAGTCGTACGCCGCCGAGCTCGATCGCCTCCCGCCCGGCTCGCAGCTCGGAGGGCACCCCCAGAGCGATCTCCACGATCCCCGCCTGGCCCTGGCCGAGGATGGCCTTGAAGCGCACCTCTCCGCTGTCGAGCTCGAGCACCCAAGCGTCGTCGGCCGGCTGCTCGGCGACCGGCACGCCGAGCACCTCGCCCCAGCGCGCCGCCGCGACGGGCGGATCCTCGACCGCCACCGTGATCCCCTCCAGGCGAACGTCGGCTCCGCGGCCGGTGGCACCCGTCCACGCGGGCCCACCCCAACGCCAGGTCCCGTAAGGCGCCGAGCGGTCGATCGAGACGATCGCTCCGCGCATGTCCGCGGGATGAAGGTGCGTGGCCGATATGTCCGGCAGGTCGATCTGCCAGACCACCCGTACGCCCAGCGCGCCCGCGCGGCCCCTCGCGCCCTGCAGGTCCTCGATGTCGAAGATGACCATGTAGCCGCCGTCGCCACCGTGACGCTCCAGATAACGGCCTGCGGCCGTGCCCTGGCGCATCGGCGAGATCACCTCCAGGAAGCAGTCCTCGAGCGCGAACACGACGTTGACCAGACCGAACTCGCCCACGCCCGGGTCGCGGAAAGGCTCGCCCAGCCCCAACGTCTCCGCGAGCGTTGTAGCTGCCGGCTCGAGCTCGGCTGCGACCAGCACGGCCTGTCGCAGCCTCACCGCTCCTCGCCTCTCCTCCACGGCTGCGAAGGCTAGCGCGCCGCGAGACAGTCCCGCCATCCGCGATTCCGCACGTGTGGGACCATCTACTCGATGAATGCGAGCAATTCGATTTGTATTATGCTCCGCTTGTAGACAAAACATTGCCGCTCGGCCCGCTGGGCGCGTGGCGGCGCTCAGCCGGGGAGGTGCAAGGGTGCAGGACGACGATGGATCGCCGTCGCGGGGCAGCGCGCACGCGGGCGCAGGCGCGCCGCAGATCGTGCCGCTGTTTGAACGCCTGCCCCACGGCCCGCACCGGATGGAGCGGCGAGAGGTGCTCCTTCACCAGCGCTCTCGGATCCATCGCGCGATGGTCGAGGCGGTGGCCCGCAGCGGCTATGGGGGTACGAGCGTCAAGCAGATCACGGGCCTTGCGGGCGTGTCCCGCAGGGCCTTCTATGAACAGTTCGCGAACCGCGAGGACTGCTTCCTGTCCACCTTCGACCGCATAGCGGACCTCTCCATCCAGCGCCTCAGACGCCTCTACCTGAGCGTCGACGGCCCGCCGGAGGAGTGCTTGCGTGCTGTGTTCGAGGAGTGCGCACGTGCCTTCGGCGAGGAACCCAAGGCGATGGCGCTCGTCAGCGCCGAGGCCCAGACGGTGGGGCGAAACGGCATCGCGCGGCTGCGCGCGGCGACCGCGACCTGCGAGCAGCTCCTGGCCAGGAGCCTGTCGGCGCCCGCGGGATCCGCTTCCATCCCCACACCGATCGCACGCGGCGTGGCGGGCGGCCTGCTGGGCCCCGTCTGCTTCGCCGTGCGCGCCGCGCCCGGGCGCCGGCCCGAGCCCGACCAGCTGGGTGAGGCGCTGCTGGAGTGGACGCTTCCGTTCGTGGGCGCGGTCACCGCGGGCCTCGCCGAGCGCATGGCCGCCAACGTTTCCCAGCGCCTCGGCGAGGTACCCGCGGCGGGCGACTCCAGAGCCGACGGACGCGCGGACGGCGAGCAGCGTGAGCGGATGCTGCACTCCGCGTTGCGGTTGGCCGTGCTCGGCGAGTATTTACAGGTCACGCCGCCGCAGATCGCAGAGGAGGCTGGTGCGGCGCCGGAGGCGTTCAACGAGCTGTTCGCGGGCACCGCGGAGTGCTACCTCGAGGCGCTCGACCTGGTCGCAGAGCGACTGCTGGCGGTGGTGTCCGATCGGGCGCTGAACGACCAAGACTGGCCGGTCGCCGTGCGCAGCGTGCTCGCCGCGCTGCTGCGCCACCTCGCCGCTAACCCCCTACACGCCCACACCGTGGCTCAGGGCGCCTTCACCGCGGGAGTGAGCGCGGTGGAGCGCAACCTCGAGCTCGCACGGTCGGTTGCGGCCGTGCTCACCACGAGCGCACCGGCGGGCCGCACGAGAGCCCTGGCTGTGGAGGCGGTGGCGGGCGCCGTCTGGCACGTGGTCGGTTGCCAGGCGGCGGGCGGACGGATCCAGCTCCTGCCCGTGCTCTCCGACTACCTCACCTTCGTCGTGCTCACACCGTTCATCGGCGCACACGAGGCCGCGGACACGGTGATGGGAGCGCCGCCGGTCAGCGGCGTTTGCTCCTGAGGCGTTCGGCGCTGTAGGTCAGGACGATTCCCACCAGCAACGAGATCACGATCACCACAATCAGGGGCGCGTGGCCCGTGCCGATGATCCATTCGACCTTGACTTCTTCGGAGTTGAGCACCGCGAACAGCGTCACGAGCACCGCCAGCGCGATCAGCCCCCCGGTGCGGAACATCTCCACGGGGCTGCGGCGCTCACGCTCGGGCTTGGAGTCGTCGGCCGGCTTCTGTGCGGGAGGAGACGTGGACATCCCGATCACCATGATCCTACCCGCAAAGCCACCCAGCACGGACCCCGAGACGCCTGCCCGGTGCCAGGAGGGACCGTCGGGGCGGCGAATACCATGGGTGCGATGCAGCGGAAGATCATCGGAGCCTTGGCAGCGCTCTCCCTCGGCCTTGCCGGTGGCGCGCTGCTGGGCGCGTGCGGCAGCTCCCAGACCAAGACTGTGACCGTGGCAGCGGGCGAACCGGCGACCCAGTCCACCACCGGCACCGCCACAAGCGCCACCGCCACCACGAGCACTGCGAGCGCGACCAGTACCGCAACGACCACGAGCAGCGAACAGAGCACCACCGGCAGCGCCGGCGGCCCTGCCACCACCCGCAGCGCGCCCGAGCCGGCGTTCACCGAAGGCGAAAGCCACGCCGAAGGCCTGAGCGGCGCAGCGGCTGTGGTTCGTGCCCGCGGATACACGCCCAACAACACCGCCGAATACCACTCGGGCCAGACCCTGCGGGTGCTCGTGGGCACGCGCACCGGATCGGGCGACGGCTACGGCCAGCAGGTGTTCTTCTTCCTCGGCGGCCGCTACATCGGCACGGACGCCAAGGAACCGAGCGCGACGGTCAAGGTGGTCTCCCAGGGCGACACGGAAGTGACGCTCGCCTATCCGCTCTACCGCAGGAACGATCCCCTCTGCTGTCCGGGGGGCGGCCAGGCCACTGTGCGCTTCCAGCTCAACAACGGGCGACTCACGCCGCTCGGAACGATCCCGCCGGCGGGATCGGGCAGCGCCCTCAGCCGCTACTGACGACACGCTCGCTTCACGCCCTATCGTTGGTGGCAAACGCAGACCACCACCAGAAAGGGCGCCTCATGAGCGTAAGAGTCGAGGGACGCGGCCAGGAGCTGCTGGAGGCAAAGAACTTCTGCAACGTTGCAACGCTGCGCGCGGACGGATCGGTTCACGGAGTGCCCGTTTGGGTGGACGTGCAGGACGGCCGCCCGGTGCTCAACACCGCCGAGGGACGCGCGTGGCCGCGCAACCTCGAACGCGACCCGCGCATCACCCTGACGGTTCAGAACATGGAGAACCCCTACGAGTACGTCGAGGTACGCGGTCGCGTGGGCGAGCGCACCAACGATGGGGCCGACGAGCACATCGACGCGCTCGCCAAGAAGTACATGGGCGTCGAGGAGTACCCCCTGCGCCAGCCCGGCGAACAGCGCGTGATTATCCGCATTGACCCCGAACACGTGAAGGTGTACCCCAGCTGAGGACGCCTCAGGCCCGTCGCAGCAGCCGCCGCAGCAGCGAAGGCCGCGGGGGCTGGGTGCGCTGCCACTCGTCCCTGAGCACCAGCTGGCCGCGCCGGCGCGCAGCGAGCACGCACTCGCTGTGGGCGTGGCGACGGCGGCGGGGGTCGCCTTCGGGTGCGATGAGCATATGCTCGCTGAGAGCGGGCAACAGATGACCACAGATCGGACAGCGATACGTCGCCGGCTTGCGGTTCGCCGCACGGCGCACCGTCCACCATGGGGCGCGCGGAAGGCTGGGCATCGCTCCATTGTGGCGCCGCTGGCAGCCACGATCGCGGCCACGGTGGCGGTGGGCGTGGGGGTGGCGCTGGCGCGGGCCGGGCGCGACCGTCGTGAGAGCCACCGCGACGGCGCCAACGAGCGGCAGTTCGCACTGCTGCCTGGCGAGCGCCTGGCGGACGGCATGGTGCGCATGGCGCTCGGCCAGGTGGACTTGGCGCTCGAGCTTCTGGGAGGCGGTGGCGGCGCGCTCGATGAGCACGCGGTGCATGAGATCCGCAAGGCGCTCAAGCGGCTGCGAGCGCTGCTGCGCCTGCTCGAGGAGGAGCTCGGGGCGAAGACCTACGCGAGGGAGAACGCGGCCCTGCGCAAAACCGCGGCGCGACTGGCAGGCGCGCGCGACGCGGAGGTGATGCTGGCAACGCTCGAGCGACTGATCGCCCGGCACCCACGCAAGCTGCGGCGGCGGGGCGGCGTGGTCAGGCTGCGCGCACAACTCGCGGCCGAGCACGAGCGGATGGAGCGGCACACCCTTGGCGACGAGGCCACGAGGGCGCTGGTGCTCGAGGAGCTGCGGGCGTTCCGGGCGCGCGTGCTGGAGTGGCAGTTGCGCGATCGCGACGGCGTCCGTCTGGTCGAGCCTGGGCTGGCCGGCGTATACCGGCAGGGGCGCCGGCGCTACCGGCGCGCCGCCCACGCGCGGAGGGATCGCGTGCGGGCGATGCACGAATGGCGCAAACGCGTGAAGGACCTGCGCTACGCCGCCGAAATGCTGCAGCGGCGCGACCCCGCGAGGCGGGCCGGTCTCGGGGCGCCGGCCGGCTCCACCGTGCGCGCGCCGGGGCACGGAGCGGGCCGGGAGGCCGCGCGGCTGCGGCGCCTTGCCAAGCGGGCCGACGCGCTCGGCGAAATGCTCGGCGAGGAGCACGATCTGGCGCTGCTGGCCGAGCTGATCGGCGCGCAGCGGCGCAGCGGCAAGGGCAAGCGCAGTGGACGCTCAGCGGCTTTGCGCCCACGCATCGGCCGGCGTACGCGCAAGCTCCTGCTCAAGCTGATCGCGCGCCGCCGGCGACGGCTGCGCAAACGCGCGCTGCACGAGGGCGAGCGTCTCTACGCCGCCGGGCCCAAGCGGTTCCTGCGCGGCGTTCGCGCGGCCTACGCGAGCGGGTGGCAGTCCGCGAGCTAGTTGATGCTGACAACGGTGAGCGTGCGCTTGCCCCGGGGCAGCGACACCGAGATCTGCTCGCCGGGGGCTCGCCCCAGCAGCGCCACCGCAACGGGCGATTCAGCGGAGAGGCGGCCCTCCTTGGGAGCGGCGTCGCGCGAGGACACGATGCGCCACGTCTGCTGGGCGCCCTCGTGATCGCAGACGACCACCGTGGAGCCGAAGCCCACCACACCGTCGCTGGCGCCTGCTGAGTCCTTGACGATCACCGCCTGGGCGATCTTCTCGCGCAGGCGGGCGATCTTGGTCTCGAGATGCGCCTGCTCGTTCTTGGCGTCGTGGTACTCGCTGTTCTCCTTGAGGTCGCCCCATTCGCGCGCGGTCTTGATGCGCTCGGCGATCTCCCTGCGTCCCTCGCCTTCCAGCTCTGCCAGCTCGGCCTTAAGGCCATCGAGGCCCTCGGCGGTGGTGAGGTTGGTGGCTTCGGTCACTCCATGCAGACTACCCGACCGCCGCTCCGCGCCACGGGCTTCCTAGAAATAGGTGCTGGCGGGTGAGGAGAGCAGGCCATAGATCTGGGCGATAGCCGATTGCACGAGCAGCTGCGTGGAGGCCGGGGAGCCGGCGACGAACAGGTTGTTGCTCAGGCGCAGGCTCTGCCATGCGTAGTTGACGTAGGCCTGGGCGATCTTCGGCCCGGGTGGGTCGTGCGTGATCGAGTCCAGGTAGAGCAGATTGCGGAAGTACACCGAGGGAAAGAAGGGGATCTCTTCCCCGAGCCGCTGCGGGGTGAAGTACGCCAGCGCGGCCTTGGCGGTCTGACGCGCCTGGTAGAGGAAGGCGGAGTTGCCGGTGGCCTGGTAGAGCATGGCTCCCGCGCCCATCATCGTGCCCTGGTTGTAGGACCAGAACGTTTGTTCCACCTTGCCGTGGCGGCTGATGTGGTCGGCGTAGAGGCCGTTGGGCTGCAGCAGGCAGGTGCGCACCCATTCGTAGGCGCTTTCGGCGAACACGAGGTACTGCGTGTTGCCGGTGAGGCGATAGAGCTGGACCGCGAGCTCCGCGGCAGGGGCTGTGGTGACCGTGTTGCGGTCGGTGTTTTCGGGCGCGTTGGAGAAGGGGATGCCGCCGGGGCAGGCCAGTTCGGCGCCCGCCTGCCAGCCCGCTATCTCGAAGGCCATGATCCCCTCGGCATAGCCGAGCACCGTGGGGTTGTGCGTGAGCTTGTACAGCCGCACGAGCTCGATCCCGACCCAATCGTTGTCGTCGTAGTACTTGGTTCCGCCGGGACCAGCCGGCGGCGCCACCGTGCCGTCGAAGGCCGGCAATGTGCTGGTGTAGGTGCCGTCGGAGGAGCCCGAGTTGTTGTTGTCGAGATAGGCCTGAAGGCCGGTGAGCCGGGCGCCCAGTTCGCGGTCGATCGTGTTCGCGAGCACATGTACGTTTGCGAGGCTGATGGTGGCTGCGAGCGCGGTGGAGAACGGCCAGAGGTAGGAGAACGGTTCGCCGACGTAGAGCCCCGATCCGGGGATGTAGTACTGCTGCTGCATCGCCTCGTAGGCGAGCAGGGCGCGCGCGGCGTTGCCGTGTAGGACGGCCTTGGCGGGCTTCCTGCTGCGAGGCGCAGCCCGCGCAGAGCTGCCGGCGACGCCTGCGCTCGCTCCACGCTGGAGCTGGGCGCGGCTGACGCGGATCGACGGCCGCGTGGCACCCGCCGGGTAGAGCGAGGCGGAGCGAGAGGCACGCGCGGTGGCGAGCGGTAGGAGCGCCGAGAGCGCCAGGCACCCAAGCACGATCGCCGCGGCGACGCGCCGGGGATCGCGAGAGTTGCGCGGATGATGCGAGCGGGCTGTCACGGCTCCTCAGCAGGCACAACAGTTGGCGGGGAGGTTCGATTTGGTATACGCATGTCGATGCTCGGGCAGCCCATCCTCGCCGGCCGCCCAAGCTCGCACTGGACGAGCATGGTGGCATGAGCGTGGCTGAGAGGGCGAAGCAGGAGTTGCAGTTCGACTACACCACCGTGGGCCACGTGACGATCGACGTGCTCGAGGACGGCTCTCGCCGCGCGGGCGGCACGGCCTTCTACAGCGCGCTGCAGGCAGCGCGCCTGGGGCAGCGAGCGCTGATTCTCACGCGCGGAGTGCCGGCGGAGATCGAGGCCCTGCTCGAGCCCTACCGCGCAGAGCTGGAGCTGGTGGTGGTGCCCGCGCAGCAAACCACCACGCTGCAGACCTCCGGCAGCGGATCCGAGCGCAAGCAGCGAGTGCTCGCCTGGGCGGGCGGGATGCCCGAGGACCTCGTGGTGGACACCGCGATCCTGCACCTCGCGCCCGTGGCGCGAGAGGCCCCTACCCGCTGGACGGGGCATGCGGCCTTCGTGGGACTGACGCCACAGGGCCTCGTGCGCGCGTGGTCGCAGCCCGGCGGCGAGGTGGTGCTCCTGCCACCGGCAGCGTTGGCGGCGAGCGAGGTGCGCCCTCTCGGGAACGCCGGGCCCGCGCCGGCACGGGCGCTGGGCGAGGAGGCGCTTGCGCTCGCGCGGCGCTGCGATGCGATCGTGGTGAGCGAGCACGAGCGCACCAGCTGCGCTCAGCTGATATCCGCCGCTGAGCGCGCGAGCGCGGTGGTGGCGGTGACGGCGGGCGCGGGCGCCACCACCATCACCGGGCCTCGGGGCGTGGTTAGCGAGCTGGCGGTCCCGCCGGTTGCTCACCCGCTCGACGACCTGGGTGCGGGAGACGTGTTCGCGGCGGCATTCTTCATCGCTCTGAGCGAAGGACGCGCGCCTGCGGCAGCGGGCGCCTTCGCGACCGCTGCAGCAGCTGTGCGCATGCGCGGCATCGGCGCCGGGGCAATCGGCGGACGGTCGGACATCGAGAGCCGCCGCGCTGCCGCGGGCGCGGCACGCTAGCCGGCGAGCGCTGAGTGGACCAGTGCGGCCAGCTCCCGCGGGGGCACCTCAGCGGCGTGTCCGCATGCGCGCGCGGCGAGCAGCAGTGCCCCGCCCACCGGCGCCATCGCCACCGGCACAACGCTGGCCTCTGGCGCATGCGCGTGGATGGCTCGCGCGAGCGGCTTCAGGAAGACCGCGCCGGCCTTGAACGCGCTGCCGATGAGACCCACCGGGAACGCGCCCGAGAGGCCGGTCTGGTCTATGACCGCGACGATCTGAGCCGCGAGCTCGCTCGCGCCCCGCTCATACAGCTCGCGCGCCACCTGGTCACCGCGGTCGGCGACGGCGGACGTTTCGACCGCGAAGGCGGCGATCTCGCCCTTGGTGAGGGGCTTTGAGTAGACGCGGCTGGCTGCGGCCTCCACGGAGGGAGCGTGGAAGAATGCGGGCACGGCGTCGCTGAGCGCGGTGGCGGGCCCCGAGGCCTCACGGTCCCGCAGCGCGGCCTTGATCGACTGCAGGCCGAGCCAGTAGCCGGAGCCCTCGTCGCCGAGCAGGTGGCCCCAGCCGCCGGCGCGCCAGGCGCGCCCGTCGCGGCCCACGCCGAACACGTTGGAGCCGGTGCCGGAGATCACGGCCACCCCCGGTCCAGCGCCGGTGGCGGTGGCCCAGGCGCCGACCACGTCGTTGACCACCAGCCAGGCGTCGGTGCGCGCCGAGCGCACGTTGGCCGCTATCGCGGCGGTGTCGGTGCCGGCGATCGCGAGCACCGCCGAGCCGAGCTGCTCGGAGCTGATGCCGGCCGCTGCGATCGCCTCGTCGGCGGCGCTGAGCAGCGCGCGCACTGCTGCGTCGGCGCCGACGGCGTCCTTGTTGCTCGGTCCGCCATGGCCGAGATGCAGGACGCGGGCCTGGAGATCGAGCACCGCGGCGAGCGTCTTGGTGGCGCCGCCGTCCACGCCGAGCAGGTAGCGCGCATCCCGGCGGGGTTGCTCCTGGGCGAGCACAGCGGGCAGCTCGACGAGGGGCGTGCGCTGCATCGGGGGATCCTCCCAGGTATCGAGCGCGCGGGTTAGGATCGCCGGGCGATGGCCACGAGCGCGATCTTCCCCACGGTCGCACCGCGGGCGGGGATGTATGAGTCCTTCTACCTGAGGGCGGTGTCGCCGCTTGAGCCGCTGGGCGTGTGGATTCGCTACACGGTGCACAAGCGCCCGGGAGAGCCACCACTAGGCTCGCTGTGGTGCACGATGTTTCGCCCGGGCACGCAGCGGCCGTTCCAGCACAAGCTCACCACGGGTGAGCTCGACGCGCCCGCCAACGCTTGGATATCGGTGGGAGAGGCGGAGATGGGCCCCGGCCGCGCGGAGGGCCGCTGCGGTGAGGCGAGCTGGTCGCTGCGCTTCGCCTCCCGGGAGGACGAGTTGCGCCATCTCACGCCGGGCTGGCTGTACCGCACCCCGTTTCCCCGCACCAAGCTCACGAGCCCGGCGCCCGCGGCACGCTTCGACGGCGTGCTGGAGGTCGAAGGCCGTCTGGTGGAGCTCGAGGATTGGCCCGGGATGGTGGGCCACAACTGGGGCTCTGAGCACGCGGAGCGATGGATCTGGCTGAGCGGAGCCGGCTTTGAGGGTCAGGAGCAGGCGTGGCTCGACGTGGCCCTCGGCCGCCTGAAGTTGGGCGGGCACATGACGCCGTGGGTGGCCAACGGGGTGCTCTCGCTGGGCGTGCACCGGCATCGGCTGGGCGGCCTCGCCGCGCGCGGATTGCGCGTGCAGGAGGGCCCAGAAGGGTGCAGGCTGCACCTGACCGGGCAGCATGGCCTTGCGATCGAGGGCCGCGTGAGCATTCCGCCGGGCGCGGCTGCTGGGTGGCGTTACGCCGATCCCGACGGCGGCGAGCACGACGTGATCAACTGCTCGGTGGCAGCGCTGGAGCTCGACGTCACGCTGCCGGGGGCCGCCGGGCGAACGCTGCTCCGGAGCGCCCACGGCGGCGCGTACGAGCTCGGGCTGCGGGAGCGCGACCACGGTATCCCGATTGCCGCCTTCGCCGACGGCTCAGAGCGCTAACGGCCCCGCGAGCCGCAGCGTCCGGGCGTCCCCCGACCGGCCGCGGGCAAAGAGAAAGGGTGGGAGCGGGCGCCGTGCGACACCCATTCCCACCCTCGCAGGGCCAGCCAAGCCGGCCCGTCTCTATGCCTCTGGAGCTAGTGGAATTCCAGGTTGCCCGAGACGACTTCCTGGACCAGGTTGCCCGTGGCTTTACCGTTGTTGTGTTCGATTTTCGCTTCGAGTTCGCCGCACTGCGTTTCTTCTGAGAAGCGGTATTTGATCTGCCGCAGGTCCAGCGAGATGATCAGCTTGTGCTGGAAGCCGTCGGGGAAGAGTTTCATCTGCGTCGCCGTCGGTTCGCTGATCAACACGGGGTCGTTGGCGTAGGTGACGAAGTTGAATTCTTCTTCGGGGTGTTTGATGGCCTTGGCCGAGATCTGCTGTGTCGGCACGATCACCGTGCAGAATTTTTTGCCGGGGATTTCGAATTTCGCGGAGGTTTCCCGCAGTTCCGCTTTGGTCCCGTATTCGAGTTCTTCACCCGATTCGTTTCCTTCGAGTTCGGCAGCGCCGTTGACGTGCAGGTTCATCTGGATCCCGCCCCTGATCACCGCGCCGAAGTGCACTTCACTCGTGGCGAACGGGTAGAAGCCGCATTTCCCGTACTGCACTTTGGTCGAGAAGTTGGTCGAGGAAGCCGCCGTGATGATGCCTTTGCCATAGGCTTTCCCGCACTTGATCCGATATTTCCCGAACAGGAATTGCTGCATCGTTTCGGGTTCGCTCCGGGCATACGTTTTGACCGGCGTCGCTTCGGAGATCGTCGTGTTGAACTTGCTCGCCGCGAATTCGTGGGCCAATGCCGACGTGGCGGTCACGCCAAGCGCGCAAACCGCGACGGCGAGCCCAAGGGCCGTCCTTAGGTGTCTCATGTCCTCCTGGGTCCTCTCTATGGCCTTCTTGAAGGGTCATACGAGATGCCTCGCCCGTGGGACCTACCACATCCCTCTCCTCACGCAGCCCCTCGGCGGGCCGGAGCATACCACGGATCGCGGTCTAGATGGTGCGATTTCACGCCCCCTTTAACGCTCCGTGTACGAAGTGTTTACACCGAAAGCGCCCCGCATTTCCGGGCGAACTGGCCTCGCTGGCGCTTGACGGGCACTGGACGCGGGGCGCTGGGCGCAGGTGCTCGCTTGGCCTAAGCGGAAACGACGTACATTGCCCAAACGGGGGAGCCCTGGGGCGGGCGCCGTCACGCGGCGGCCGCCTTCAGCACCTGGTCTGAGCGGGCCTGCAAGCGCTCGAGGATCAGGCTGTGCGCCGCCTCGGGCGGCAGCGGCCGGCCGAGCAGATATCCCTGCGCCAGGTCACAGCCCGCCCGCCGGGCAGCCTCGAGCTGGCCGCGGTGCTCAACCCCGGCCGCGATCGTGACGAGCGAGAGGGCGCGGCCGATGTTGACGATCGCCTCGAATAGATCGCTGCGACGCCCTCCAACATCGCTCGCGGCAACGAAGCTGCGGTCGATCTTGAGGATGTCGACGGGCATGCGCTCGAGGTAGGACACCGCGGCATGGCCCGTCCCGAAGCCATCGACGGCCAGCCGCACGCCGAGCTCCTTCAACGCGTGCAGAACCTCGACGATGCGGGGAGAGCAGTCGAGCAGCGCGCCCTCGGATATCTCCAGCACGACATTCGTCGGGTGCACGCCCGAACGACGCAGCGCGCGTTCGACGTCGGCACCGAGGCTCGGCGCGGCGAGCTGCGCCGGTGAGAGGCCCACAGCGACGCTCAGCGGCGTCTCGGTCTCGATCGCGTTCCACGCGGCGAGTTGCTGGAGCGCGTGATCGAGCACCCAACGGCCCAGGGGCACCACCAAACCAGTCTCCTCGGCCATCGCGATGAAACGCTCCTGCGCGATCAGGCCGTGGTCTGGGTGGTTCCAGCGAAGCACCGCCTCGAATCCCCGCAGCTGCCCGCCGGCGACGTCGAACTCGGGCTGGTAGAGCAGCCAGAACGCTTCGCTGTCGATCGCCTTGCGCAACTCCGCCTGGAGCTCGAAGCGCTGGCGAGCCTGCTGGTGCATGCTCGCCTGAAACAGCTCAACCGATCCCTTGGCGTCTCTCTTGACCGTGTAGAGCGCCACCTCGGCGTCGCAGAGCAGCTGCTCGAAGCTCGTATGCGTGGCGCCCACGGCCACTCCGATGCTGGCCGTGACGGTGTGCTCGGTCCCCTCGATGTTGTGCGCCGGCGCAAGCGCGGTGCGCACACGCTGGCCGAATGCGAGGGCCGTGTGGCTGTCGCTGACCCCGTCCACGAGGATCACGAACTCATCCCCGCCGATCCTTGCAACGGTGTCCTCGGGACGCAGCACCCCTCGCAGCCGCTCGGCGACGGCGCACAGCACCCGGTCGCCGGCCTCGTGACCGAATGCCTCGTTGACGAGCTTGAAGGCGTCCAGCTCAATCGCCATCACGGCCACCGCGCTGCCGGTCCGCTGCGAGCGAGCGAGCGCCTGTCCGGCTCTGTCGCTGAGCAGGGCGCGGTTGGCGAGGCCGGTGAGCGGATCCCTGAAGGCCTGGCTGCGCAGCTGATCCGCGAGCGCCGCACGGTCGCTGTCGTCGCGGGTGTTGATCACGAAGCCGCCCACGTGCGGGTCACCGAGGAGATCTGTGACGGTGGACTCGGCTCGGCGCATGCGCCCGTGGGCGTCGGTCAGCTCCCACTCCACACGCGTCTCATGGGCGGGGTTGAGCCCTGCCCTTTCGGTCGCCTGGGCCAGAGCGTGAGCGGCCGGCGCGCCGAGTGCGTCGAGGCGGCGACCGGTGAGCTGCTCGGGCGGGTAACCGAAGATCGTGGAGATCGAGTGGCTGACGTAGCGGATGCTCAGATCGGGGTCCACCACCATGACCACATCCGAGGAACGCTGAACCAGCGCGCGATAGTAGCGCTCGGTGGCGTGCAGCTCCGCCGTGCGCTCCTCCACGCGCCGCTCCAGGTCGGTCGTGAGCACACGGTTCTCGAGCATGACGGTCACGAGCAGCCCCAAGCCCGCCACCAGCGTCACAGCTGTGATGCCGAGCAGCGGGCCCTCGGATTCCACGCTGCCGTTGAACAGCCAGCCGCCGAGTACCGTGGCGAGCCCTACGGTGGCCGGCAGCGCGGGCAGGACCAGGCTCAGCCTGCTTTCGTCCGTTCCTCGCCGCGTGCGCCGCGCGCGCGGCGATCTCAAGGCTGCGAGCCCAACCAGCAATAGGCCGGCGACCCAACCGGCGTCGAGCGGGCTCACCCCGGGGAAGGTGGAGCGGGTGTCGGTGAGATACCAGTACGCGGAGTCGGAGAGCGCGATGCAGGCGATCCCCAAGGCGAGCAGCACGAGACCGGATGGAGCGTCCTGCCTGCGCCGCAGGGCCACGAAGAAGACGGCGGCAAGGGCCATCGCATCGAGCACGGGATAAGCGAGGTTGATCGCGCCCGACAGCGTGGGGGTGTTGCTGTGCTCGAGCACCGAGCCGATCACGAGCGTCCAGCTGCATAGGAAGAAGCCGCACGCGATGAACAGCCCCTCCAGCACGCCGCGCAGGTGTGTGAGGTGTCCGGCCGGCGTGCGCACCATCGCCAGCAGGCCGCCGATGATCAGCGCAGATGAGAGCAGGAACGGGACATCCAGCGGCGATGGGGTGGGCGGTTCGATCCCGAAGCCACTTTCGTAGATGGTCCAACCCACCTGCCCGATCGCCCACGCGCCCACGCCCGCGGTGAGCAGCCACCATGCGATCCGCGCCTGTCGCTTCAGGCCCATAGCGGCAGCGTCGGCGAAGCCCTGGCGGCGCAGCTCGAGCACCGATGCGTGCACGGTGCGCTCGCGGCGCAGGCGAATGGCGCACGCAACCGTGGCGAGTACGCCTGCCAGTGCCTCCCCGAGGTTGTCGAAGGCGGTCCAGCCCGGCGATTCGCCCGCGTTGATGCTGGTGAGGGCGAGGAACACCATCACCGCCAGCAGCGACAACGCATGCAGTCGGTCCGGGTGTTGTAGTGCGCGCCGGTGGCTTCTCACGCTCGCGTCCGAGCGTTGCATCGAGCTCCCCTTCCTTGTGGCCGCCATCGAGGAAGCGGCACTCGACCACCTGTCGGCAGGTGGGGGCGACAGCGCGACAGTAGTTTCTGCGGACTGCGACCGCATCTCGATGCGTCAGCATCTGCATCTTGATGCGCTAGGCTGACGGAGTGCGTACCACCGTCACGCTTGCCGACGATGTCGCCGCTGCCGTTGAGAGGCTGCGGCGAGAACGCTCCATCGGCCTCAGCGAAGCGATCAACGATCTCGTTCGCGCGGGGCTAGTCGAGCATCGACAGGCCTCGCCGTTTCGCCAGAAAGCTCATGACCTCGGTCGCGGGATCGACTTCTCCAACGTGGCGGAGGCGATCGAGACGCTCGACGGGCCCAGCGCCCGCTGATGCTCCTTGACGCCAACCTGCTGCTCTACGCAGTGCACAAGGGCGCTCCGCAGCACGAGCGCACGGCCACATGGCTGACCGAGCAGTTGAACGGCCCCAAGCGTGTGGGGCTGCCCTGGCAAAGTCTCGCGGCGTTCCTGCGCATCTCCACCCACCCCCGCGCCTTCCAGCACCCCCTCGCCCCGCATACAGCGTGGGAGCTCGTCACCGACTGGCTCGCCGCACCTGTCGCCTGGATCCCACAGCCGGGACCCGAGCACGCCCGAATCCTCGGCAAGCTCATCACCACTTATGAGATCCGCGGCAACCTAGTGCCCGATGCCCAGCTGGCGGCGCTGGCGATAGAGCACGGCGTCCCGCTCTGCTCCAACGACACTGACTTCGCGCGCTTCCGGGAGCTGCGCTGGGTGGATCCGCTCGAGAGCGCGGACCAACAGGCTCGCGATTCTGCGGGAGATATTTGACCGCCGTCGGTTCTGCGCGCCTTCTCGCTGCTAGTACCATATGCCTATATGCTTTATATGCCTATATGCGCTTATTTACAGGGGTTTTCGAGCTAGGCGCGTCCTACGCTGGACCCTATGTGCGCCGCCCCTGGCAAGGGCAGCGCAAGGGCAGAAACCGTGCGCCGCGCCGTCTAGGCTCTGCTGGTGGCCCGGCGCTCGCTACTTGACCTCGACATCGCGGACGTAACCCAAGATGTCCTCCGCGAATTGATCGCCGAAGGCGAGACCGACCTAGTCGAGCGCAAGGAGCATCTGCCCGGCGGGGGCCTTGGTCCCACGGTTGCCTCGTTCGCCAACAGCGGCGGCGGCTGGGTGCTCCTGGGCGTTACGAACGATGGCGAAGCAAAGGGCTGCAGCGCTCCGGGCAGGGCGGAGCCTCAGGACTGGCTCCGGACACTCATCCGGAAAGACGTTGATCCGCTGCCCTCGTTCGAGGCAAGGGCAGTGGCGATCGATGGCGTCGAGGTCATCGTCGTCCGGGTTCATGCCTCGGCGTTGACACCCCACCTGTACGTGCCCGCCGGTGCCGTCTACATTCGCGAGCATGGCGGTCGACACCCGATTAAAACGCAGGCAGCACTGATCGCGCTCACAGTGCGCCCAGGACAGGCTCAGCAGGAAGCCTACGCACGCATGACGAGCCTCCCGCTTGTGAAGCTAGCCCTTGGCCCTCACCGGCCCCCCAGCAACCCGGTCAACGGGGAGACGCGCATAGTGGACTGGATCTTGACGGCGGGTCCGCTAATGGTTCCGCAGGACTTCCGGGCACGGGCACTCTCCCGCACCACGGCGGATGCGATCCGGGAACAGGTCGCGGAACTCATCAACGCTGTTGGCCCACCGGGACAGGGCGGCGTGGAGCGGCACCCACACGGCTCCGGCATCGTCGTCGCAGGCCGGAACCTCGCGAACGGCGCCGAGGTCCATGTGCTGCTCGATGCGGGAGGCGTTGCCGTGGTACGCCTTCGGGAGCGACTGACGCGAAGCGTGCTCTACGTGCCGCGCTTGGCCGACGACATCATCACTCCACTGCTGCCCCTTGCGACGAAGCCGCTTGAGCTGAGTGGGGCGAGCGGCGCAACTCACCTTCACTTTGCGGTCGACATCCAGGTCACTACCGAGGAGGAGGGTTGGCGGGCTTCCATCGCGGTGGGTACGGCGCACGATTCAGGCGAACTGCACTCTGGTGCCTTCGTGGGCGGGGACATAGAGCTACCAGCGGACGATACGGCGATCAAGGCCATCGCGGAGGGATGGATGCGTGAGCTAGCGAGGACGGCCGGGTTGGAGTGGTGGGAGGACGCCTAGACCCGGCTAAGAAGGTCTTTCAAAACGGAGGGTTGTGGGCTTGGGTCTTGAATCTTTGGGGTTTGTCCCCGAGGATTGGAGGCGGTGGAGGTGCCCTCCAGGTTCGAGATCTCTGACGAGCTGTGGCGGGAGGTCGAGCCGTTGATCCCGGCTCGTTTTCGTCGTCGCAGGAACCCCGATCTTGCATGTGTTGCACATCGGGATCGCGTGGGAGGATCTCCCCGCGAGTACGGCTACGGCTCCGGGGTCACTGCTGGCGGCGTCTGCGAACGTGGCAGAAGGTTGGAGTGTGGGACGCCCTGCACCAAAAGCTGCTGGTAAAGCTGAAAGCCGCGGGAAAGATCGACTGGTCCCGCGCCTCAGTTGATGCCAGCCATATTCGTGCTCTTTTGGGGGGCTCCTGACGGGGCCATTCCCGGTAGATCGTGCCCGCACGGGCTCAAAGCACCACTTGCCCGTCGACGCAAGCGGCATCCCACTCGCGGTCAGCCTGACCGGCGGGAACCGCAACGACGTCACCCAGCTAATCCCGCTGATCGAAGACCTCCACCGCCGGCCAGTAGCCGGGAAAGTCGGCCGGCCACGCCAGAAGCCCGACCGTCTCCTGGCCGACCGCGGCGATGACCACGACAAGCACCGCCGACTACTCAGAGCTCTCGGCATCACACCCGTGATCGCCAGACGCGGAACAGCCAACGACTCCGGCCTGGGCCGTCAACGCTGGGTCGTGGAGCACGGCTTCGCTCACTTCCACAACTTCCTGCGGCTCAGGATCCGCTACGAGCGCGACCCCGACATGCACACCGCATTCCTCACACTCGCCTGCAGCATCCTCTGCTGGCGACGCCTCAACCCATTTTGAAAGACCTTCTAAGCCGCCCTACCGGCACCTGCCGCGCCCTCCCGCCCCGTCTGCGCCGATACCCGCAGCGGATCACTCGACGGGGCCCGACGCCCACCTGGCCGCTTTCGGCGCCGTCCGTACTCAGAAACAATATCCCATATATTTGCTCTATTCGTGTCATTAGCCCCTCATCGACCACGCAAGGATGCTACCGTCGGCCGCCTGGTACCCAGCTAAGTCCGTTTATCAGGATCAGTCCTATTACTCGACCCACTGAGGAGGGCAGCAGCCAGGACGATAGAGTGCGTTTTCTCCGGGATCGTCCATGGGCAGTGAGTCATCCGCACGCGCAGCTACGCACTGATCGGCTGCGCGCAACATTCCCTACGACGGGCTCTCCGGGCCAAACCAAACCCATTGCTCATTGCTGGTAAGACGCGACCGAGGGTATCGCCACTGTGCACCGCAACAGTGGCCCGCGGCCGCACCTGTCACTACAACAACTGGAGAACGGCAATGTCTTACGTCAAATTGCTGCGCAGAACTACCTTGGTCGGCGCCAGCGTCGCCTTGGTTTGCGTGCTGGTCGGCGCCTTCGCGTCGAGCGCCATGGCCAGGGAATGCTTCAATAAAGCAGGGGTGTCGGCGAACATCTGTGCGTTCGCGAATGCCAGCTACACGGGCGGGGCGCTTTACCAGAGCGGCAGTGGCAACTCCGTCCACTCGTATACGGAACTAGGGAGCGGCTACTCTGGCTGTACACACGTGTCATTTAATGACTGCGCAAGCAGCATTGACAACGAAGGCCCGTACACCGGATATTACTTCGCCAACGCAGCCTGCAGCGGTGGAATCTACACCAATGCAGCGAATACGGGTACCAGTTTCCTAGGGTCCTTCTGGAACGATACGTTCAGCTCCGACCACATCAACTCGTCCGGCGGCTGCTAGGTTGCGCAAAGAGGGCACGGCGTCTCGCGGCGGTACGCTCACGGTGGTCGACAAGCGCCTTCCGCGGGCCGTCGTGGCCCTTGTGGTGACATTGGCCTGCTTCGGGCTCGCGGCGTGCGGCACTTCCTCAGGCGGGTCCCACTTGGCAACGCCCGCGGCCGACGTCGTGAGCCTCGTAGCCGGGGGAAGCCCGGGGACCGTCGAGGAAAGCGAAATCGCGGCGGCAGAGTACCTCCTCACGTCGAACTGTATGAGGCGCAAGGGCTTTTTCCTGCCAGCTCCCAGTCCGCCCGCCCCGAGCGCAGAACAGGAAGGACCACGCCTTTTCTATGATGGCGGCGCCCTCGCATCGGTCCCACCAGAAGCGTCCTCACTCAGGGCAGCACGCGAACTCGGCTTCGGGATCGCTAGAAGACGTGACCGAACGCAAGGCGGACACGTCTCAGGGGAATCCGTGCAGGTGTTTCGCACCGGAAGCCAAGTGCGCAAGGCTAGGCCCCGTGACGTCGCCTACCACCTCGCCATGGAGGGGCCAGATAACACCGTCGGCACCTTTACGGTCGCAGGCATAGCACAGCACACCTATCCCAAGTCAGGTTGCGGTGCGTCTGGGCTCAGTGGACTCTACGGAAGCCCCCTGCTTGCCGTCGAGGCGAGCTACCTGCCTGAGGATCTCGGTCTCGTAGTGAACCGCGACGTGCTTTCCGACCCGCGATTTGTTGAAACTGCGAACAGATGGGCGGCGTGCTTTGCCGTCGCCACGTCCCGCCATGTCAGCAGCCCGTATGCCGTGGTCACGACCCTCTTGGAAGGAGAGCAGGGCGGCGCTGGGCCAGTGGCTCCGCAGATGCGCGAATACGAGGTGCGACTTGCTGTGGCCGATGCGCGCTGTCAGTACAGTACCGGGTTCGTGCGCACAGTTGTGGCGCTGCGACGAAGTTACGCGGCCCAATCCTCCACTCCATATGAGGGACTCCTGCTCGACATCGTTGAAGCTCGGGCGCGCGCGAGTCACAAGGCGCAGGCAGTTCTGTCTGCTGCGGGCCGCTGACCTCGAAGTTCGTCGTGCTCGATGAGCACGACGCTGGCCGAACTGTTAGCACTGAGCGAATTGGTGCGACGCCGAGATCTGCTGAAGCCGGACGATATGCTCGCTGTCGTGACCCTTGAACAACAGACCAGCCAGGAGGAGTCCACCCGGAACTCGCGCAACGAGGCCGACCTCGCGTTGAGCACGCGGCGACACCGTGGCAAACGTGTTCTCATCGCAACGCTCGCGGCGTCGGTAGGCATGGCCGGGCTGGCGTTCTGGGCGGGCACTGCAGTTCGCGGCGGCGCAGGTGAACTGCCGCAGCATATCTCCGAGCCTCCAGTTACGGTGCCCATCAGATACGAACTGCTGGTCGATGGCGTGGCGGGGAGTGGGTCGATCGCGCTGCCGGCGGGCGTCCCAGTTGCGCTCCTCACTCCGCAACTGTCCGCACCGGGTGCACAGCCCATCATCACAGGCTTCTCCTGGCGTATGGGTTCACAGGCCCACAACGGCGATGTGCTTGTCGAGGTTGCGGGAGAACCGATTTTTCTGCTCTTAGGCACGACGCCCGCATACCGAGACCTGCAAGTTGGAGACCATGGCAGAGACGTAGCCGAGCTCCAGAACGCCCTGCAGACGGGAGGCTTCGCAATAGGCGACGTGGAAGGCGTATACGGGCCCTCCACTGCCGAGGCAGTCGCAGCCATATATCGCGCCCACGGTTACATCGCACCGATGTCCGGCGCGGTGCCGGCAGCTTCCGCTGGAGCAGGGGGCACCCAAGCAACACCATCGAGTGGCGCCCGGCCCCACAGGGCGGCGATGCTACCTGTGTGGAGTGCCGTCTATGCAAAGACCCTTCCTGCGACGATCTCGGCGATCCACGGCGCGGTGGGCGGACACGTGAGCGGCGGCAGCGTGTTGCTCGATCTCACGAGCGGCGCTCCCGTTGCGAACATCTCAGTAGAAGCATCGCTCACTGCGACGCTGCATGCGGGGATGGCTGTGCAGCTGACGACAGCCGGCGGTGCGCGGATTTGGGGCCGCGTCCAACGTATCGTTGCTTCCAGTGGTGATTCGTCATCGTCCCCGTCTGGAGAAGGCGGCTCCTCGTCCTCGACTACGGAAGGGTCGGGCCCGCTGGCAGGGTCCACAATCGTCGTTGGCTTGCCGCGCAACACGCCAGGCCTTTCACTTGGCGCGGTGGTCAAGGCACTGATCGTCCGCGCGAGCAGCCACCATCGTGTGTTGGCGATCCCGATCTCGGCTGTTCGGACGGCCGCGGACGGCAGCGAATACGTTGCGGTCGAGCGCAACGGCAAGCAGGTGAGGGTGGGCGTGTCCCAAGGCTTGACCGCTGGGGGAAGCGTTGCGGTCGAGCCTCTGCCTGGCAACGTTCTGCTGCCGGAGGAACAAGTTGTCATTCCCAATTGAGCGAACCAACGGTGCCGAGACGCCCGTGATGGAGCTGCGAGAGGCAGCTTGCAGCTATAGGTCGGACGAGCTCTTGGTGCAAGCTCTGTTGCCCACCGATCTCGTGATGTGGCACGCCGACCACATCGCGATTATGGGACCGTCAGGCTCTGGCAAGTCAACGTTGCTGAACGTCCTCGGCCTGCTCGTGCGTCCCACCTATGGCAGTGTGCGTGTCGCCGGGACCAATGTCAGCGAGCTTGACGACGCGGCCGTGAGCGCTCTGAGAGGCGCATACATCGGCTTTGTGTTTCAGGCGTTCTACCTGCTTCCGCACCGCACGGTGTATGAGAACGTTGAGCTACCGCTGCGCTACGCTCGCGCGCCCGCCGCCGAACGCCGTGAAGTAATCATCGCCAGCCTGGAGCAGGTAGGCCTGCTCCAGCGGGCCGCGGCACTCCCCGGCAAGCTCTCAGGTGGCGAGCGTCAGCGCGTCGCGATAGCGCGTGCGCTAGTACGTCACCCGCAGGTACTGCTGTGCGACGAGCCGACCGGAAATCTCGACTCCGCATCCGCGGGTCACATCTTGGATATGCTCGACCGGCTTAACGAAATAGGGATCACGATCGTGGTGGTCACACACGACGAGGACGTCGCAGCGAGATCACGACGCCTGGTCATGCTGACCGACGGGCAAGCCACTGAGAGCATTACCGAATGAGATCGCCAGCGCGTGGCAGGTTGCGATTCTCATATCAGCGTCGAGTATGCGCGGACCGACCTCCCGTGCTCCGCATGCGTGTCCGCGATGCACTCGGGGAGGCGCTAGCAGAGCCGACGAGCCGCCCCGGGCGTGCGCTGCTCACGGCGCTCGGAACCGTGCTAGGCGTCGGCCTGTTCGTACTGACGCTAGGTCTCACCGCCTCCACGGGCGCCGCCGTGAATAAAGATTTCAACGCGCTCATCTCCACCGAGGTTGATGTAAGCAGTAGTCCAACCATCGCCTCAACCATCGCCGAACCAGCCACGATGGCCCGCGCCGAGCGGCTCCGCGGCGTCCTGACCGCCGGCCCGCTGCTCCAGCCCCCAAGCACCGTGCGTGTCACACACTACCCGGCTCGCCCAGGCGATGGGACCGCCACAGGGCAGATCTCGGTGTTGGCAACAAACCCCGGGGCGCTCGGTGTGATCGGTCCCACGCTGATCCGAGGGCGCATATTCGACGCCAGCCAAGAATCCCTCACGGCACACGTCGCACTAGTCGGGGCCGCCGCAGCCAACATCCTCGGTATGCGCAACACGCCCCTACCGTGGTGGATAGCGATCAATGACAGCCCATTCCTGGTAGAGGGGCTTATCGGGCACACCGAGCGCCACGCCGAAGCGTTGCTGTCGGTCGTCATCCCGTATGCGACGGCAAAGTCTCTACCCAGCCTCGTAGGAGACGCTGCGCCCACCATTATTGTGGCCACCAAGCTCGGCTATACCGAAGCCGTGGCCGGAGCGCTACCGGCCACGCTCTACCCAGAGGAACCCACACAGGTTACAGCCGCTGGCCTGCCGCAGCCTACACTGCTGCGCAATCAGGTGAGCGGGAGCCTCACGGCCCTCTTCGTCCTGCTCGCAGGGGTGGGCATGGTTGTCGGCATGGTCGGGATCACCAACTCGGCCGTAGTATCGGTGATGGAGCGCGTCTCCGAGATCGGGGTGCGCCGCGCGCTCGGCGCTCGCAGGGGTCAGATCGCACTCCAATTCCTGCTCGAGAACCTCTTGATCGGCACGCTCGGCGGTGTCTTGGGAGTCTGCCTTGGCGTCACCGCACTAGCAGTTGTGACGATTGCAAAAGGCTGGACACCGATCCTGCCAATCTGGGTCGTCGCCGTCGCCCCAGCGGCGGGCAGCATTACCGGCCTGCTCGCCGGAGTCTACCCCGCAATCAGAGCCGCGAGCGCAGACCCAATCCACGCGCTCGCACGTTAGCGTCAAGCCTCGCTCACAGGAGGCAGACTTTGTGTACCGACGACGCGCCCGAGAGGATTCGAACCTCTGACCTTCGGTTCCGTAGACCGACGCTCTATCCAGCTGAGCTACGGGCGCAGAGCGACGTAGTCTACCGCTGGGCCGCCACCATCCCCCGGGCCGGCTACCTGGCGAGGACCGTGAAGAAGTCGCGCGGGTTCGGTTCGAGCAGCTGGCCGGCGATGCCGTGCTGCCCCGGCACCACCGGCACCGCGGAGGGTCCGCCGGGATGATGCACATAGAGGTATCCAGCCACCCAGAAGGGGTTGATGTCGAGCTCGACCGCGCGCTGCACGCCGGCGGCGACCAGCGCGTCCGCCAGCTGCGCGGGCGAGAGGCTCTCCCCCGCCGCCCACACCAGCCGGCCGACGGCGTCGATGCCGAGCGCCGAGCGGGCCACGCTCGTGCCGCCGCCGAGGGTGGAGCCCCAGCACGCGCTCACGCAGCCTTCCACCGTGGAGGCGGCGAGGCCGTGGTCCACCAGCAGGTGCAGGTTCTGGCGCACTGAGGCCAGCGGCTTCCCCGTCGCGGGTACGCCCTCGCGCCACGCGCCGATCTGGGTGCTTCCGTCGCGGTAGGTGACGATCGAGCCGAGTCCCACCGACAGCGCCACCGGAGTGCGCCCGCCGGCGAAGAACCCCACCGAGCCATAGGTGAGCTTGAAGCCGCCGTTGAAGCCCGCGAGCACGCGGTGAACCTCATGCGGGCCGATCTGCGCGCCGTAGCGCCAGCCGCTGCCTCCCGGTTCGGCCGAGCCGGCGTGCAGCGCCAAGCGCGCAAGGCTCTGGTCGAAGCGCATCAGCGTCACCCCGGACCGCTGGGCGATCCACGCAGCAACCTGTTCGCGCACCGTGGCCACCGGCCGCCAAGCTCTGCCGATGTAGGAGGGGATCGACACCACGGGCACGCTTGAGAGGTGCCTTACCGGCAGTGGGGCGGGCGGTTGGCCGGCTGTGCTCGACTGCGAACCCTGGCCCGGCGTCCTGGCAACGGCGCTGCCCGTCGGGCTGCCCGACGCAGAGCTCGACTGGCCGCCGCAGCCCGTGGAGAGACCCACGAGCGCCGACATGGCAGCGGCTAGCACCAAGGGCACCGAACCTCGCGGACCTATCACCCGGCTCATTCCCCAATCATGCGCGCTGGAGTCACGCGGCGCGCAAGCATGCGAGATATCTCATGCAGCGCGCCGGCACCCGCGGACCTCAACGGGGCCGTCGATGACCTCATCCAGCAACCGCAATCGTCACTCGCCCCAAAGCGTGGCCAGCAGCGAGCGCATGCCGCCGCGGTCGCGGTGCTCGCACAGGTAGATGCCCTGCCATGTGCCAAGCGCGAGCCGGCCGGCGCCGACGGGCAGGGTGAGGGTGGCTCCGAGCAGCGAGGCCTTGATGTGGGCGGGCATGTCATCGGCTCCCTCGAGCGTGTGCGTCCACTCCCCGCCGCCTTCGGGGACCGCCCGGTTGAACCACGTCTCGAAGTCCACACGCACGTCGGGGCTCGCGTTCTCGTTCAGCGCGAGCGATGCGGAGGTGTGCTGGAGCAGCAGGTGCAGCAGGCCCACTGACATGTCGCGGAGCTCGGGCAGCGCCCCGAGCACCTCGCCGGTCACGAGATGAAAGCCCCGCGGGCGGGGGTGGAGCTCGAGCTCCCGCTGCAGCCACATGGCTGGAACGGTAGCCGTCGCGCCGCGGTGAACGCCAGGTTGCGGGCAACACAGCTGTAGGGTGAGGGCGCACACGGCGGCCGCCCTCGAGCATGCCCCCGCCACCCCGCCATCTCACGGAAAAGGAGCTCGCATGACCGCTGTCTTTCGGACGCCGGACGAGCGCTTCGAGGATCTTGCCGGCTACCCCTATGAGCCCCGCTACGTGGACGTCGACGGGCTGCGCCTGCACCACATCGACGAGGGCGCCGGGCCCACGGTCCTCTGCTTCCACGGCGAGCCCGACTGGAGCTACCTCTACCGGCACATGCTCGACGCGCTCGTGGCCTCGGGGCACCGCGTGGTGTGCCCCGATCTGGTGGGCTTCGGGCGCTCGGACAAGCCCACCGACCGGGGCTGGTACACCTACGAGCGCCACGTGGAGCACATCACGCGCCACCTCGCTCAGGTCGAGCTCGAGGACGTAACCGTGGTGGTCCAGGATTGGGGCGGGCCGATCGGGCTGCGCTGGGCGGTGGAACACGCCGCGCAGGTGGGCCGCCTGGTGGTGATGAACACGGGCCTGTTCACGGGCCGCGTGAGCAAGGGTTTCATGGCCTGGCGCGAATTCGCCGAACGCACGCCGGACCTGCCGATCGGGATGATCATGCAGGGCGCCACCACCACCGACCTGGCGCCCGAGGTCATCGCCGCCTACGAGGCGCCGTTCCCCACGCCGGAGAGCAAGGCGGGCGCCCAGCAGTTTCCGCTGCTCGTCCCGCTCACTGCTGAGGAGGACGGCGTGACCGAGATGCTCACCGTGCAGGATGCGCTCTCGAGCTGGGACAAACCGGCGCTGGTGGCGTTCTCCGACAGCGATCCCGTGTTCCCCTACCCGCAGGCTGGCGAGGTGTTCACCTCGTTGCTGCCCACCGCGGGTGAGCAGGTGCGGATCGAGGGGGCCGCGCACTTCCTGCAGGAGGACCGCGGCCCGGAGATCGTGGAGGCGATGCTGGCGGCCTTCGGGCGCCCCATCGGCTGAGGCGGCCCGCGGCTGAGCGCGTCGCCCGCGCTCTATCCGTCGAAGCGCTCGAAGATCGCGGCCAGGCCTTGGCCGCCGCCGATGCACATCGTCTCAAGCCCGAAGCGCGCCTGGCGTCGATCCATCTCGCGCAGCAACGTCGCGAGAATCCGCGCGCCCGTGGCGCCCACCGGATGACCAAGCGAGATGCCCGACCCGTTGACGTTCACACGCTCCAGGCCATCATGCAGATCCCACTCGCGCAGAACCGCGAGCACCTGCGAGGCGAAGGCCTCGTTCAGCTCGATCAGGTCGATCTGCTCGAGGGTTAGGCCGGCGCGCTCCAGCGCCCGGGCAGTGGAAGGCACCGGGCCGATGCCCATGGTCTCCGGCGGCACGCCCGCCACCGCCCAGGAGGCCAGGCGCGCGAGCGGGCGCAGGCCCAGCTCGGCCGCGCGGTCGGCGTGGGTCACGATGCAGATGGCCGCTCCGTCGTTCTGTCCGCTGGCGTTGCCCGCCGTCACCGTGGCCTGCGGGTCCTCACGGCCCATCACCGCGCGCAGGCGGCCCAGCGACTCCAGGCTCGCGTCGGCCCGAGGGTGCTCGTCCACCTCGACCAACCCGTCTGCCACCGGCACCGGCACGATCTCCTGCGCGAACCTTCCCTCGTGCTGCGCGGCCACCGCGAGCCGGTGCGAGCGCAGCGCGAGCTCATCCTGGTCGGCTCTCGAGATCGAGTACTCGTGGCGCACGTTCTCGGCCGTCTCCAGCATCCCGCCGGGCACGGGATGGTTGCTCCCGCCCGCTGTCACGCGCGCCCGCGCGAGTCGATCCTCCAGGCGCGCGCCACCGCTGCGCACCCCCCAGCGCAGCTCTGTGGAGTACAGCTCCACCCCGCTCATGCTCTCAACACCGCCTGCCAACACCAGCTCGGCGGCCCCGGTCTGCACCTGCAGGCAGCCGTTGATCACCGCCTGCAGCGCCGATCCGCAGCGGCGGTCGATCTGCATGCCCGGTACCTCCACCGGGAGCCCTGCGTCGAGCGCAGCAACGCGGCCGATGGCGGGAGCCTCGCCGTTGGGATAGCACTGGCCCATCAACACGTCGTCCACGTCCTCGCCCCGCAGCCCCGTGCGGCTGACGATCTCCCGGATCACGGTCGAGGCGAGCACCGTGGCCTCCACGTCGCGGAACACGCCTCCAAAGCGACCCACGGGCGTGCGCAACGGCTCGCAGATGACGGCCTCTCTAACCCCCTCGGTCACCCGCGGCATTCTTACATCCCACGGTGCGTGGGGCGGCGTCGCGCGACGTCTCGCCGGCGGCGCAGCGGGAGCAGGGTCACAAGCTGTGGTAGCCGAGCAGCGCGAAGCTCTGCAGCGAGGAGTCGACCTGCGCCTCCGCTTCGTACACCCGCGCGCGCGCCGCTTCGTAGCGAGCGAGGCTGCGTGCCGCGGCTGCGGCGGCAAGCGCCGCATAGGCATCGCGCGCTCCAAGCACCGCGCGCGAGAGCGCCGCGTGGGCCTGTCCGGCTGCGACCGGCGCTTCGAGCCTGGCGAGCGACGCGACCGCGGCGACGAAGCCGTCCTTCAGCCGCGTGGCCAGCCGCTGCACCGATGGAAGGGTGGCGCCGAGACGCATCTGCTGCCGGAGCGTCAGGCGCAGTCCGTCCAAGGTCATGATCGCGCTGCTCACGCTGCTCGCGTAGGCGGGATCCGGCGTGAGGTCGTTGGCTCCGGTCTGCCCCACCGGCCGCAGCGACGCAACGATCTGTTCGCAGGTGTGCATGTCGGCCGCAGCCGCAGCGTCGGCGTAGCAGACGAGCACCGTTGGATTGCTGCCTGGGTTGGGGATCGCGAAGATCGTGAGCGACCTCAGGAAACCCGGAAGGCTCACGCCGGAGTAGCGGAAGGCTTCGGTTTGGGAAAGGCTCACCACTTGCGTTTCCGGGAGCACCGCCAACTGCGCAACGAAGGCAGCGGGCAGCGGCGTGGGTTCGCCGCCCTGCAGCTGCCCGGTGACCAGGCCCGCGTGCGCGGGGTTGCCCAGCGGCGCAAACGCCACCGGATGGATGATGGTCAGCCCGGGGACCGCCGGGACGGGCAGCGCAGGCTTCCACCCGGACGGCGATTCGACCAGCACGCTCGCTGCGAACGTGGGTCGCAGTTCACCGTGCGAGGACGAGCGATCGTGCGCAGGGGTGGACTTCGAGTGCGCGCCCAGCACATAGCCGAGCACCGCCACCACCACCACGCCTACGGCGAGCACGGTGGACAGCCCGCGATTGGACTCCAGCATCGCCTTCAGCCCGAGCTGTCGAAGGAGCCGCCGCCACGCGAGGACGGCGCGCCACCGCCCCCTCCCGCCCCGGCCGGCTTGGTGCTGCCCGACCCCGAGCCGCCGTGCGGTGTCGTTGACGCGGGCGAAGGAGTGCCGCCCGCGACCGGCGCAGGCGTGGCCGCGGGCTTCGGGGGCACGGGCGAGGTCGGCACCACTCTGCGCACCGGAGCAGGGGCAGGGACGGCCGCCGTGGGGGCGACGGGGGCTTGAGCCCGAACGCTTCGCGTGGACGTCGGCGCCGGTGCGCTTGGTGGCGAGATCGCTGCGGCGCCGCGCGTGTCCGGTCCAGTGTCCAGCGGGGGCGCTATGACCAGCGCGCGTGGGATCGCGGCGCTGCTGTTCACCACCGAGATCCCGGGCGGCGCTTCGGTCGCGGCGGCGCTGCTGTTGCTGCTCGCGCGCCCGATCGCCAGGAAGCAAGCGAACACCACGCCGAACGCCACTGCGACGGCGAGCACGCGTGCTCGCGGGCTCAGGCGAACGCGCGCGCCGCGGGTGCCTTCCCAGGGTTCCTCCACGCGTAGTGCCCTCATGAGCTGGGGCACACGATCGGCCTCGAGGTTGTCGGATCGAGGCACATGTCAACGCGCAGTGGGAGCTGCGAGCGGCGGATCCTGAAGCTCGTGTACTTGCCGATCTGCCCGGCTTTCCACACTCGGATCTCGAGGGTCACTCCTGCGCGCAGCGTGCGCTCGAACCGCTTGAACGCGAGCTGCACCGGGCCTTCCCGGCCTTCCCTGGAGGCCGCCGTGCGCACTTCTGGCCTGGTCGGGCAGCCGCGGCCTCGGCAGGTGACCGTGATGCGAGCCCCGCTCGGCGCGAGCACGCTGAGAAGGCTGAGCCTCGCCCCGAACGCGTTGTCGGTGCCCGCGATGCGCACGATCGGGAAGGGCTGCATCAGGGGCAAGCGCTGGGCGCTGACAACGATCGTCTCGGCCACCTCGCTGGAGCGACCTGCCGCGTCGGTCACACGCAGCCGCACCGCGTGATTGCCGGGCGTCGCGAACGTGGTCGTGAGCACCGCCCCGCCGTCCATCAGCGAGCCATTGCCAGTCGGATCCCAGGCGTAGCCGGTGATCGGGCTCGCCGCGTCAGTGGAGGTGGACGCCAGCGAAACCGGTTCGCCGGCGCGCGGCGCCGCGGGGAACCAGCTGAAGGATGCAACGGGCGAGGTCGGCCCAACTGGCGGGCTCGGCGCAACCACCGTGGGCGGCGCAGTCACGGTGAGCGTGGCCGCCTGCGTTGTGGCTCCGCTGCCGATGCCGTTTGTGAACACCGCGCGGTACTCGCGGCCGTTGTCGGCCAGCGGCGCGTGTTCGATCGTGAGCGTGTCTGTATTCGCGCCCGGCAGCGTCACCCAGGTCGCGCCCCCATCGCTCGATTCCTGCCATGCCACTTCCGGTGGCGGCGTGCCTTCGGCGGCGGCAGTGAACGTCGCCGTTTCACCGGCGGTGACGCTCGTGCTCGCCGGGTTGCTCGTGACCGTCAGCGTGCCCACCGTCAGCGTCGCCGGCGCGCTGGGCGTGGTGCCGGCCGGGTTTTTGAAGACGGCCCGGTACTGATAGCCGCTCTCGGCGATCGTCGTGGGTTCGACGACCAGCGTGCCCGTCTTGTTCCCGGGGTCGGCGGTGTCCTTTTCCCATTCGGTGCCGCCGCTCTTGAAGACTTCCCATTGCACGCTCGGCGTCGGCGCGCCCGCTGCCGTCGCCGTGAACACCACCGGTTCTCCGGCCTTCACGGCTCTGCTTGTGGGGCTGCCTGTCACCACCGGCGCCGAGCGCACTTCAAGCTTTGCCGGCGAGCTTTCCGCCGAACCGGCGGCGTTCGTGAACACCGCGCGGTACTCGTTGCCGTTTTCCGATGCTTTCGTGGGGGGAAGTGTGAGCGTGCCCGTCGTGGCGCCAGAATCGGTCACATCGTTGCTCCACGTCACGCCACTGTCGGTCGAGACCTGCCACTGCACCGTGGGGGTCGGAGTACCCGTCGCCGCGGCCGTGAACGCGGCCGGTTTGCCGGCGGTCACGCTCACGTTCGCCGGCTGATGGCTGATCGAGGGAACGGTTTGGATGGTCAGCGTCGCCGCTGAGCTCGGGCTGGTGCCAGCCGTGTTCTTGAACATGGCCCGATACTGATAGCCGCTCTCGGCGAGCGTGGTTGCTTCGATGACCAGCGTGCCGGTCGCATGCCCGGGGTCGGTCGTGTCTTCGGCCCAGTGAGCGCCCGCGTCTTTCGACACTTCCCATTGGATGCTCGGTGTCGGCACGCCGGACGCCGCGGCCGTGAACACCGCCGGCTGGCCAGCCGTGACTGTCCTGTCCGTAGGGCTGGACGTCACTTCGGGAGCGATCTTTTTTTCGCTGACGGTGAGCGTGGCCGCACTACTCGGCACTTCTTCCACCACATTCTTGAACACCGCTCGGTACTCGTGGCCGTCCAGCGCCACCGTGCTGGCGACCGTCAGTTTACCGGTGGTGTTGCCCGCGTCGGAGTGGTCGTCTTCCCACGTTTCGCCGAAGTTGCTTGACACTTGCCACTGGACTGTCGGCGTCGGCACGCCGCTCGCGGCGGCTGTGAACACGGCGGATTCGCCCGCGATCACCCCCCGGTTGCTGGGAGCTTTGGTCACCACCGGCGCCGTCTGCACTTCCAGGCTCGCAGGCGTGCTCGGTGCGGTCCCAGCCGTGTTAGTGAACAGCGCGCGATACTCGTTGCCGTTTTCCGACGCTTTGGTCGCCGAGATCTGGAGCGTCCCCGTCGTCGCGCCGAGGTCACTGACGTCGGTGCTCCAGGTCGAGCCGCCGTTCGTGGATACCTGCCACTGCACCGTCGGGGTCGGGAAGCCGGAGGCCGCGGCCGTGAAGGTCGCTTCTTCGCCCGCCTTGACCGTCTTGCCGACGGGACTGCTCATGACGACCGGTGCGGTTCGCACTTCTAGGCTCGCCGCTTCACTGTCCGCCGAGCCCGCCGTGTTGGTGAACACAGCGCGGTACTCGTTGCCGTTTTCCGACGCTTTGGTCGCCGAGACTGTGAGCGTGCCCGTCGTCGCGCCAGAGTCACTGACGTCGGTGCTCCAGCTGCCGCCACCATTGGTGGAGACCTGCCACTGCACCGTCGGGGTCGGGAAGCCGGAGGCCGCAGCCGTGAACGACGCGGATGCGCCGGCGTTGACTGCTTTAGCGGTGGGATTGCTGCTCACCACCGGCGCCGTGCGCACTTCGAGGCTCGCCGCTTCGCTGTCCACCGACCCAGCCGTGTTCGTGAACACAGCGCGGTACTTGTTGCCGTTTTCCGACGCTTTGGTCGCCGAGATCGTGAGCGTCCCTGTTGTCGCGCCGGAGTCACCGACGTCGTGGCTCCAATGCGCGCCGCCGTCCGTGGAGACTTCCCACTGCACCGTCGGGGTCGGGAAACCCGAGGCCACCGCCGTAAACGACGCTTCTTCGCCCGCCTTGACGATCACGCCGCTGGGGTTGCTGCTCACCACCGGCGCGGTTCGCACTTCGAGACTCGCCGCTTCGCTGTCAGCGGAACCCGCCGCGTTGGTGAACGCCGCCCGGTACTCGTTGCCGTTTTCCGACGCTTTGGTCGCTGAGATGTGGAGCGTCCCCGTCGTTGCGCCCGAGTCGCCGACATCTTCGCTCCAGTGCGCGCCGCCGTCTGTGGAGACTTCCCACCGCACCGTCGGCGCGGGGACACCGGAGGCCGCCGCCGTGAACGTCGCTTCTTCGCCGGCGTTGACCGCCTGGTGGGCCGGATCGGCGCTCACCACGGGCGCGGTCTCGATTGTGAACGTCACCGCCGTGCTGGTGCTGGTTTCGCCGAGTTCCGCCGGCTCGGTGGCGATGGCCGTGTAGGTGCCCGGCGCCAGCGGCGCCAGCAGCGTGATGTTCCACAGGCCTTCCGCTGGCGCGATGGAGCCTTCCGCTACCTGCGGACCGGCGATCGATGGGCCTTCGTGTATGACCAGGATCACGGAATTGGTCGTGCCATTGGTCGTTCCGTTGAAGGGCGGCGTGGTGCCGAGCGTGGCGCCGGCGTTGAGCGGGCTGGAGATCGCAAGCGTTTCTGCCGCGGCGCTGCCGGCGGGCAGGAGCACGACGAGGACGAGCGCCACCGTCGTCGCTCGTATGAGCGAACGGCCGATGTTGCCGATGCCTGTTCCCGCTGCGGGCGTCCCGCGTCCCATTCTCGTCTCCATCCGTGATGCTCCCCCGCCATCCCAGCGGTGCGGTCAGTTCCGCCGTCGCCTGTGCTAAGCGACTGGTACTGAGAGTAGCGGTCACGGCTCACTAATGCACGCCCACGGGAGACATGGGAAGTGTTGATGCGGCGCCCGCCAGAGGAGCGAATGCGCCCTAGCAGGGGTGCGCCCAGCTGAAGTTGCAGCGTGGTCGCGCGAGCCGCGCGGCGATGTCATAGGAGTACACGTAGACGGTTATGTAGCCGAGCCGGCGCGAGGCAAGCGGCCGACCCAGCGCAGGATCTCGCGCGAGGACGCCGTTGTAGGAGGTGCCCAAGGAGTCCACCACCAGCAGGCTCCTCGCGTTCGGCTGCGGCGTATACCAGCTCGAGATCATGCCGAGCTGCGGGTAGCACAGCGAGTGCGAGCGCGCGCTGCACACCCGCACCGGGCGCACGAGCACGCTGAAGCGCGTCCCCCAGGTGAGCTGCTCTGCGTCCCAGTAGCCGGCGTATCCACGACTCACCCCCTCCTGCCGGGCGAACCGGACCAGCGCGGCGGCAGTCGCGGGGCCGGGGAAGCGGACGCTCACCTCTGGTGATGTGATGACCACGAAGGGCCGGCGGATCAGCTGGAAGGCGGCGATCGCAGCGAACGCACACACGCCCGCGGTCACGAGCGTGCGCATGCGCACCCCGCGCGCCGCTACGAGCGGAAGCAACGCGGCGATGGCGGTGTAGCCGGCGAGGAGATAGCGGCCCGCGAGCGCATCCTTGGGAGCATCGGTGAGGAGGAACACGAGGCTGGTGGCGATCAGGCTCATCGCCCAGAAAGCCACGTAGGCAAGCTGGACATCGGTGATCCCCGGGGGTGGCCAGCGGCCAGCCGCGATCCGACGCACCTGGTCGAGCACGAGCAGCAGCGCAACCAACACCAGCGCCGCGGTCGCGGTCGCGAGCAGGCTCTGCAGGTGGAGGCTCGGCGCCACGATGCGGCCTCCAGCCAGGTAGGCATAGCTTTCGGCGAGGAGCTCCAGGTTGTGGCCAATACCGCCGGCTACCAGCGCCACTGGAAGCGCGCGAGAGGTCACACCCGCGTGGCGCATGGCATCGGCGATCACCAGCGCACCGGCCACGGCCACCACGAACGTAAGCGTGGTGAAGGCGAGGAGCCGACCGCGGATGCGCGGCGTGGCACCTCGCACGAGGACGGCGGTCGTGCCCGCCAGCGGGATCAGAGCCCAGAACGGGAACAGGCTGTCCGAGGCGGTGGGCAGGGCGCTCAGCAGCCCCAGCGTCATGCCCGCTGCTGTCAGCCGCGGCCACGAGATCGAGCCCAGCCGCGGCACCAGCCACACGAGCGCAGCTGAGATCGCCACCGTGTGCACCACGGTCAGGGAGTGCCAGTTGATGGCCAGGAAGCAGAAGCGGCCGAACGCGCCCACGCACACGAGCGCAGCGGCGCACAGGGCGGCCGACCACGCGTCCATCGCGCGTCGGGTGCTCCACACCAGCGCCGCGAGCCCAGCCACGCTCCAGAGCATCGGCGCGAGCTCCCACAGCTGGCGGCGGGCAGGCAGGCCGCGGCTGGCCAGCAGGAGGAGCCATTCCTCATACCACGCGTGGTTGCCCAGCGAGACATAGCTGCCCGCGGGGATGCCGGCGGCGGCCTGACCGAGCACCGGCGCAAGCGCGGCGTCGCTGTTGACGTACACCGAGGTGATCAGCTCGTGGAAGTCCACCAGCGCCGCCACGGCGTACACCGCGGCGCAGGCCACCGGCAGCCACCACAGCACCCCACCCCGGGGCCTGCGGGCAAGGACGGCTGCGGCTACGCCCCGGCCGCGTACCCGCCGCGACGCCCGGGCCAAGCTCAGATCTCCACTCAGCGCCAAGCGCACATGGTCCCGCATCGCCATCCGCGCGGGTGCTGCGGCCTCATCGCGCCGCGGCCAGCTCGTGCCGCGATCAGCTGTAGGTGTAGTCGTCCGCGGGCGCGTTGACCGGGCTGCTCACCTTGTTGGCGGTGGCCAACACGTTGACGGTGCCGGCGGCGAGCGCGGCGGGGACGACCATGGTGCAGCTCGTGCTGCTCGCGCAGACCACCGAGGTCGCTTTGTTGTTCCCGAACTTGAAGCTGGTGGTGGCCGTGCCCGCGGTGAAGCCCGTGCCGGTCACGGTTACGCTCGAATGCCCCGCGACGGGGCCGCTGTTGGGCGTGACGCCTTCTACGGTGGGCGTGTAGCCGAAGTGGTCTTTCACGGTGTGCGCGCTGGTGCCGCCCACGGTGGTCACGGTGACGTCGGTGTTGCCGGCGGGGCTCGGCGGAGACACTGCCGTGATCGTGGTTGACGAGTTGATCGTGAAGGGCACGCTTGTTTCACCGAAGGTCACCTGCGTTGCGCCGTTGAACACGGTGCCGGTGATCGTGACGGTGGTACCGCCGGCCACGGGCCCAGATCTCGGCGTGAGCTTCGTGACGGTGGGCGGCGGCTGGAAGGTGTATCGATCGGCGACCACGGGCGGGCTGGTGCCCGCGGGGGTGGTGACCGTGACGTCAACCGTTCCCGTTCCCGCCGGCGCCACCGCGGTGACCGTGGAGGCGGAGTTGACGGTGAAACTCGCGGCGGCGATCGTCCCGAACTTCACCGCGGTGGCGCCCGTGAGGCTGGCTCCGCTGATGGTGACGGTGGTGCCGCCGGAGGTCGGGCCGACGTTGGGGCTCAATTTCATGACGACCGGTATCGGTTCTCCGAAGGCGAGCATGTGCAGCCCCCCGGCTGAGACGCTTGCGACCTTGTCGATGCCGCTGACCGGCACGGGAACAGCGCTCGGGCTACCCGTGACGCCGTCGCCGAGCGCGCCCCAGCGGTTGACGCCCCAGGCCATCATCGAGCCCCCGCTCATCAGCGCCACGCTGTCCTGCCCGCCGGCGGAGATCGCCGTCACGCCCGTCAGGCCGCTCACGGCCACGGGGGTCAGTTCGTGCGCCTTGATCACGCCGTTGCCGAGCTCTCCGTAGTTGTCTTCGCCCCACGCCATCACGGTCCCGCCGCCCAGCAGCGCCAGGCCATGCTGAGCGCCGGCCGCGATCGCGGTGACGCCTGTGAGGGTGCCCACCGGCACCGGCAGGCTGCTCGAGGGTTCTTCGATGGTGGTGTTGCCGAGCTGCCCTGCTTCGTCGGAGCCCCACGCCTCGACGGCGCCTTTGCCGACCAGCGCGAGGCTGAATTCGCCGCCGGCAGAGATCGCCGTGGCGCCGGTGAGCCCTTTGACGGCCACGGGCACGTTGCTCGATTTGATCGTCCCGTTGCCGAGCTGCCCCAGTTCGTTGGCCCCCCAGGCCATCACGGTGCCGTTGGCCAGGAGCGCGAGGCTGTGGCTGCCGCCCGCCGCGATCTCCTTGACGCCCGTGAGGCCTTTCACAGGGACGGGGACTTCGCTGGACACGACAGAGCCGTTGCCGAGCTGACCGGCTTCGTTGTCGCCCCAGGCCATCACGGTGCCGTTGCTCAGTAGCGCGAGGCTGTGGTTGCCGCCGGCCGCAATCGCCTTGACGCCGCTGAGCCCGCTCACCGCAACGGGCACGCTGCTGGTGTTGGTGGTGCCGTTGCCGAGCTGGCCGAATTCGTTGCCGCCCCAGGCCACCACCGTGGTGTTGGCCAGCAACGCAAGGCTGTGCGTGCCGCCCGCAGCCACAGAGGTGACGAATTTCAGGCTGCTCACCGGAACAGGGACATCGCTGAAGGCTTCGAAGGAGCCGTTGCCCAACTGTTTGCTCAGGTTCTGACCCCACGCCACCGCGGCGTAGTGGGTCGTGGCCACCGTCAGGATCGCCGCGGTGCTCGTCGCTTTGCCGCCAGGGTTGGTGAACACGGCGCGATACTCGTTGCCGTTTTCCGAGACCACGGTGCTCGCGATCGTGAGCTGGTCGGAGGTTGCTCCCGCGACGGCGCTCCAGCTGCTGCCGGCGTTCGTGGAGATCTCCCACTGCACGGTCGGCGTGGGGAAGCCTGTCGCCTTCGCTTCGAAGCTCGCGCCTGTTCCCACTTCCACCGTGGTGCTGGCGGGCTGTTCGGTCACCACGGGGGGCGCGTAGACAGTGAGGGTGGCGGCCGCGCTGGTCGCTTTGCCCGCCGCGTTGGTGAACACAGCGCGGTATTGGCTACCGCTTTGTGAGGTACTCGCGTTGGTGATCGCGAGCTGGTCCGATGTGGCCCCCGGCACCGAGCTCCAGCTGACGCCGCCATCGGTGGACACTTCCCACTGCACCGTCGGGGCGGGGAAGCCGGAGGCCGTCGCTTCGAACATTGCGGTTTCGCCTTCGAGCACCGTCGCCGCGACCGGCTGCTTGGTCACCGCGGGAGCCTTCTGGACCGTCAGCGTGGCCACCGCGGTCGTGACTTTCCCCACGGCGTTCTTGAAGGTCGCGCGGAACTCATAGCCGCTTTCGCTCGTTTTGGTGCTCGCGATCGTGAGCGTATCCGTGGTGGCACCGGACACCAGCGTCCACGTGGCACCAGCGTTGATCGAGCGTTCCCACTGCACCGTCGGCGCCGGCACACCCGAGGCAGCCGCTTCGAAGCTCGCGCTGTGGCCTTCTTCGACCGTCACGCCCGACGGCTGCAGCGTCACCGCGGGAGGCACCAGAACCGTGAGCGTGGCCGCAGCGCTCGTGGCCGAGCCAGCCGCGTTCGTGAAGACGGCGCGGTACTCGTAGCCGTTTTCGGCGTATTTCGCGTTCGCGATCGTCAACGTCGCAGAGGTGGCGCCCGCCAGCGCGCTCCACGTGGCGCCTGCGTTCACCGACACTTCCCACTGCACCGTCGGCGTTGGGAAGCCGGAGGCCGTCGCTTCGAACGCGGCCGATTCGCCTTCGGTGACCGTGATCGCCACCGGCTGCTTGGTCACCGCAGGAGCCCTGCGGACCGTCAGCGTGGCCGCTTCGCTCGTGGCCTTCCCCGCGGCGTTCTTGAACGCCGCGCGGAACTCATAGCCGCTTTCGCTCGTTTTCGTGCTCGCGATCGTGAGCTTGCCCGTGGTGGCACCGGACACCAGCGTCCAGGTGGCGCCCGCGTTGATCGATCGTTCCCACTGCACCGTCGGCGCCGGCACACCCGAGGCGGCCGCTTCGAAGCTCGCGCTGTGGCCTTCTTCGACCGTCACGCCCGACGGCTGCAGCGTCACCGCGGGAGGCACCAGAACCGTGAGGGTGGCGGCTGCGCTCGTGGCCGAGCCCGCCGCGTTTTTGAACACCGCGCGGTACTCGTAGCCGTTTTCGGCGTATTTCACGCCCACAATCGTCAACGTCGGCGAGGTGTCGCCTTCCAGTTGCGCCCAGGTACCGCCGGCGTTGGTCGAGACTTCCCATTGCACTGTCGGCGCCGGCACGCCTGACGCGGCCGCTTCGAACACGGCGCTTTCGCCTTCGGTGACGGTCGTTGGGAGGGGCTGTTTGGTCACCGCGGGCGCCTTGCGCACGGTCAGCGTGGCGGCTTCGCTCGTGGCTTTCCCCGCGGCGTTCTTGAACGCCGCGCGGAACTGGTAGCCGCTTTCGCTCGTTTTGGCGCTCGCGATCGTGAGCTTGCCCGTGGTGGCACCGGACAGGAGCGACCACGTGGCGCCGGCGTTGGTCGAGCGTTCCCACTGCACCGTCGGCGCGGGGAAGCCGCTCGCCGCCGCTTCGAACACGGCGCTTTGGCCTTCTTCGACCGTGACCGCGGTGGGCTGCAGCGTGACGGACGGGACACGCTGCACGGTCAGGGTGGCAGCTTTGCTGATCGCTTCTCCGGCACTGTTCTTGAACGCCGCGCGATATTGGTGCCCGCTTTCGGAGGTGGTCGCGCCAAGCACTTTCAGCTGGCTGCTGGTAGCCCCGGCGACCGCGGTCCAGGTGCCGCCGCCGTTGGTCGACACTTCCCATTTGACGCTCGGCGCGGGCACGCCGGAGGCGGCTGCTTCGAAGGTTGCGTTCTGGCCTTCTTCGACGGTCGCGCTCAACGGCTGTTTGGTTACCGCGGGGGCTTTGGGCGTTTCCAGGAGCCCAGCGGCACTCACAGCGGCTCTCCCGCCGGGGACTGTGGCCGAGGCGGTGGCGCTGAGGGCGGCTGCGGTAAGCAGTACCGCCGCGAGCAACGCCAGCAGTGAGCGGATCGGGGCACGCCGAGCCTCCAGGCCGCGCGTGTCGCCCCCCATGCCGCCGCGCCGTACCGATCTCGCCCGCCTGGTCGTCCTTGCCATCCCCCGCCCCCTCGTTGCCTGTTGCCCTGCTGCCGGCCTTGGCGCATCGTGCCCTCGCGGGCCTGCCCCCATGTGCAGCTCGGTGCTCATCCACTAACGCTCGCGGCCCCACCGGCCCCAGCCACCTGCGCGGGCGAACCTTACCAGCGTGCCCACAGCCGATCAAGCACCGTGCCGGCGCCCATGACGGGCGCCTCTGGGAGAGCTTTGCATGCCGTCGTCTCAGATGCGGCCATCCGCCCGCTCATGCGCCGTTCGTCGAGTCCGCCGATCGGGCGAGACGGGCCCCGCAAACGTTGAACCCCATGGCGCCGCCCCGGACGGATGTTGGGCTAATTCGGTTAAACCGACTTTATGAGGCCCGCCTGTCGATATTCAGATATCCCAATTCTTCGAAGGAGGCGGATTCATGGATCGATCATTTGCACGGCGGTCGGCGAAGGCGCAAGCTGCTGCTATTCCAATCGTTGGGCTCCTCGCGCTGCTCGCGGCCTTGCCGGCCATCCCGGCTCGGGCCGCGCCAGCCGCGGCGAGCTCCAAAGCAGCCCAAGCGGTGCCCGTTTCCCCGCTGTCGCCGAGCGGCGTGGAAGAAGTGCTGGCCACCACCCCGCTCAAAACCCTGCCTGCGACCCAGCTGAGCGAACTGCTCTCGCAGCTCCCCGGCCTCAGCGGGCTGCCTACCGGCTCGGTCAAGGAAGCGCTCACCAAGGCCATCGAAGAACTCACGGCAAAAGGCGGCACGCTCGGGCAGGTGGCCAACCCCAGCGAACTCGCGCCGAAGGTCGAAACCCAGTTGAAAAAACTACTGTCGCTCTCCGAACTGCTGACATTGCTCAAAGGCCAGAGCCTGTCGACCCTGCTCACCAGCGCGCTGGGCTCTGCCGGTTCAAGTCAACTGCTGGGCGGGCTGTTGAGCTCTGCGTCCGAACCCCAACAGCTGATCGGGCAGACACTGGCGGCGACGAATCCTGAAAAGCTCGCGAGCCTTCTCGGTACGACGTTGGCCCCCGGCGAACCGTTCACCAAGACGACCGTCGGCACGCTGGCGAGCAGCATCGGCACGACCACGCAGGGTCTCGCCGAAAGCCTCAACACGACCATCTCGCAGCTGCCTGCGACGGCGATGGCGCTAACCGCGCCCCTCACCAACGGCCGCACACTTGGTGTGCTCAACAGCGTGGGCGGCGTCAGGCTTAGCCTGCTCGGCTCCACCCTGGAAACGACACCTGGCGGCTCCGGAGGCTCTGGCGGCTCCGGTAGTTCCGGCAGCTCGGGTAGCTCGGGTAGCTCCGGTAGCTCCGGTAGCGGATCCTCCGGGACACCCGGCAATTCGACCGTGGTCGTGAACAATCTCACCCCGCAGCGAGGCGGCGCTGCAGCGAACGCGACGGCCTCGTCATCGAGTCTCAGGATCCTGAGCCGCAAGGTCAAGGGCCATGCCGTGACGGTCGTGGTGCAGGTTTCCGGAGCTGGCAGACTGGACCTGGCAGGTAGCGGCGTAAGGCGGTTCAGCCAGGAGACCGCGAAGGCTGAGCGCGTGACGCTGCGAACGACCCTGACGAAGGCGGGGGTCGCTTCGCTGCGCAAGCGTCACCACCGCATGAGCGTGACGCTCAAGCTGTCTTTCAAGACCGTAGGCGGGCCTGCGTTCGTGACCTCCACCAAGGTGGTGTTTGGCTGAGATAGAACAAACGTCCATCTTTGGGCCGCAACATTTGGGCTGTGGCGCGGGCTTCGCCGCTCGTGCTACAGCAGCGGTTTCGTATCACCGAAGATCCCGTAGTGGGGATGAACAACTCAGACATCGGAGGAGCAATGGCTCTGTTCTACATCACTGATGAGATGGCTGCCGAGGACGTCAACGACGACGAGCCGGTGGTCCTGGTTGCGGGCGGCGAGCTCGATTTCCACGCCAGCCCCACCCTCAGAGAGCGCATCGCCGCGCACATCAGCGCCGGCAAGCGCCGGGTCCTGCTCGACATCTCGACGGTCACGTTCATCGACTCAACGGCGATCGGCGTGCTCATCGCCTCAGCGGTGAAGCTGCAAAACGTAGATGGCGGCTCATTGGCAGTCGTATGCGCCGACGACAACGAGAAAGTGCTGCGGATCTTCGACATTGCCGGGGTGGCCAGCCTGATCGAGCTGCATCCCTCACGCCACGAGGCTCTGTCAGCCCTCGCGATAGCTGGCTGAGGTGAGCTTTCCCGCTCAGCCCGACGCGGCGAGCCCCAAGGCCGGCGAGCTGCGTCTGCGCGCGAGAACCTCAGAGCTGGGCGCGGCACGACTGTATGCGGAAGATGCTGCGGCAGCGTTTGGCCTCGACGCCACCGCCTGCCACGAGTTCGCGTTCGCCGTCAACGAGGCCGTGACCAATGCGATCCGGCACGGCGCACCCGACGCGCAGGGGTACATACGTCTAGCCGTGGCAACGCGCGCCGATCGCCTGACGCTCGCAGTCCAAGACTACGGCAGGTTCCTGTCATCCGCAGTGGACCGCACCATCAGCTCAGAGGACGGACGAGGGCTCACGATGATGGCCAGGATGGTGGACGTTCAGCTGTGCATAGGCCGTGCCGGCACCATCGTCCGTCTCTCCAAGACGCGTGCGAGCACCGGGCCTCCAACGGAGCTCTTCGGCTGACATGGCGCCTCGCCGAGCCCGAGACATGGCATTCGCGCTCGGCGCAACGCTCGCCGGCATGGGTGTCGCGGTATGCACGGGTGCACCGGCCGACGCGATCGCGGTAGCACCGATCAGCTTGTCCGTAGCGAGCCTGTCTACGCCGAGCACCTCCCCGGTGGCCTTGTCGACGCCGGCGATAGGAGTGTCGGTGCCCGGAGTCGGCGTGTCCACGCCCGGAGTTGGCGTGTCCGTTGGCGGAGCTGAAGTGTCCGTGGGCGAAGCCACAGTGTCGGTGCCCGGAGCCAGCGTGACCACGCCGAAGGTGGGCGTGTCGGTATCGACCGCACCCGAAGCCAGCGCTCCGGTGCCCCCCACCACCAGCCCCCCAACGCCCACCACCGGCGCCCCCTCCCCTACGCCAGGCGCCACACCCAGCTCCACCGCCACTGGCTCCGGCGGGTCGGTCACCGTCTCACAGCGCCACCCAACCGCGGCCTCCTCACCCGCTGCCGGTGCTACCCAGCAGCCTTCTCTCGCAGGCGCGGCGGCGCATCCGTCCACGATGTCAAAGCGCTCGGCAAGCGCTGTGGCGCCCCAACGCCGAGGCAAGGGCTCGTTGGTAGGTCCTACGGTGACCGGCAAGGTCACACTCACCGCCGTCCAGTCGAGGTCCACGCTCCCGGCTGGACCGTCGCGCCCCCATGCACGCGCAGATCGGCACGCGGCAGGCAACCCCCTGGACGCGATTGGCCGGCACATACCGCTGCCGCTGCCGGTTCCAGACTGGAGCAAGCCAATCATCCTCGCGCTGCTGCTGCTGGCGATCTCCCTGGGAATACGCTCCCGTCTCACCACGCTCCGCGCCAGGCGGCTCGAGGGCCAGCGCACGACCCTGTTGCGAGATCTAGGCGCAACACAAGCGGCGCTGGTGCCCGATGTTCCCGCCCACATCGGAGGACTGGCGGTATCCGTGGCCTACAGGCCGGCCGACGGGCCAGCGGCCGGCGGAGACTTCTACGACGTGTTCGTGCCCGAGCCGGGGAAGGTCGCGATCATTCTTGGCGACGTGGCCGGGCACGGCCATCAAGCGTTGGCCCAGGCCGCGCTCACGCGCTACACACTGCGTGCCTACGTGCAAGCGGGACTGGAGCCCCGTGCGGCATTGGCGCTCACCGGCCGTGTGCTGGCAGATCCAACGCTGGAGCATTTCGCCACGGTGGCAGTGGCCGTCTACCACACGCAGGATCGCACGCTCACCTACGCGACCGCAGGCCATCCCCACCCGATCCTGTGCGGCTTCCCCGAGCACCGCCGCCTCGAGGTCTGCGCCTCCCCACCGATCGGATGGACCGTGCCCACGGGGCGCTGCCAGACCACCCGCTCGCTCCCCCCGGGCGCGGTGGTGTGCTTCTTCAGCGACGGCCTCACTGAGGCGCGCCGCGACGATGAGCTGTTGGGGTGCGAGCGCCTGAGCGAGATCGTCGCGGCACTCGGTGCCCAACCCGCTGCGGCCGAGCTGCTGCAGCAGGTGACGGCTGCGGCGACGGCCACGCCCGACGACATGGCCGCGTGCATCCTCATGCTCGATGCGGAGACAGATGTAGCCGCCGTGCACATCGAGGAAGTCGAGGCCGACGGTCGCGCCCTGGGCCGACACGAGATCCCGCGCTTCCTCCAGAGCTGCGGCGTCCCCGCGCCCGCCATCGCGCGAGCCATGAGCCTCGCGGGCGACATCGCCGCCAGGTCCGGCACCGCGGTGCTACGCGTGGAGCTTTCGACAACCCCCGCAACGGTCACCGTGTTGCGCTCTGACCGGACACGGCCCACGATCTATCGTCGCCCGCCGCGGCTCTCCGGTCAGCGCGGCCCGCGCGCAACCCTCACCACATAGGCCTCAGATGAGCGTCTTCCACATCAGCGAGGAATCGACCAGCACCGATGCGCGGGGCAGGGCTGGAGCGTTGGTGCTCGTGGCCAGCGGCGAGATGGACTACTCGGCCAGCCCGCAGCTCAGAGAGCGCATGCTCGGCCACATCGCGACCGGCTGGCGGCATCTAGTGCTCGACCTCTCAGCGGTGACTTTCATCGATTCGACCGCAATCGGGGCGCTCGTGGGCGCGGTCGCGAGACTGCAGGAAGTGGGCGGTGGGTCGGTGAGGGTGGTGTGCAACAACCACAACGAGAGAGTGCTGCGAATCTTCGACATGGCCGGGGTGGCCAGCTTGATCGCGCTGCATCGCTCGCGGGCGGAGGCCTTCTCCGCGCTCGCTGCCGCTCCAACCGTTGACGTGCGAGTGCGGGCCTGGGCCGAGCAAGCGACGGCGAGGGGAGCGAGAGCTCAGATCAAGGTCAGCCGGCGCTGCCGTACAGCCGCGTTGTGATCTCGAGCGGTGAGTACGGATCGTCGCGAGGTGTGGTCGGCGGCGGCTTGGTGGCCGTGCGGGTCGGGCCAATCGCAGTTGGGGCCAGTCCGATGCGAGCAACGGTCCACTCGCCATCGCGCTCGACGGCCACCCACTTGGCGTCGGGATGCGAACGTTGCCTGCGCACTGCCTCGGCCGAGGCCTGCTCCCTGTCCATTGGTTGAGGATATCGAGCCGGCCAACGCCGCCTTTATGATCTGTTGCGAGATATGGGACACCCGATCCGACTACGGCGGCGCGTCGCGCTCACGATTGCCACGGCCACGCTCGGCACGCCCTCGTTCCTGGTCGCGACCACGCCCAGCGATGCAGCGTCGCGCGTAAGCGGCTGCCATCCCAAGCGGCAACAGGTCGTGGCACGAAAGGGCGGCGCGGTGGTGTTTCGCCGCGTGACCGGGCCGGAAGGCGAGTACGGCGCGCCCAGCATGTTGCTCGCGTGCCTCAATCCACGACAGCGGCCGGTTCGCATCGCCGAGTTCAGCGAAGGCGAAGCGCCGTTCTTCGAACGCCTGCTGGGGCCCAATCCGGTCTTTGCGGGTCACTATGTTGCGTTCGCGCTCGACGACACCGACATCGTCTGCAGCAAGTACGAACCGAGCAGTCCTCAGTGCGAAACACACGAGGTGGCCTCCTATGACCTGAAGACCGGGCACGCTCGCGCAAGGGCTGCCGGCACACCTGCGGCACTCGTGATCACCGAACGCGGCTGGATCGCGTGGGTCGAAGGGTCTGCGCACAGCCTGCTCGCGTTCGACTCGCATGGATTGCACACGCTCGACGCGGGCCCGGTCGATCCCCGAAGCCTTGCCGCTCGCGGCCAGAGCGTCGGCTGGACCAGCGGGGGCGTCGCACACACCACCGAACTCAGCTAGGCCGCGCCGACCCGATGAGCGGACCATTGCCGCCGGCCGAGTTGGCCGCCTACATCCTCGGGTCCGACGACACGACCGGCGTGCTCGAGGCCTATGTCGAGCAGGGCGAGCGGATCGCCGCGGCGATCGATGGGCGGCTCGGACCAGAATGGTCATGGCAGGGCAAGCGTGTGTTGGACTTCGGCTGTGGGGCCGCACGTGTGCTACGCCAGTTCCTCGACCACGCCGGCGAGGCTGAGCTGCACGGCGTCGAGCTGGACGAGAGATGCGTTGCCTGGATCGAGGCAAACCTCTCCCCGCCGCTGAGAGTCTTACGCGGTGCCGCGCTGCCACCGTTGCCCTACCCAGAGGCGTACTTCGATTTGATTTGGTCGACCTCGGTCTTCTCGCATCTGGCCGACAGCTGGTCCGCGTGGCTGCTCGAGCTGCGCCGGCTGCTCAAGCCCGGGGGCATCGCGATCGTCTCGGTCATGGGGGCAGCTTGCTCGCAGGCGATTGCAGAAGAGGAGTGGGATGCGAACCGGATCGGCATGGCGGTCCTCGGCTACGGCCGGCCATGGTCTGCGGGCGGTCCGATGATCTTGCACGCCGAGTGGTGGATCCGCGCGCACTGGGGACGCGCGTTCACGGTCGAGGCGTTCGAGGCTGGGGCCATCGAGGGTCAGGACGCCGTCGTGCTCCGGCACGACGGGCGACCCACACCGACCGTCGCGGAGCTCGAGGCACCTCAGCCCGACGACCCACGCGAGCTGGCGGCGGCGCGGCACACGATCGAACTGCTACATCGCGAGCATCGGGCGCTCAACCGCCAGCACGACGAATACGCGCAGGCCTACGCCGTCGAGGCGCGCAAGCACGCTGCTGCCACCGCACGCATCGCCGCGCTGGAAGCGGAGCTGCAGCACCTGCGGGATCCCGCTGCTCGCGAGCTCGCCCAACGCTTGGTCGCGAAGCTGCGCCCACATCTCTAGATCGTGCGCAACCAGGCCTGCGCCGGCCGTCAGGATTGCGCTGACAGCTCCTCGGCCGACGGCACCACGATTGGTCCCTCCGGCGGCTGCGTGAAGCGGACTGGGTTCCCGAACGGATCGCGCAGCGCACAGTCGGTCCCGTAGAAGCGCTCGGTCGGCTCCTGTGTGAACTCAACGCCCGCAGCCCGCAGGCTCTCGTAGGTGGCGCGGCAGTCATCGGTGGCGAAGATCACGCCGCCGCCTGCGGCGCCCTTCGTTACGAGCTCGCGGATCTCCGCGGCGGTGGCGTCGTCGTAGGCGGGCGGCCCCGGAAGCATCAGAACCAGCTCTACGTCGGGCTGGTCGGGGAGGTTCACCGTCAGAAAGCGCATGACGCCGAGGTCTGCGTCGGTGTGTACGACCATCCCAAGCTTGCCGACGTAGAAGTCGAGCGCCTCGTCCTGGTCGAGAACGTGAATGAAGGTGTGGCTGATTCGTTTGAGCATGGCGTCACGTTAGACGGCGGCGTCGCAGCTCGCTACTCCGAATCTGCTCTTTTACCCGGCCGGGCGTAGCCACGCCATCGCCCAGCAGGCCGGCACGCGCAGCGCTGCGCCGTCGCCGACGAAACGCGCGCGGTATGCCGAGGGCGGCTCACCGACGATCTCGCGAAAGGTGCGAGTGAATGTGCCGAGGCTGTTGAATCCTACGGCGAGGCAGATCTCGGTTACGGGACGGTCGGTCTCGCGCAGCAGCTCCATCGCACGCTCCACCCGGCGGCGCTGCAGGTAGCGGTGCGGCGTCTCGCCAAACGTCGCCCGGAACTGGCGGCTGAAGTGCGCTGGCGAGACGTGGGCGACACGCGCAAGCGCCGGCACATCAAGCGGCTGCGCGAACGCAAGGTCCATCGTGTCGCGAGTACGCAACATGCGTCGGTTGCGGTCCTCGATGGCGTGGGACATCGGCTCAAGCCTATGACTCCTGCTCCGCTCGCTCTTTCAAGAATGAGGAGGGATTTGGCCGAGGACCGACCGTTGCGTGCAGTCCCGCGATCATCCGATATCGCCGCGCGGGGCGACCCACACGCTCGGAAACGACAGCGAAGTGTGCTCCGCGATGATGTCGTAGTCGCGGTCGTAGTGCAGCACCCCAAGATCCTCAGTGGTAGCTACTGAGGCGATCAGCAGATCGACTGGCTTCACGCGATGTGAGATCCCTGGCGTCGCAGCAAGCTCAGCTTGAGCCGTGATAGCGGTCGCGGCGGCCTCCGCGGTCAGAGGCGCATGAGGGAGCGCATCGAGCCGCTTGGCGGTGATTGCGAACCCGTCGCTGTCACGAGCGCTATAGCGCATCTCCAGCAGCGTTGGCGGACACGTCCACAGCTCGTTCGCAACGAGCGCCGCCTCGAAGGTCTCACGCGCAGCACCGGCGAGGCGTCCGTCGAGCAGCCGAGCCCATACTGAGTTATCGAAGAGCAGTGGCTTGCCGTAGCCGGTCAATGCATCCAGCCGTGCTCGCTGACCTCGTAGGCGGCGTCCACGTCGAGGCCATCTCCGGTACGCAACTGCTCGATCAAATCACGACGAAGCTCGGCCTTCTCAGCCTCTTCTCCTCGTCCGACTTCAAGCTCTCTCAGCCGATCACGAGCGCCACGGATCACCAGGTCGTCGAGCTTCACGCGCTCCCCTCGGCGACGGAGCGAATCGAGAGCCTCACGCACAGGGGGAGTCTCGGTGATCGAATGACGCGGATGGCGAGTGGGCACCCAGATGAGTGTAGCACCCGGTACAGCACCACTTCGGCCGAGCCACACTGCTCATTTGCCATCGGTGCGGTTTAGAAAAACGACCTCAAACCCGCCAAAACGGGGATGGCGGGAAAGTCCTCGAAATCTCCGTGGCCTCTGATCTCGGGGTGGCACGGGACGACTGATCACGGCTCGGTCCTCATTTGGCGCTGGAAAAGCTCGTCGTGGTCCACCGGTTGGTGGATGGCAGATGATGATTTAGCGCTCCATGCTTGGCCAATGACCAGCCCCAGCAGCACTCCACAACCCTCTGTCCTTAAGACCCAGGGCTTTGACGCCTTTTATCGCGAGTACCACGCGCGGATTGTGAGCTACTTCCTCTACCAGCTCGACGAACGTGAACTCGCGTGCGATCTTGCCGCCGAGACATTGATCAATGTATTCAAAAGCCTCGAGACATTCCGGGGCTCCTCGGTACGACAAGAGCGGGCATGGCTCTGGGCGATCGCTAGAAACCACCTGTGGGGATACCTACGTACCAGACAAGCCGAGAGCGCTGCGCTGCAACGTCTAGGCCTGCCCGTGACGAGCAACGACGCGGCCTTTGACCGCATCGAGGAAACCGACGCAGCTGAGCGACTCGCCAGCAAGCTCCTCGACGAGCTAAACATGCCCCTCCATCGCCAGGCGCTCAAAATGCACTTCGAAGAAGGGCTCGACTACGCCGCCATGGGCAGGATTCTCGACGAGACCCCGGCGGCTATGCGCAGCCGCGTCAGCACTGGCCTCCGATATCTCCGCCGCCTCCTCGACATCCCCGAGAACTGACATGCCGAGAAGCGACCCTGCTACTGGGGCGGACGGGAGTCGCGGGACGAAGTTCGCACATTGACCTTGTGTGGAAGCGCATTAGAGAGCTGCGCGCCAAACGCTTCGAATAGAATGCGACTCTATGCCTAGTCCGGTCAGCACGGCCTTTCACGATGCTGTCGCCAGACACCTGACCGACGACCGCGACATGATGCTCGACAGTGCCCGCGGTGGCGGACCCGAGTCCCGCGAGCTTGAGAGGACCTGCCTCCTAGCTCGATTCGCAATCGACTGGGCCGCCGTCGCGGTCGCCAAGTCTCGGGAGGGGTCTAACGGCTTCGATCAGCTCCGCGCGGATAGCCCTGAATGTGGGGGCGCGATTGAGGCCGCGGCGATGGCCGAGGCCAGGAACCCAACGAACGATCCTGCCACCCAAGACATCTGCCTAGCGGCCGCCAGCCTGGGAGGGACATTGAAGTCTGTGGACGAAGTTGCGCCTCTGTCTCGCAATAGTCCCGCGTTTCGTTGCGTCTCCGAAGACGCGGCCACAATTCTTGTAGCGCTCGGTGCCCTCCGTGATGACCCTGACTGGATCTGTGTCGAGGCCAACAAGGTGCTCCTGAGATTGGTCAATCCATCCGGCTAGGCAAGATCTGCAGCGCGGCTCAGCTCTTCTTTTTTGATTTGGCTTTCCGCTTGGTCTGAGCGAGGTCGCTTGCAGCGATGCTCTTCTGCGCTTTCGTCGATTTTGAGCTTTTCAACACTTTCGATGCTTTTTTCGCCACTCGTTTGCTAGTTGCCATATCCTGTGTCTCCTATTGTCTCTATGCTCGGGGCGCTCCCGAGCAAGCTAACAAGGTCGCCGGCTGGACTCGGGTGGGGGTAGGTCGTGCTTGTCTAGCCACCCGGGCGATAGCGAAGAATCGAAAGGACGAGGCAAGCGAGCCCTGCGATAGCCGGGCCAGCGAGCGGGTTGCGCCGAGTCCACCGGTAGTCGTACAACCCGCCACGACGCCTCATGATGCGGCGGCAGGCGCGAGCCCCAGGCCATCGAATCATTCATCATGAACGAACGCAGCCAGCAAATGGCCGATCGCTTTAGGGTGCTGATGCTCGTTGCTGCCCTCTTGGTGATCCCGGTGATCGTCGTTCAGGAGTCGAACACGTCCTCGGACCTCCGTGTGGTGGCCGACGTGCTCAACTGGCTCATTTGGCTGGCGTTCCTTGCCGAGTTCGTAGCCATGCTTTCGGTCGTGCCGGACCGGCGTCACTGGTTGCTCAAGCATCCCCTCGAAATCGCGATCGTCCTCTTCACCGGTCCTTTCCTGCCGGCGAGTCTGCAAGCCGCCAGAGCACTTCGTGTCCTACGTGTCCTCCGGGTTCTTCGGTTGATCCCTTCAGCTCGCCGCGTCTTTAGCTTGGACGGGCTCCGGTTCGGCGCAGTCCTGAGCGTGTTGGTCATCCTCGGCGGAGGAGCGGCCTTTCACGCTCTCGAGAACAATCCGCACGGGCAGCACATCTCGCTCTGGGATGGGGTGTGGTGGGCGAGTTCTATGGCAACAACAGTCGGTACCAATGACTTCACTCCCGACACCACGGGCGGGCGAATCCTGGCTATCGCCATCATGCTCTTCGGGGTCGGATTCGTAGCGCTGCTGACAGGCGCCGTTGCCCAGCGCTTCCTGGCGCCCCATCTCAGCAAGCTCGCGGAGGGCGAGGCGCAGATTGAGCAAGACATCTCGGCGGTTGAGACCGATCTCTGTGCCGAACTTCGCGAAATCGCAGGACGCATTACGGAGATCGAGCGACGCATCGAAGCCCGGACGTGAGCCTCTTCTGTTCGGCGTTGAGTGCCACGTCCAACCCCTGACGTGGCACTCTCTTGCCGCGTCATCTACATGGCGATCTCGTCCGCCACGATGGCGGCATGTGTTGACCACGTAGCGATCGAGGCGGTGGATCAGGCCAGCTCCGTAGAGCCGGCTGAGACTGTCGTCGGTGTCCACGCCCATCTCCCGGTCGATCTCGTCCTTGGACCACAGCCGGCGATCGTCCGGGTGGATCATCAGGCCAGGACCGTCGAGTCGGTGACGGCCTGTCGTTCAATGGTTGTCGGGCTCCTGCATCAGAAGCTTCCGCCTTTCGGGGCCACGCCCGGGCAGTTCACGCTGTCGCCGGGGGGCACTTTGTTGGTTGCGGATGCAGACCGAGATCAAGGCCGCCGAACAATCGCTAGCGGAGACTGAGGAACGACTAAGCCTCGACGCCGACATGCTCAGGATGGCCTAGAGCTAGCTGGCGACGTGGTCGAGGTCTACGCCAGCGACGACGAGACGACCAAACGCGGCTACAACCAGGCGTTTTCGCTGGTCTCTACATCACACCCGAATGGGACGAAGATCACGGGCAGACCATGATCCTGATCACACGCTAGATCCTAACCGATCCCTACGCAGCCCTACTGGACAAAGACCTGGTGCGAGAGGCCACCAACGAGGTCGAGCTGATCCGCAAACGCGGCCTCCGACGCAGAAAGCGGCCCAAGCGAGCCGCTTCCCGATGCTGCGATTTCGATCCGTCTCAACCGACTGGGGAGCGAGGACAAACCCTCGAAACCACTTGAGGGTTCGATCGACGGCCAAAACGGAGCTAACAGGACGACCCTCGAAACACGCCCATGGATGGGAGCTCATCCAGTTCCTCCACTCCCAACTGTAGATCGGCCGCTCCAAATGCAGCGCGAATCGGAGGCGTTTGGATACGCTCTACAAGCGTGCTTGGACAGATCAGCCAGCTTGAATCCGGCGAAAGGGACAGATACTTCGAGCAAGAAGATATCGAGCGCTATGCAAGCTTGCTACGCGAGCTCAGGATGCGAACACAGCTGGCTGGACTCACTCTAAGGTCCATGCCCAGGAACCAGCCGAATGCCGAGTGCATAGCCGTCCAGCTTAGGATCGCGCTGGAGCTGATCGTGCTCAGCTCACTGGTCAGCAACCGCAGCGACATCGGCGCAGTAGCTACAGCCCTCCATAAGAAGGGACCGCGTGACGCTCGTGCACTCGCACGGCGCGTCAATCCCAACTATTGGCCGAAGCCGGTCAAGCGCCTTCTTGACGCTTTAGGGCGCCTCGAAGACGTGACGGAAGGCCACCTAACCGAGCCGGAGTGGGGTCCAGCGTACGGCTTCCTGAGCAATCTCCTGCACGCAGCCAATCCTTATGGCACAAGCAGCCATACGAGTCGCGATCTCGACTCTACATACCAACGGCTGTTGGAGCTCCACGAGCGTGTTGTGGTGCTGATCAGGCACCATTGGATCTATCCAGCCAACCAAGACTATGCCTTGAGTGCCGACATATACGTAGACGCTGATGTCCGAGTGATGTCCTATCGACGGCAAGCACCCGGCCGATCAAGCGCGCTGTCGGCACCAACGTCGGCCTAGCCCGAGGAGCGGATTGGCATCGACATCGGCTCAGCATGCCCAACAGGGGACAAAACGGAGAGGGAGGGATTCGAACCCTCGAACGAGGTTTCCCCCGTTACGCGATTTCCAGTCGCGCCCGTTCAACCGCTCCGGCACCTCTCCAGGCACATCCGCCGCCGGTCCTCAGCGACGCCGCCAACCCCGAGGATCGACGGGCGGTGAGCCCAAGGCTACGACACCAGCGCTGCGCGCGTTGCTAGGCTCCGCCCATGCTCATCGCCTCCAACCAAGCGCTCACCATGACCATCGGCCTGCTCATCACCTTTCTCGGCATCGGCGTGATCGTCAACGCCATCGTCGTCTACATCGCGGTGCAGATTCGCGGCGAGCGCCGCCAGAACCACGAATACCTCGTCTCGCGCCGTCCTCCAAGCGCCTGAGCTCGCCTCACAGCGCTCAGCCGGCAGCCCCGCAGCGCCAGCCCGGACCCCGGAAGGGGTCCCCATCATCATCAGCCCCCGCCTCCGCGGGCAGGGCTCGCTAGATGATGTACACCGGCGTGCCCACCGGCGATTTGCTGTAGAGGTCGATCACGTCGGGGATGCGCATTCGCACGCATCCATGCGAGGCGTCGTGGCCGATCGAGGAGTACTCGCTGGGGTCGATCCCGTGGATGCCAGCACCGCCTTCGAAGGACATGAAGCGCGCCTTCAGCGGATCGCCCGGGCCCGGCGGCACCACCGTTCCCGCAAGCGCACCCGCCCACGCTTTCTTGGGCACATACCAGGGCGGTTCCACCTGCTCCCATTCGATTTTGTGCAGCCCAGCGGGCGTTTCCAGGCCTTCCATCCCAACCGCGATTTCGTAGCGCCTGGTGAGCTTCAGGTGGTCGTAGAAGCGCAGCGTGAACGTCGCGCGGTCGATCACGATGTAGGCCGGGTACTTGGACGCCAGGTTGGCCGTGGTCACCGCCGGCCGGGTCGAGTGGGTCGGCACGTGAACTGACCTCGACGGCGCCACCCCCACCAGCGCACCATCGATCCGCGCGCCCAGCAGCGAGGTGTCCACCGCTAGGCCCGTCTGGCTGGGCACCGTCTGCAGCCCGCTCGCGTTCGGCTGCACAGTCGCATCCCGCGGCGCGCGGTTGACCTCCGCGCGAATCCTGCCAGCCAGGCTCCGCACCGCCTGGTGGGAGTAGCTCACCACCAGCGGGATATTGCGGTTGAGGCTGCCCCCAAAGAGGTCGCGCGTGGCGCGCGTGAAGATCGAGCCTTCCCTGCTCGCGCTCACCGCCTGCGCCACCATGTTGGCCACATCGATCCGCACCGCCGCTTCGCGCGGCTGAAGCGTCCAGCTGCGCGATCCCGCATGAATGCTCACCGGTTCATCCAGGTGCGCCACCAGCGTGTGTTCGAGCTTCGCCCGCGCCGCATCCGCATGCAGCCCGCCCACCGCAACGCCGTCGATCCGCACGCCGCCAGCGATCATCTCGCGGCGCGAGCGATCGTAGAGGTACACCCCCAGCGCCAGCAGCAGCACCAGCAGCGTGAGCCCCGCCGCCACCAAAGGGAGCGCGCGGCGAGCGGACACCGCGCCGCTGCGTCCTACCGACGATGCGGCCATCTGACCCTCACGGAGTTCCATCCATCCGACGCCTGATCCTCGCAGTGTAGCCCCGCATGCAGGCGGTGCGTCGCACTGCAAGCGCTATTTCTCGCCTACGCGCAAGCAAGGCAAAGATGTCCTATTATTTGACAGCAAGTGGTATAGATGTAAAACTCACGAGCAAGAGCACGCCCTACGAGACCGGAGGCTCCCGCATTGTCAACCGCACCAGCCGTCGCGCCCGTCGCGCCCGTCGCGCCCGACGGCAACACCTGGCGAGACCCCAAGCGCTACGCATGGCTGTTGGGCCTGCTGATCCCCACTCTCCCGTTCCTCACCTGGGGCATCGTCCACGCCACCGGTCTGCCCATCCTCTGGTTCTACGGCCCCATCCTCGTCTTCGGCATCTTCCCGCTGCTCGACCTCGCCATCGGGTTGGACGCCCGCAATCCTCCCGACGGCGTCATCAAGTGGCTCGAGCAGGATCGCTACTACCGCTGGTGCACCTATCTCTACCTCCCCATCCAGTACGCCGGGCTGGTGTTCGCATGCTGGCTTTGGTCGCACGGTCACCTCTCCACCATCGACAGCCTGGGGCTCGCGCTGACGGTGGCCATGGTCAGCGGCATCGCCATCAACACCGCGCACGAGCTGGGGCACAAGCGCGCCAGCAGCGAGCGCTGGCTCAGCAAGGTGGCGCTCGCTCAGAGCGGCTATGGGCATTTCTTCATCGAGCACAACCGCGGCCACCACGTACGCGTGGCCACGCCCGAGGACCCCGCCAGCGCCCGCCTCGGCGAGAGCTTCTACGCGTTCCTGCCGCGCACGGTGATCGGCAGCCTGCGCTCGGCCTGGGAGCTCGAGCGCACCCGCTTGGAGAGACTGCACTCCTCCCCGTGGACACCGCGCAACGACATCCTCGGCGCGTGGGCCATGACCGTGGTCCTGTTCGCCGCGCTCACAGCCGGCTTCGGGCTCGTGGTGGCGCCCTACCTGCTGATCCAGGCGGTGATCGGATTCTCGCTGCTGGAGGTGGTCAACTACCTCGAGCACTACGGCCTCCTTCGCCAGCGCCGCGAGGACGGCCGCTACGAGCGCACGCGCCCCGAGCACAGCTGGAACAGCAACAGCGCCGCCTCCAACGTGCTGCTCTACCACCTCCAGCGGCACTCCGACCACCACGCCAACCCAATCCGCCGCTATCAGGCGCTGCGCCATGTCGATGAGGCCCCCCAGCTCCCCACCGGCTACGCCGGCATGATCCTCACCGCCGTGATCCCGCCGTTGTGGCGGCGCGTGATGGATCACCGCGTGCTCGCGCACTACAACGGCGAGGTCGGCCGCGCCAACCTGCACCCGCGCCTGCGCCGGCGCGCGCTGCAACGCTACGGTGCCCGCGCATGAGCCGCCACCGCTGTCCCGCCTGCGGCTACCTCTACGACGAGGAGCACGGACACCCGCGCGAGGGGTTCCCGCCCGGCACGCCCTGGAGCGAGGTGCCAGACGATTGGCCATGCCCGGACTGCGGCGTTCGCGATAAGGTCGATTTCGAGCTGGACGACTGAGCGTGCCAACGATGACGGACGGCTCTGGAAATACGATGGCATCTGCCCGCCAACGCATCCCCTACTCGCTTGCCGCGCGGGAGCTCCTGCGCAACACGCTGCTCGACGCCGCCTGCGACGAGCTCCACGAGCGGCGCTGGGCAGACGTCACCATGGCCGACATCGCCCGCGAGGCCGGCGTCAGCAGGCAGACGCTCTACAAGGAGTTCGGCTCCCGCGACGAGTTCGCCCAAGCGCTCGTGCTGCGCGAGGCCGAGCGCTTCCTGGTCGCGGTCCAGGAGGCGGTGGCAACGCACGTCGATGCCCCCGCCACCGCGCTCTCCGCGGCCTTCGACGTGTTCCTCACCGCCGCCGCCGAGAACCCACTGATCCGCACCATCGTCCAGGGCGACGGCGCCGAGGGGCTGCTGGTCCTGTTCACCACCCACGGCCAGCCACTGGTGGAGGGCGCGGCCGACCGGCTCACCGGCATCATCCTCGCGGGCTGGCCGCTGGTCAGGCGCGAGGACGCCGAGCTGCTCAGCGAGTGCCTCGTGCGCCTCGCCATCAGCTATGCAGCGCTGCCCAAAGGGCCCGCCAGCATGACCGCCGACTCGATCGCCACGCTGCTCGGCCCCTACGTCGAGCGACTGCTCGGCGGCGCGCCGCGCTAGCCGCTACCCGGACGACCGTGCCGCTTCCTCGCGGCTTTCCTGCCGCGCTTTGCGGTACTCGTTGACCACGATGTCGGTGAGCTCCTCGACGGAGGTCTCCGCCGTGGGCTTGTCCAGCGCGATCGCCCCGTCCTGGATCATGCTCACGCGGTCGCACGCCTCCAGTACGTGCACGTAGTTGTGGAGGATCATGATGATCGACACCCGTCCTTCCTCCTTCAGGCGCGCCACGAGATCGAGGATCTGCGCACCCTCTTTGGCGCCCATCGCCGCCAGCGGCTCGTCGAGCAAGATGATGTCCGCGTCGGAGTTCACCGTGCGCGCCACGGCGATCGCCTGACGCTGGCCGCCCGACAGACGAGCGACGGCCACGTCGATGCGTGGGATGTTGATCCCGATCTCATCCAGCGCCGTGCGCGCTTCGCGCTTCATCCGGCTGTTGGCCAGCAGCGGCAGCGGCTTGCGCAGCCGCTCGCGGCGCAGGAACAGGTTGTGGAAGACCGACAGTTCGTCGATCAGCGCGAGGTCCTGATAGACGGCCTCGATGCCCTTGGCGCGTGCCTCGTCCACGCTGCGCGGCTCATAGGGCTCGCCATGGAGCCACATATTGCCCGAGTCCTGCTTCTGGAATCCGCAGATGATCTTGATCAGCGTGGACTTGCCCGCGCCGTTGTCGCCCAGCAGCCCCAGTACCTCGCCCTTGCGCAGGTGCAGGTTCACGTCGCGCAGCGCCGTAACGGGACCGAAGCGCTTGGCAATGTGCTCGACGCGCAGCACGTCGTCCGGCGCGGAGGCCGGCGGCACCACCGCCTCGGGCGAGCGCTCAGCCACCGCTGTGCCCCCTGCGCACACGTCCCACGTACACGTTGGCGGTCATCGCCACTATCACCGCCATGCCCGTGTAGAACAACAGGTAGTTGGCGTTCACGCCCTGCAGGACCAGCCCGTCCTTGAGGATCCCGAGGAACACCGCGCCGATGAAGGCGCCAACCACCGTCCCCGACCCCCCCGTCAGCAGCGTGCCGCCGATCACACCGGCGGCCACCGCCAGGAACAGGATTTCGTTGGCGCCCGCCGGGTCAGGCTGCACGGTTCCCGAGCGCACCGCCTCGAAGATGCCCACCAGCGCGGCCGTCAGGCTGCACAGCGTGTAGTTGCGGATCATCACGAGCTTCACACGCACGCCCGCCTCAGCCGCACCGAGCTTGTTGGAGCCGATCGCAACCGTGTAGAGACCCCAGCGGGTGAACGTCAACACGATCTGAAGGATCAGCACGATCCCCCCCGCCCAGATCACCTCCGAGTACGTTCCCCCGCCAAACACCTTCCCGAACGTGCCCAGCGGCATGGTTGCCCCCGGGGTCGCAACGGGCGTGCCGTGGGACACGATCAGAGCCAGGCCCTCGAAGGTGAACAGCATCGCCAGCGTGGCCACGAACGAGTTGATGCCCACCACCGCCACGAAGATGCCGTTGGCCGCGCCCACCGCCATGCACACCAGCAGCGTCGCGATCAGGCTGGGCACGAGGCTGAGGCCCAGAGACGTGTCGAGCTTGTAGAAGAGGATCGGCGCGAACAGGTACATCGCGCCGATCGACAGGTCGATCTCGCCCAGGATCATCACGAACACCTCACCCGCCGCGAGAATCGCAAACGGCGCGAAGTACGGCAGCAACGTCTTGAAGTTCGCGCCCGTGAAGAAGCTGCTGGTGTTCAGCGCGAAGTACACCGCCGTCACCACCGTGACCACGATGATGCTGCCCTCGCGCAGCGAGATGATCCGCTCGAGCACCGCCCGCCGCCCCGGCAGGAGGGCCCGGCGCTCGTGCGCTGGACCCTCCGGCTGCTTGGGCGGGCTCGCGGAGGCGGGCTGGGCGGCAGCGCTCTCCATCACCTCACCTTATTACCCGGTCTGCGCTCCGCTAGCCGAGCGCCTTGGCCGCCGTGGAGGTGCCCTCGAAGCGGCTCTTGGTGCTCACATACGGGGCCACCGTGGTCTTGTCGAGGAACTTCAGCCCGGTGTCGGTTTCGGCCAGTCCCGTCAGCGTCCCGGACACCTTGTACATGAACAGCTGCAGCACCGGTATGAAGCCCTGCAGGTAGGGCTGCTGGTCGATCGTGAATTCGATGTCGCCTTCCTGCAGCAGCTTCTGGGTCTGTTCGGTCAGGTCGAAGCCACCAGCCTTGACCTTCCCGCCGAGGCTGTACTTCTGCATCACTTTCGCGAGGCTTTCCGTGCTGCCCCCGTCCACCGCGTACATGCCCTTGGTTTCCTTGTGGCCCACCCAATAGGCGTCGATCGTGGAGAGCTCGCCCGGCACCGCCGCGCCGGTGGCCACCGTGTGCAGCGTGATCGGCTTGCCCGATGCTTTCACCGCCCTTTCCGCGCCTTCGATGCGCGGCTGCAGGTTGGCCGAGCCGGGCGTTGCGATGAACAGCGCCACATCGCCGGAGCCCACGTCGGCGACGATCCGTTCGCCCATCTTTTCGCCCGCCTTTTTGAGGTCCTGGCCGATGTAGGAGAGGCGCGCGTTGCCGGCAGCGTCCGCGTTGTAGGCAACCACCGGGATGCCCGCTTTGATCGCCGCTTCAACCGGCGTGTTGAACGCATGCAGGTCGATCAGCGCCACCGCGATGCCGTCCGCACCGCTGGTCACCGCGGTGTTCAGCGCGTTGACCATCTGGTTGACGTTGCTGCTTTCCGAGCCTGTCCACTGATAGGAGCACCCCAGCAGGTTCGAGGCGTCCGCCGCTCCGTACTGGGTGGGTGTGAAGAACGGGTTGGTGGTCACGTGATTGATGAACACGAATTTGTAGGCCTTGTGCGAGCCGAACACGCTCGAGGAGCCGCCGCCGCTGGATGCGCTGCTGCCGCACGCCGCGAGGATCGTGCTCACCGAGCCCGCGGCCACTCCGGTCAGCGCCGTGTGGCGAAGGAAAGTCCGTCGGTCAAAGCCCGCTCCACCGGTCTCCATCCGGTCGAGATGCTCCAGACGCTCAAGCGTGTCGTGAGCCTGGTCGGTGTCTGACATGGGTGCCTCCTGATCTACAGGGGTGTGCTTGGACCTATGCAACAACGGACACTATCTTCTAGACGGCCTACTTCGCAAGCCGATGTCACCACCACCCACCTCGTGGGTGGGTATACGCTCGCACGATGGGCGAGGGAGCCTCACCGCCTCCACCGCAGCCACCGCGCGAGCCGGGCGGGAGTCACGCCGCCGGCGAGGGCGCTCAGACGCAGGAGCGCTACGGCCCCATCGCCCTCGAGCGCCTGGTCAAAGACGACGGCCGCTCGCTGATCCTCTACCGCCACGACGCCGGGAGCCGCGACTCGTGAGCGAGCTGCGCTTCAACGAGCTGCGCGGCGAACAGGTGGACTACGCCATCCACCGCCAGGAGCGCACCTTCCTGCCTCCGCGCGACCACTGCCCCCTGGACCCCACGCTCCCCGGCCGGCCACCCACCGAGATC
>Ga0210403_10000251_pt1 | contig 59968 bp, 60 predicted proteins | sample IncBWC19MmetaG_FD_150863 | JGI IMG/M metagenome (GOLD analysis project Ga0210403, IMG submission 150863) | Forest soil microbial communities from Barre Woods Harvard Forest LTER site, Petersham, Massachusetts, United States - Inc-BW-C-19-M | ecosystem: Environmental > Terrestrial > Soil >...
TCACATCCCCTTGACGATGTTCTCGGTCATCTTCTTGGCGTCGCCGAGCAGCATCATGGTGTTGTCGCGGTAGAACAGCGGATTGTCGATGCCGGCATAGCCGGAGGCGAGCGAGCGCTTGATGAACATCACGGTGCCGGCCTTCCATACTTGCAGCACCGGCATGCCGTAGATCGGCGAGGTCTTGTCTTCTTCCGCCGCGGGATTGGTGACGTCGTTGGCGCCGATCACGAACGCCACGTCGGCCTGCGCGAACTCGGAATTGATGTCCTCGAGCTCGAACACCTCGTCATAGGGAACGTTGGCTTCGGCGAGCAGCACGTTCATGTGGCCGGGCATGCGGCCGGCGACGGGATGAATGGCGTATTTCACCTCGACGCCTTCCTTCTTCAGGGTATCGGCCATTTCGCGCAGCGCATGCTGCGCCTGCGCCACGGCCATGCCGTAGCCGGGCACGATGATGACCTTGGACGCATTCTTCATGATGAAGGCCGCGTCGTCGGCCGAGCCGAGTTTTGCAGGCTTCTGTTCGCCAGCGGGGCCACCGACCGCCGCGGTCTCGCCGCCGAAGCCGCCGAGGATGACCGAGATGAAGGAACGGTTCATCGCGTGGCACATGATGTAGGACAGGATCGCGCCGCTTGATCCGACCAGCGCGCCGGTGATGATCAGCGCCGAATTGCCGAGCGTGAAGCCGATGCCGGCCGCGGCCCAGCCCGAATAGGAATTGAGCATCGAGATCACGACCGGCATGTCGGCGCCGCCGATCGGGACGATCATGAGCACGCCGAGCAGCAGCGCGATGATCACGTTCAGCCAGAAGAACACGGCGCTGCCGGTGACGACGAGGCCGATAATGCAGGCCACCAGCGCGACCGCGAGCGCAATGTTGATGACGTGCCGCGCCGGCAGGATGATCGGTGCGCCGCTCATCCGCGCCGAAAGCTTCAGGAACGCGATCACCGAGCCGGTGAAGGTCAGCGCGCCGATGGCGACGCCGAGCGACATTTCGACCAGGCTCTGCTGATGGATGTTGCCGGGCGTGCCGATGTCGAAGGCTTCCGGCGCGTAGAAGGCGCCGGCGGCGACCAGCACCGCGGCCATGCCGACCAGCGAGTGGAAAGCCGCGACGAGCTCGGGCATCGACGTCATCGGCACGCGGCGGGCGATAACAGCGCCGATCGAGCCGCCGATCGCGATGCCGACCACGACCAGCAGCCACGCAAGGCCATCCGCCGGCGGATGGTTGGCGAGCGTGGTCGCGACCGCGATCGCCATGCCGATCATGCCGAACAGATTGCCCTGGCGCGATGTGGCCGGGCTCGACAGCCCGCGCAACGACAGGATGAACAGCACACCCGCCACGAGATAAAGCAGTGCAGACAGATTAGCGTTCATCTCAGGTCCCCATTCGCCTCATCCCGAGGTGCCGCTACTTGGACTTCTTCCTGTACATCCCCAACATGCGCTGGGTCACAAGAAAGCCCCCGAAAATGTTGACGCAGGCGAACACCAGCGCCACGAAGCCAAAGCCGCGCGCCCAGCCGCTGCCGCTCGAAACATTCGCAACCCCGCCGGCGAGCAGCGCGCCGACCACGATCACCGAGGAGATCGCATTGGTCACGCTCATCAGCGGCGTATGCAGCGCTGGAGTCACCGACCACACCACGAAATAGCCGACGAACACGGCGAGGACGAAAATCGACAGCCGGAACACGAAGGGATCGACGGCCTGTGCCATATGCTCCATGGCTCTCTCCTCTCAAGCTTTCGGCTGGAAGTTCGGATGGATGACGGCGCCGTCTCTGGTCAGCGCGGTGGCTTTCACGAGCTCGTCGTCCCAGTTGACCGCGAGCGCCTTGTTGGCCTTGTCGATCAGCGTCTCGATGAACGAGAACAGGTTGCGTGCGTAGAGCCCCGAGGCCGAGGCCGCCACGCGGCCGGCGACATTGGTGTAGCCGACGATCTTGACGCCATCGACCTCGACGACCTCGCCTGGTTTCGCGCCTTCGACATTGCCGCCGCGCTCGACCGCGAGATCGACCAGCACCGAGCCCGGCCGCATCGATTTCACCATCTCGCCGGAGACGAGCCGCGGCGCCGGCCGGCCCGGGATCAGCGCGGTCGTGATCACGACGTCCTGCTTCTTGATGTGCTCGGCCGTGAGCGCGGCCTGCTTGGCCTGGTACTCCTTCGACATCTCCTTGGCGTAGCCGCCGGCGGTCTGCGCGTTCTTGAACTCCTCGTCCTCGACCGCGAGGAATTTGGCGCCGAGCGATTCCACCTGCTCCTTGGTCGCGGGCCGGACGTCGGTCGCGGTGACGATAGCACCGAGCCGGCGCGCAGTCGCGATCGCCTGCAGGCCGGCGACGCCGACGCCCATGATGAATACCTTCGCCGCCGGAACCGTGCCGGCCGCGGTCATCATCATCGGGAACGCGCGACCGAAGGCTTCGGCGCCTTCGATGACGGCGCGGTAGCCGGCGAGGTTCGCCTGCGAAGACAATACGTCCATTACCTGGGCGCGGGTGATGCGCGGCATCAGCTCCATCGCAAAGGCGGAAATACCGGCATCGGCCATCGCCTTCAGCGCGGCGTCATTGCCGTAAGGGTCCATGATCGCGATGATCAGCGCACCGCGCTTGTATTTGCCAAGCTCGGAGGCTTCCGGCCGCTTCACCTTGATGACGATATCGGCGTCCTTCAACGCATCGGCACTGACGGTGGCGCCGACCGCCGTGAACTCGGAATCCGGCAGGCCGGACTTGATACCGGCTCCCGGCTCGACCGCGACCTCGACGCCCAGCGCCTTGAACTTCTTCACCGTGTCGGGCGAGGCCGCGACCCGTGGTTCGGCGGGATCGATTTCCCTGGCAACGGCAATCTTCATGAGGCCTCCGGGCGCCGCGAGGCGCGCGCACAAGACGGGCGTTGCGCCAGCGTGATGCGGCGCAACGTTGACGGAAAGATCAGACCAGGAAAATGGCCATCAGGATCAGGATGAGCGCAACAGCCGTTGTGCCGTATTTCACGAGCTTGATGAAGCCCTCATATGTCGCCTCATGGGCCGGATAGTCCATGCCGTCGGCGGTCGTGTAGGCCACTTCGCTATGATCTGCCATTGCTGTCCCCAGTCGAAAGTCGATTATGGCGTGGAATTACCGCAAAGCCGGGGGCAGGGCAACGGCGCCCTGCCTATCGCCTCATTGGGAAGGCCAATTATCCCGGACTAGGCGGGTGATGCCCGCTTCATTTGCCGCTTCGGCCGCAGGCCACGCCTCAGCCCATGGCCTCCAGCTCGTCGATCATGCCGGAAATGACCGAGAGCCCGCCGTCCCAGAATTTGGGGTCCTTGGCGTCCAGCCCGAACGGCTTCAGGAGCTCGGAATAATGTTTGGTGCCGCCGGCCGCGAGCATGGCGAGGTAGCGCTCGGCAAAGCCGTCGGAGGCATGCTCGTAAACTGCGTAAAGCGAATTCACCAGGCAATCGCCGAAGGCGTAGGCATAGACGTAGAACGGCGAATGGATGAAGTGCGGGATGTACATCCAGAAATTCTCGTAGCCCGGCTTGATCTCGATCGCCGGGCCCAGGCTCTCGCCCTGCACGGAGAGCCAGATCTGGCCGATTCGCTCGGCGGTCAATTCGCCGTTCTTGCGCTCGGTATGCACCGCGCGCTCGAAGGAATAGAACGCGATCTGCCGCACCACGGTGTTGATCATGTCCTCGACCTTGCCTGCGAGCAGCGCCTGGCGTTGCTTGGCATTCCTTGTCTGCGACAACAGTCGCCGGAAGGTCAGCATCTCGCCGAACACGCTGGCGGTTTCCGCCAATGTCAGCGGCGTCGGCGCCATCAGCGCGCCGTTCCTGGCTGCCAGCACCTGGTGCACGCCATGGCCAAGCTCATGGGCCAGCGTCATCACGTCGCGCGGCTTGCCCTGGTAATTCATCAGCACATAAGGATGCGCGGACGGCGTGGTCGGATGCGAGAACGCGCCGGGCGCCTTGCCGGGCCGCACCGGCGCATCGATCCAGCGGTCGGTGAAGAAGCGCTCGGCGATGTCGGCCATGCGCGGCGAAAAACCACGATAAGCCGTCAGCACCATGTCCTGCGCCTCCGGCCAGGCGATGCTGCCGGTCGCGGCGAACGGCAGCGGCGCATTGCGGTCCCAATGCGCGAGCTTCTCCCTTTTGAACCAGCCTGCCTTCAGCCGATAATAACGGTGCGACAGTTTCGGATAGGCGGCGCGCACCGAGGAAACCAGCGCGTCGACCACTTCGCGCTCGACGCGGTTGTTGAGATGGCGGGAGTCCGCGACATCGGCAAAGCCGCGCCAGCGGTCGGAGATGTCCTTGTCCTTGGTGAGCGTATTGGTGATCAGCGCAAAGGTGCGCTCATTGGCCTTGAAGGTTTTTGCCAGCGCCTCGGCGGAAGCCTTGCGCTTCTTGCCGTCGCGGTCCTGCAGGAGATTGAGTGCGGGCTCGATCGCCAGCTCCTTGCCCGACACCTTGAAGCGCAGCGAGGAGATGGTCTGATCGAACAGGCGGTTCCAGGCGGAATAGCCCGTCTGTGATTTCTCATGGAAGAGTTGCTCGACGCGATCCTCGAGCTGATAGGGCTTGTCCTTGCGCAGGTCCTCGATCCACGGACGGTAATGCCCGAGTTCCGGCGTCCGCATCGCCTGCTCGATCACGGCATCGTCAATGCGATTGAGTTCGAGCGCAAAAAACAGCAGATGCGTGGAGGCTGCGGTCAGCCGCTCGGATATGTCGCCGTAAAATTTCGAGATCGCGGCATCGACGCTGTCGCCGGCATGAACGAGGCCGGCATAGGAACCAAGTCTCCCTGCGAGATCATCGATCGCCTCATAGCGTCGCACGGCTTCCGCGAGCCACTTTCCGCCATCTTCGCTCGCGCTATGTTCCGCGAGCTTGCCTTTGTAGTCCGTCTCAAACGCGACGCAATCCGAATCCATTTTCGCGAGGTCGGCTGCTACTTCCGGCACGTCGATGCCGGCATAGAGATCGGCCAGGTTCCATTCCGGCAATTTGCCGGCTTTGTTCATCCTGGACTTGTTCATCTTGGGCTTGGCTGCGGATTTATTGGTGTTCGATTTGCGGAGAGCGGACGTGGAGCGCGAGGTCATTTTGTTCAGAACCTGTGTTCAACCGGAGCGGATGGCAAAATTTAAGAGTGCATTAATCGGCATCGGCGAGAGTGCCCCGATTCGGGACAGATAATGTAGCGTTGCGGGGAAAGCCATGGCTGCCAGCATTTTGATCGCCGACGATGACGCAGTACAGCGCCGTCTGGTTGAAAGCATGGTGCAAAAATGCGGCTATGAAGCGGTCGTGGTCGACAGCGGCGACGCGGCGGTCGCCATGCTGACCGGAGCGGACGCGCCCGCGATCGACGCCGTTGTGCTCGATCTCGTCATGCCCGGCCTCGACGGCATGGGCGTGCTCGCAAAAATCCGTGATGCCGGGCTCAACATTCCCGTGATCGTGCAGACCGCGCATGGCGGTATCGACAATGTCGTCTCCGCGATGCGCGCGGGTGCGCAGGATTTCGTGGTGAAGCCGGTCGGCCTCGAGCGGCTCCAGGTATCGCTGCGCAATGCGCTCAACACTTCCGCACTGAAAGGCGAACTGCTGCGCATCCGCCACAGCCGCGAAGGCCGCCTGACGTTTTCCGACATCATCACCCGCAGCGAGGCCATGGCGGGCGTGATGCGCACGGCGCAGAAGGCTGCTTCCTCCTCGATTCCCGTGCTGATCGAGGGCGAATCCGGCGTCGGCAAGGAATTGTTCGCCCGCGCTATCCATGGCAGCGGCGAGCGCAAGTCAAAACCTTTCGTCGCGGTCAATTGCGGCGCGATCCCCGACAATCTCGTGGAGTCGATCCTGTTCGGTCACGAGAAGGGCGCCTTCACCGGCGCAACCGACCGCCACACCGGCAAATTCGTCGAGGCGCACGGCGGCACGCTGTTCCTCGACGAAGTCTCGGAACTGCCGCTGGCCGCTCAGGTGAAATTGTTGCGCGCGCTGCAGGAAGGCGCGGTCGAAGCCGTCGGCGGCAAGAAGCCGGTGAAGGTCGATGTCCGCATCATCTCCGCGACCAACCGCAAGCTGCTCGATCGCGTCAAGGGCGGCCACTTTCGCGAAGACCTGTTCTATCGCCTGCACGTGCTGCCGCTGACCATTCCGCCCTTGCGCACGCGCCGCGAGGACATCCCGCATCTGCTGCGGCATTTCCTGGCGCGGTTCGGCGCGGAGGAAAACCGTGCCATCACCGGCATCAGCGGCGAGGCCATGGCGCATCTTGCGCAGCTCGACTGGCCCGGCAACATCCGCCAGCTCGAGAACGCGATCTATCGTGCGGTCGTAATGAGCGACAGCGACCAGCTCGGGATCGCGGATTTCCCGTTTGCGCAGGCCCATGCGCCGGTTGCGGGCGAAATGCACAGCGAGCCCCTGATCGTTTCTCCGGCGATCCAGCCCTCGGCTGCTTCGATGGTTTCAGGTAATGAGATACCTATTTCTCCTCTGCCCGCCAACGGCAGCCTGTCGATGCTGACAGCCTCCGGAGAAGTACGGCCTCTTGAGGAAATGGAGAACGAGATCATCCGCTTCGCGATCTCGCATTATCGCGGCCAGATGTCGGAAGTCGCCCGCCGCCTCAAAATCGGCCGGTCCACACTCTATCGCAAGCTCGACGAGGCCTCGGCCGACGATCAGGCGGCCGGCGGCAACGAGGAATAGCGAATCAAAACTGGCCGCAAGCCTCGGCGATTTCAGAAGATTTGAACCGTGGCTTGGCGGTGACAGACAAATGAAGACCTACATGGCAAAAGCGCACAATCCGTTGCGGAGGGGCTTGTTCGAAGTCAGTTTGTCGTGAGGGCCCCTGGAGGTGCTGGCTGCACAAGCAGGGCCTGTGTATCGTTTGTAATGAATCGTAGCGTGCAAACGTAACAAAAATCGGCGGGCCGACCTTTTTGCCGAAGCTGACAACGATAACCGAAACTGTTCCGCGCCGGGCAGTTATCACCCGAGGGGTGTGAAAATGCGAGACTGTTCGAACAATCGTGGTGGATTTAACCGCGTCTTGATGGTTGTCGCGGCAACTTTCCTCACGATGTCCGCAACCTCGGCGCTGGCGCAGGATCCCTCGCGTGCGACGCCCGCGGAATTGGCAATCGATGCGGCGATTCCGCGCCCCGAACCTGCCAACGTGCCGCCGCCGACCGCGGCTGATTTCAAGATGGACACCACCGGCTCGACCACGCCGGCCGTGGCCGATGCCGCAAAACCCACCGATACCAAGCCCGCCGATGTCGCGACCGCGCCGGCCCCCGTTACCCCCGACCACGCGACGCTGGCACCGAGCGTGCCGCTCCCGGCCTCGACCGACACCGCCGCCACGCCGCCCGCCCCTACGGCTCCTGCGACCGCGACGGTCGCTCCGGCGGAAGCAGCGCCTGCTGCCGCTTCCACCACTCCGGCGGCGGAACCCGCGGTCAAGGTCAGCACAGTGGCGCCGGCGGATCAGCCGGTCGCCGACAAGATCAAGGACATGCTGGCCGCCAAGAGCTTGCGCTACTTCGATCGCAAGGCCGAGCGCGCCGCGGTCGAGAAATTTTACGCAGCGCGCGACTACGCGCCGCTGTGGACGCAGGCCGCCATCATGACGGAGAGCGCCAGGGGCGTGATCGCCCGCCTCAAGGACGCTGCCTCCGACGGGCTCAACGCGGGCGACTACCCAGTGCCGGATTTCGCATCGGCCGTCGCACCTGACGTGCTCGCCGAAGCCGACCTGAAACTGACCGCCAGCATGCTCGACTATGCGCGCCAGGCCCAGAGCGGCCGGATGCACTGGTCGCAGGTCTCTGCCGACATCCAGTACCCCGAACATCCGACCGATCCGGCGGAAGTGCTCGCCAATGTCACCTCGGCCGTGGATGCGTCGGCTGCGCTCGACAGCTACAACCCGCCACAGAAGCTCTATCAGGAGCTGAAGAAGAAGCTTGCCGAATTGCGCGGCCAGGGCGACGGTGCGGTGGTCGCCGTCGGCGACGGTCCGACGCTGAAATACACGCCTGCCAAGGGCAAGAAGCAGCCGGAAGTCGTGGTGGAAGATCCGCGCGTGCCGCAGCTCCGTGCCAAGCTCGGCGTCACCGAAATCGCCGACGACACCCGTTACGATGCCAAGGTCGCCGAGGCCGTGCGCCGCTTCCAGGAGAACGCGGACTTGCCGGCCACCGGCGCGCTCGACACCCGCACCGTTGCCGCCATCAACAGCCCGAAGCGCGACAAGCAGATCGACACCGTGCTCGTGAACATGGAGCGCTGGCGCTGGATGCCGCGCGACCTCGGCGCGCCCGCGATCGGCGACGCCTATGTCATCCTCAACATCCCCGACTACACGCTGAAGGTGATGCAGCACGGCGCGCAGGTCTGGACCACCCGGGTCGTGACCGGCAAGCCGGGCATTCACGCCACGCCGCTGCTGACCGAGACGATGAAGTACATCACGGTCAATCCGACCTGGAACGTTCCGCCATCGATCGTGTACGGCGAATATCTGCCGGCCTTGCAGCAGGATCCGACCGTGCTGCAGCGCATGGGCCTGCGGCTCGAACAGAACCGCGACGGCAGCGTGCACATTTCGCAGCCGCCGGGCGAAGCCAACGCGCTCGGCCGCGTCCGCTTCAATTTCCCGAACAAGTTCCTGGTCTATCAGCACGATACCCCGGACAAGTACCTGTTCGAGAAAACCGAGCGCGCCTACAGCCATGGCTGCATGCGGGTGCAATATCCGGATCAGTACGCCGCGGTGCTCTTGAACATCACGATGGCGAACGAGCACTGGACGCCGGAGCGTATCCGCAGCATGTACGGCTCGAGCGAAATCGACCTGAAATTCCCGACCCCGATCCCGGTCAACATCACCTACCAGACCGCCTTCGTGGATGATGCCGGCAAGTTGCAGATCCGCAAGGACATCTACGGCCGGGACGCCAACATGATCTCGATGCTGAAGGGCGCCCGCAGCAAGGAGATGGAGAACGTGGTCGCGCACTCGCAGCCGGGCTACGGCAAGCCGGCCGGCACCACCCTGCCGCCCGGCGTGAGCTTCGCCAGCAACAATGGGTTCTCCTCGGGTCCGTCGTTCTTCGAGCGGCTGTTCGGGGGACCGCCCATCCCGCCAGCTCCGATCGGCCGACGCGGGCAGCCCTCGCAGTCCGGGCAACGCCGGATATTCACCCGGTAAGCCAGCCCGCTAGCCCCACCAATTTCCGTTGGAAATCAACGACCTCGCCGCAAGGCGGGGTCGTTTGGCGTTAACCATTCTCCACCTGGATTTGAGCGGCGGGCACTTTTTCGCCACACTCCACCGGTTAGGTTAACCCTGACTTGGGGCGGGATGGTAAATCTTCGTTAACCATCTCGTATTAAGAAAGCGTTCATTCTCTTTTTGCCGCACGGGGCTGGCGAGAAGAGTGCAATGACCGCTCGTCGACTGGGTGGGCTCATCGTGCTGATTGACCTCGCACGTCAATTAAAATCGCTGTCTGTGCCTAATGCGGGCTTCAGGGCCGGGACCTGCATTGGCCTTGCGTCGCTTGCCTTGCTCGTGGGCGCCGGCTCAGTGCATGATGCGACCGCGGAAAACGAGACGCGCACGCTCTCCTTCCATCACACCCACTCCAACGAAGACCTGACTATCACCTTCAAGCGCGACGGCCGCTATGACGAAGCCGCGCTGAAGCAGCTCAATCATTTCCTGCGCGACTGGCGCACCCAGGACGAGACGGTGATGGACCGTCACCTCTTCGACATCCTCTGGGAAGTCTATCGCGACGTCGACGGCAAGCAGCCGATCCAGATCGTTTCCTCGTATCGTTCTCCCGCCACCAACGCCATGCTCCGCCGCCGCTCCGCGCATTCGGGCGTGGCGCGCTTTTCCCAGCACATGCTGGGCCATGCCATGGACTTCTACATCCCGGGCGTGCCGCTGGAGCAGATCCGCTTCGCGGGGCTCCGCCTGCAGCGCGGCGGCGTCGGCTTCTATCCGACCTCGGGATCGCCCTTCGTGCATCTCGACACCGGCAGCATCCGCCACTGGCCGCGCATGACGCACGATCAGCTGGCCAAGGTGTTCCCGGACGGCCGCACCGTGCATGTCCCGACCGACGGCGTGCCGCTGAAGGGCTATGAGCTCGCCAAGGCCGACATCGAGAAGCGCGGCAATGGCGATGATGCCGCGACCATCAACAAGCCGTCGCTCTTTGCCGCGCTGTTCAAGGGTGGCAAGTCGAACGACGAGGATGACGAGGCGGCTGCTCCGGCCGAGGAGAAGCCAGCTGTCGCGGCGAAGCCCGCCGAGACCGGGCCGACCCCACGCACCAAGCCGCAAGTCACCGCTGCCCTGCAGCTCGCCTCCGCCGACGCCCAGCTCGTGCAACCGCCGAAGGCAAAGCCGGCCTCCGCTCCGGCCGAGAAGGCTGAAGTCAAGCCCGAGACCGCAGCGCCCGAGACCGCCAAACCAGAGACCACCAAGCCTGAGACTCCCGCCGATATCATCAATGCCCGCGGCTTCTGGGGCGACAACACCCCGCCGAAGCAGGATGCGGCGGCCCAGGTGATCGCGGCTGTCGCCGCCCGCAAGGCGCTGGAAGCCGCCGATCCGCAGTCGACCGCGAGCACGTCGGCGCCCTATCAGGCGATGGCCTACGCGCCGCCAGCCGCCCCCCCGGCCGACCGTTCCAACATCGTCGCGGCTTCGGCACCGATCCCGCGGAGCCCCCGTCCCGCACTCGCGCGCAATCCGAACGCCGCGACCGAGATCAACACCATCGCGACCAAGGGCACCGCGGGCCAGGGCGATCTGATCGCCAACTCGACGCGGCTTTCGGCCGCCAAGGGCAACGACATCTGGCTGCGCATGCTGATGCTGGCGCCGAACATGAACACCTCGATGTCGGTGACCATGATGGGCGATACCGATCTGACCCAGATGCGCGCGTTCTTTGTGAAGCCGCAGGCTGCGATCGCAATTCACTTCTCCGACGATCCGATGCTGGGGCTTGCCACCGATCATTTCTCGGGCTCGGCGATCACCAAGCTCGAGACCATGTCGTTCACGCTGCGCACGGCGCTGCTGAAGTAGTTTCCCGACTGCATCCGAAAAACCGGTGTGGTCCTCGCGAAGGCGAGGACCATAACCACCGTTAGCCGTCGTAGCCGACGCTGTCGCGTGGTTATGGATCCCGGATCGCGCTCGCTGACGCTCGCTTGTCCGGGACGACAGCAATGAGTGAGGTGCTTGCGCGCCTCAAATCATCCCCAGCGCCTGCATATAGGTTTCCAGGATGGTTTCCTCTTCCTGGCGCTCGTTGGGATCCTGCTTGCGCAGCCGGATGATGGTGCGCAGCGCCTTCACGTCGAAGCCGTTGCCCTTGCTCTCGGCATAGACGTCGCGGATGTCGTCGGAGATCGTCTTCTTCTCTTCTTCCAGCCGCTCGATGCGCTCGATGATCGACTTGAGCTGATCCTTGGCGAAGCGTGTCGCGGGTTGTTCTTCCTGGACGGCGGCGGGGGTGGCCATCTCTTACTCCTGAAATCAAACTGACAATGAGCTTGCGACACGGCCTGCTTCCGTCAGGCATGCGTCTTTTCGCGGATGACCCTCGATTTTGCGGGCGCTTCCGTCAAGGCAACATCCCCTTCATCCACAGCGGCACCCACACCTTCCCGCGTCCCGCGGAGAAAGCTGTGGATCGTGCGGACTGCACTTACAGTTTGATCAGGGATCGCGGCGAAGCGCGAATCAGGGGCCGGGATGCGCCTTCTTCATCGCCGCCATCTGCTCCCGCGTGGCGCTGCCCTGATATTTCGTCTTCCAGGTCTCATAGGGCATGCCGTAGACCTCCTCGCGGCTTTCATCCTTGCTGAGCGCAACGCCCTTCTCGTCGGCCGCGTCCTTTAGCCAGTTGGAGAGGCAGTTGCGGCAAAAGCCCGCCAGATTCATCAGGTCGAGGTTCTGGACGTCGGTCCGCTCGCGCAAATGCGCGACCAGGCGCCGGAAAGCGGCGGCTTCAAGTTCCGTTCTGGTTTTGTCGTCAATGGCCATGATCGTTATCCCGCCGTTGCAGAGTCTAGGTATTATGTGGACCTTGTCATATATTTTGCCATATCGCAGCATAAACAGCTGCTTACGGGACGATTCGGACGGTCCCCTGGCATCCGGTTCCGCCCAGCCATTGACAGTCGCCCTGGCCCCACGCGAAATCGATAACAAACCGGTATAGCTTCGCGCGATGATCTCTCAAAGTTCCGCTCGCCGCCGTCCGCTCGCTGCCGGTATCCTTCCCGCGCTGGCGTTTGTTGTGCTTTGCCTCTGGAACAATCCGGCGGCCGCGGACTTCCGTCTCTGCAACAACACCTCCAGCCGGGTCGGGATCGCGCTCGGCTACAAAGATGCGGAGGGATGGACCACCGAAGGCTGGTGGAACGTCTCTTCGCGAAGCTGTGAGACCTTGCTGAAGGGAGCTCTCGTTGCGCGTTTTTATTACATCTATGCGCTTGACTATGACCGCGGCGGCGAATGGTCGGGGCAGGCCTTCATGTGCTCGCGTGACAAGGAGTTCACGATCAAGGGCACCGAGAACTGCCTGGCGCGGGGCTTTGACCGCACCGGCTTCTTCGAGGTCGATACCGGTGAACAGCGGGCTTGGACCGTGCAACTGACCGACGCCAACGAACAGCCGGCGGCGCAGCAGCGCGTGCCGGGCCTGCCGGGAACGGTGGGACCTGGCGGCAACGTTCCGGGCCTGCCCAATACACCACCTGCTGCGCCTCCGGGCGCGTCTGGTCTGCCGCCAGCCGCAACGCCCGGAAACAAGCCATGAGACGGCTGCGACGTATCAAGATCCTCGCCACCCTCGGCCCGGCGTCATCCGACCTCGCGATGATCCGCCGCCTGTTCGAGGCCGGCGCCGACATCTTCCGCATCAACATGAGCCACACATCGCATGACAAGATGCGCGAGTTGGTGGCGACCATCCGCAATGTCGAATCGAGCTACGGGCGGCCGATTGGCATCCTGGTCGATCTGCAGGGCCCGAAGCTGCGGCTCGGATCGTTTGCGGACGGCGCGGTGCAGCTCAACAATGGCCAGAGTTTCACGCTCGATTCCGACAAGGCGCCCGGCGACGCCACGCGCGTGAACCTGCCGCATCCGGAAATCCTCGCAGCACTCCGCCCCGGACATGCGCTGTTGCTCGACGACGGCAAGGTGCGACTGATCGCGGAAGAGACCTCTCCCGAGCGCGCCGTCACCCGCGTCGTGATCGGCGGCAAGATGAGTGACCGCAAGGGCGTCAGCCTGCCCGACACCGACCTGCCGGTGTCGGCGATGACGCCGAAGGACCGCGCCGACCTCGAGGCCGCACTCACGACAGGCATCGACTGGATCGCGCTCTCCTTCGTGCAGCGCGCCGAGGACGTCGTCGAGGCCAAGAAGATGATCCGCGGCCGCGCCGCCGTGATGGCAAAGATCGAGAAGCCGCAGGCGATCGACCGCCTGCCCGAGATCATCGAGGCCTCCGACGCGCTGATGGTCGCGCGCGGTGATCTCGGCGTCGAGCTGCCGCTAGAGCGCGTGCCGAGCCTGCAGAAACAGATGACACGGATGGCGCGCCGCGCCGGCAAGCCGGTGGTGATCGCAACGCAGATGCTGGAATCGATGATCCAGGCGCCGGTGCCGACTCGCGCCGAGGTCTCCGACGTCGCCACCGCCGTCTATGAAGGCGCGGACGCGATCATGCTGTCGGCGGAATCCGCCGCCGGCAAATTCCCGGCGGAATCGGTCGCGACCATGAACCGCATCGGCGAGGAAGTGGAGCGCGATCCGACCTATCGCGAGGTGATCACGGCGCAGCGGGCCGAGCCGGAAGAGACCGTAGGCGATGCGATCGCGGACGCCGCGCGGCAAATCGCGGAGACGCTAGATCTGCCGGCGCTGATCTGCTGGACCTCGTCGGGCTCGACCGCGATCCGCGTGGCGCGCGAGCGACCCAAGCCGCCGATCGTCGCGATCACGCCGAACCTAGCGGCGGGACGCAAACTGTCCGTGGTCTGGGGCGTGCATTGCGTCGTTGCGGAGGACGCGCAGAATCTCGACGACATGGTCAGCCGCGCCGGCCGTATCGCCTTTCGGGATGGTTTTGTACGCGCCGGGCAGCGTGTGCTGATTGTCGCCGGCGTGCCGCTCGGCATTCCCGGCACCACCAACATGGTGCGTATCGCTTCCGTCGGCCCCGACGGCGACGCGGATATGTGAGCCGCTGGTGATGGCGCGCTAAGCGCCAACCAGCGTCTTTGCCGGCAGCACCGCCTGTACCACAAGCCCGCGGGCGCGCGCATCCATCACGCCGACCGCGCGCAGGGCCAGCAGCGTCACGCTCTGCACCACGTCGCGCATCCTGGCAGGGTCGTCGAGATTGTCGGGCGCGAGCGGTCCCACCAAAGCCTCATGCAGCGCGCCGAGCAGCGCGGTCGCGGCGAGCTGCGAGTCCTGCGCCGGCAAATGTCCGGCCTTCACCGCGGCGTCGATACGGCCTGCGATCTCGCCCGCGATCTCGCGCCGGCTCGCAAGCCGTGAAGCAGTGACATCGACATCGACGGGTTCGGCCAGAATGCCCCAGGCAAGCTTGCGTTGCGACAGCACATGGACGGCAACCGTTGAAACGGCGGCAGCCAGCGCCGACGACGGCCCAGGCGCGGCGTCCGCCGCGCGGCGGATGGCGGCGAGCTCGTCGCGCGAAACATCGGCGATCAGTTCGGAGATCAAATCCGCTTTCGACGGGAAATAGCGGTAGACCGTGCCGGCCGCCACATTGGCGCGAACCGCGACGGGCGCGATCTGCACCGCCGACATGCCGGCCTCGGCCGCGGCATCCCTTGCTGCGGCCAGAATGGCGCTGCGCCGCGCAGCGAGGCGCTTCACAACTTGATGGGTCCGCCGATAAACCATGGCGCGTTTCTCGTCCCACTGCGCGGACCGGCTTCGAGGCACGATCGAACGCGTCTTCACTGTTTTGAGCGATTTGCCCGCAAATCGCTGCCAAGAACTGAACAACTATTCAGAGCGGAAGACAAGAAGCAAATGTGACGTTGTCGATGTTTCTATGCGCCCCCGGCAAAGCCGCGGACCCTCAGCCGGGTGGGTTGGCCGCGGCACCGAAGCGTAACCGCATTCTTTGGTTGCTGTTATCAACTTAATCAACCATTTAACGGCATATTCACGGCTTCGCCCCATAACAGCAGCAGGAACAATGCGCCAAAGGCGATCTCTGCTGCGGGGGGCGTGCCGTGAGCTGGCTTGGACAAGATGCTGGACATCGCGGCGAGGCCGTCCCGCACCTGCACGACATTGATTTGCGAGATGATCGGCAAGCCCTGGCGAGCGAAGCCACCGTCAAGGCGATCATGGATCGCAATGACGGAAAGGGACCGGGTTTCGACACGCTTCGCCTCTGGCTCGCCCTTTGCGTGCTGCTGGTTCACAGCGTCGCCGTCGCGCAATACGACCAGGGCCTGCCGCAAAAGCTGTGGAGCGGGCCAACGCGGCCGTTCCTGCTCGCAATCCTGCCAATGTTTTTCGCGCTGAGCGGCTTTCTCGTCACTGGGAGCGCCATGCGGGTGAGATCGGCGAAGACGTTCCTTGCGTTGCGTCTTCTTCGGCTCCTGCCCGCGCTGGCGGTGGAAGTGACCCTGTCGGCACTTGTTCTGGGGCCGATCCTGACCGTCGTGCCGCTTCAGCAATATTTCAGTGACCGGCTGTTCTATTCATACTTCGGCAACATCGTTGGCCACGTCCAATTCTACTTGCCCGGCGTGTTCACCGCCGCACCCATGGCGGGCGTGGTCAACCTGAACCTGTGGACCTTGACCCCTGAATACTACTGCTACGCTTTCATTCTTTTCCTCATGGTTTCGGGCGCACTGTTTGATCGTCTGAAGATCACGATTATCGCAGCCGTCATGTTCGCGATCCTGGGCGCCGGCAACAGTCTCCTCAGTCTCGGAGAGACCGACACGATGTACGGCGCACCCGTCCTGCTGATGAGCTTTGTCGCAGGCGCCTGCGCCTATTGCTGGCGCGGGCATGTCGCGGTTCGCGACGATCTTTTCGCGCTGGCGATCATCGCCCTTTACATCGCCTGGAGCTTTCGCGGCGCGATGGCGCTGGGCCTGCTCCCGCTGATCTATTGCACGGTCTATCTCGGCATGCGGCCGCTCCCGCGTCTCAAATGGCTTCCGGAAGGCGACTACTCATATGGCATCTATCTCTATGGATTTCCCATTCAGCAGGCGCTCGTCGAGGTTTTTCCAACACTGAAGGTCTGGTGGGCACTGTTTCCGACGGCCGCGCTGGTTACAACCGCGCTGGCCGTGATCTCGTGGCACTTCATCGAACGACCCACGCTTTCCCTCAAGCGGATCGTGACGCCGCTGCGCGCATGGCGCACGGCTTCCTGACCATCGAGCGGGCGCCTATCATCGTTCAGGCATCGGCGAGCGACACGGCGCCGCCGGCCACCACCAGCCGATAGTCGCGAACGCCGTAGCGCGCGGAGAGCGCCGGGCTTGACGATGAATCCGCTTAAGGGCCTTCTCGAAATCGCGCACGCCAGGGAAGGCAGGCGGGACTCAGCCGCCCCTGAGCGTCGGGCTGAGCTTGCGGCACCAATTGCGCGTTGGCACTTCGACAAGCAGGTGCAAGACCGCGGCGAGGCCGATCGAAAGCAAGATGCTGGCGACGATGGCGCCGGCCGGAGAGATCATCTGCCACAGCTCGGTGAAGTTCGCGGTCCACCGGATCAGCAAATAATGTGAGATGTAGAGCGAATAGGAGATGCTTCCGAGCCATTGCAGGATGGGCGAAAAGGAAGCGCCGTGGAGTTCGGCTGAGACGACGGTACCGATGAGGAGCGCCGCACCAAGTCCATAGGTCGGCACACGCGCGAATTGAGGATCGCTCGATCCGTGAACGAAAATCCAGTACCAGCCCGCAGCGAATAAGGCTGCTGAGATGGCGGCAATGTACGGCAAAAAAGGCAGCGTTCCATTGATCCGGACAAGGTAAGCGATAAAGACACCGGCGCCGAACTCCAGAATCAGGGGATGCGAATAGATACCGAGAGGCAGGTGAAAAATGATCGCGACCACCGCAATGCCAAGCGCCGCGAACAAGGATTCGAAAAGGCGGCGGGGTGCAATGGCAAGTATCACCGCGACAACAGCGTAGAAGTGCATTTCAAAAGCAATCGACCAGGCGGGTGGGATGTGCCAGTTCGGATAGTCCCAAGCGAAGATATGGCCAAGGTCCAGCGCAGGGGGATCTCCCGGGGACGGTGCGATCCAGTACGAACTGATCAATGCCGCAAGCAATACCAGCCAATACACCGGATAGATTCGAATGACCCTCCTGAAAACAAAATTCAGCGCGTCGGTTTGCGACGCTGCCGTACTCGCAATGATGAATCCGGAAATGACGAAGAAGATGTCCACGCCGCTCGCCAAGATGGTGAGCGCTCCTTCGGCGGCACTTTGCGTCCCAAATCGGAGCGGGCGGTTACCGCGTGTCCGCAGACGACCGCCAGCGCAGCGAGGCCGCGCATGGCTTGCACACCATAGAATGTCCGCATAATGCCCCGGCACGCTCACTTTCCGTGCGCACAATCTATGAGAGTGAAATATTAACAGTAAGTTGTGAGGTTGATGCGCGTTCGTGACCGTCTCAATCAGCCCGCATCAGTTGCGAATTCTCGCTCGCAGCGATACCGCGCCACCGGTCACCAGCCGATAGTCGCGAAAACCGAACGGCAGGCGATGAGAATGGCGCAGGCAGCTATCGCACCGCCTCCGATCAGATCGATCAGGTGGCGACCGCCGTGCGGAGTGGGTCGAGACCAGCACGGTTGAGTTGATCGGGGGCGGGCAATCTGCATCCCGCATTAACTATCGCTCTTACCTCGATCTTAAGCACTGTTGGGAAGTGTGCAGGGATTAACCCTGGTGCAGTTTGGCCGATTCAGACATCCGCGTTGCCTGGCAACCGGAGTAGCAGCTCAAGACAGGCGCCCCAATTGCGAAGCAATGCAGCATTTCTGATTGCCGGGATGTTGATTGGTGCCGCCGCCATCACGCTCGGCAATCATCGCGCCAGCCGGATCGACTTGACCGCCCTGCCCATGCCCGATCGCGTTGAACGGTCGTGCGGCCCTTCTTCGGGTCGGACAGCCGTCATCGTTGTTCATGGTCAAAGCAATGCCGCCAACTACGGGTCGGGCCGATATAAGGCGCAGCACGCTGTCGACAATTTCGACCCTGCCACCGGCAAATGCTTTGCCGCGGTCGACCCGTTACTGAGCGCCGATGGCGTGGGCGGAAATTTTGCAACCCGGCTTGGGGACATCCTGATCGAAGATGGACGCTACAGCAGGGTCATTCTCGTGCCGATTGCCGTCGCGGCTGCTTCGCTTTCGACGCTCAACAACGAACACGCAGGCAGGATTGAGAACGCCATCCTGAAATTGAAGGCCGCGGCGCTCACGCCAACTCACTTTCTGTTTCAGCAGGGTGAAAAAGACGCGGTGTTGACGACGACGCAGGAACAATACGTGTTGCTGCTGCATCAGCTCGTGGCACGGTTTCGCGCAGCCGGCTTCGATGCTCCCTTTTATCTTTCGCGCAGCACCAAATGCGATATCGCCGATCCCAAAAACGTCGCTGCCGTGCGTGCGGCTCAGGAATCCGCCGTCGATGCCTCCTTGAATATCCGGCAAGGACCTGACACCGACTTGATCGGAAATGACGGTCGTAATCCGGACGATGGCTGCCACATGAACCAGGCAGGGACGCTGGCCAACGCAGCGTTGTGGGCGGCGTTCATTGAATAGCTCCCGAACGGGTCTTCACAATTTTGAGCGATCTGGCTGCAAACGCCTTGAAGGACTGAATAACTATTCAGACCAGAACACGACAGACGGCAATCTGCGTCCCACGCGTTAACCATCGTCCTTACCTCGATCTTAAATCCTGTCGGGGAGGGTGCGCGCGTAACCCCCGGGTGCAGTATGGTCGATTCAGACGTCCGCGTTGCCTGGCAACTTTTCAACCTGAACTGGATTCCGATCGCCGCCATGGGCAGCGTATTGCTGCTTGCGGTTGCTGTGTCGAACTTCGCGCTCGAACCGGTGGCATTCGGGACCACCGCCGCGATCGCCGTCGTGTTTGGATTGATTGCGTACGTTTATACGTTTGCGCGAGGCCATGCCACCGACCCCAAGGTGACCTTTTCACTGGGAACGATATCGCAGGTCATTCTGGTCACCGCGATCGTCGGCCCGCTGAGCTATGTCGCCGGCGCCACACAACTGCCTTTGCAGGATCAGACCTTCCTGCTCATCGACCGCGCGATGGGCATGGATCTCGAGCCAATCGCGAGATTCGTCGACGCGCATCCCATGATCGCGCACTGCCTCCACACAGGCTACGGCTTCATCAAGTGGCCACTCCTGGGCATCCCGATCATCCTCACCATGACGCTGCGCCTTGTGAGGCTTCAGCTATTCGTTGCCGCACTGTGCTTCGCGCTCGCGGTGACGATTGCTGTTTCCGCGCTCGTCCCGGCGATCGGTACCTTTTATGGCCTGCATCTTTCGGCTGAAAGCTTCGGCACGCTGGATACGGTCTATGCGGCGCAATTGCGCGATATCGTGGCACTGCGCAACGGCTCGCTGCGTCACCTTGAACTATTTCAGCTTGCGGGCATCGTCTCGTTCCCGAGCTTTCATGCCGCCTCCGCCGTCCTCTATATGTGGGCCTTGTGGCCGGTGCGAGGCTTTGCTTCGCTATCGATCGCGATGAACGTCCTGATGATCGCCGCCACGCCTGTCATTGGCGCCCATTACATGATCGACGTTATCGGCGGGATCCTGCTCGCAGCCGTCTCCATCATACTGGTCAACCGTTACCTGGCTTTCATGCTTGCGGCCGGCGAACCGGCGCAGGCGTCGGCTTTGAAGGCTTGGCCGGTCCAGTTGAAATTGGACGCGCGCTGATCCTGTGGGCGTGTCGTGCGCGTTGCGGCGACAATGTTTGTTTACCATACCGCCTTCGCCTCTCTGAACCTGGTGGTGCCGGCCTGACGGGTGGATTTACCCGAACTTATGACCGGCATGATCCAATGTGCCGGTTCGTCGCAGATATCACCGAGCCCAACCATGCAGGCCCGAAAATTGACCTCGATTTCGCTTCCCAGCCGGGTAGACAGCAAGAGCTCCACGCGTTGGCTTCTGCCCCTCTTTGTCGGCGCAGGAGCCTATCTGCTTTGCTTGTTCATGGGCGATATCCTGCTTCAGGACTCCGACAGTTTCTGGCAGGTCAAGGTCGGGCAATGGATCATCGACCATCTCGCGGTGCCCTACACCGATATCTATTCGCTGCTGCATGCGGGCGAGTCCTGGATGTCGAACGCGTGGCTGTCGCAAATGCTCTATGCCGTCGTCTACGATCAGTGGGGCTGGGCCGGCCCTGTGGTCCTCGCTTCGCTCGCCGTTGGCATCGCGATTGCCGTTCTCGTCTTCATGCTTGATGAGCATTTCGAGCCCGCGCATTCGGTGCTGATCGCAATGCTCGCCTTCGTGCTGTCGTTCAACCATCTGCTGGCAAGACCTCATGTGCTCGCGCTGCCGGTGATGGTGGCCTGGGTCGGCGCGATGATGTCGGCTGCGGACCGCCGCACTTGCCCGTCGATCTTCCTGCTGCCGCTGATGACCCTTTGGGCCAGCCTGCATGGCGGCTTTGTTCTCGGGCTTGCGATGATCGGGCCGATCGCGCTGGAAGCCGTCTGGGGCGCCGCACCCGAGCAGCGCATTGCACTCTTCGCGCGCTGGTTCATGTTCGGCTGCGCCGCGCTCGTCGCCAGTTGCTGCACGCCCTATGGCTGGCACACGCTTCTGGCTGCGAGCAGGATTCTTGAATTGGGACAGCTTCTTTCCGTGATCTCGGAATGGATGCCCCAGAATTTCAGTTCGCTGAGTCCGTTCGAGTTGAGTCTCCTGGGCCTGTTGGCCCTCGGCTTCTATCGCGGCATCGTGCTGTCGATTCCGCGCATCCTGCTGCTGGTGCTCCTGGTCTACATGGCGCTGACGCATGTCCGCAGCATCGAGGCCTTCGCCTTCCTGACCCCGCTTGTGCTGGCAAAGCCGTTCGGGACCGGGCAGGCGTCGCACGATCGCGTCAAGACCTGGGCCGGCGAATTCTGGTCGTTGCCTTATGTATCGGGATTGACGATGGTCATCATCCTGGGCTGCGTGTCGGCATCGACCCTGTCCTACGCAAACCATCATGAATTCGTCTTCACCAAGCGACAAACGCCGGCTGCAGCACTTGACGCGCTCGAACGGCACGGAGCCAGGCGAATATTCAACGCCTATGCCTTCGGCGGTTACATGATTTCCCGGGATATCCCACCCTTCATCGATGGCCGCGCCGAACTTTATGGCGAAAAATTCGTGATGACCTATTTCAACGCCGTCGAGGGCCGAAAGGTGGACGATCTGTTCAAAATGCTCGACGAGTATCATATCGAGGCCACCCTGCTGGTCGCCGACTCGCCGGCGGCGCTTATCCTCGATCATGCGCAGGGCTGGCAGAGACTCTACGCGGACGACGGTGCCGTGGCGCATATCAGGACCACGCCGGCTGCCGGAACGCCAACGAAGCAGCTTGCGCCGGCCGGACGTCCGTAGCCCGCTTGCTGACAGGAATGACAGACTTGTTCGCGTCAAGGAGAGATTGACGCGGCGGTGAGCCGATCTACAGTCCTCCCAACCGCAACGACGGACCGGGAGGAATTGATGAGCAATAGGCTGACGCGGCGATCTTTGTTGGCAGGCGCAGCCGCCATCGGGCCTGCGATCATCGTGCGGCATGCGCGCGCTGCCGAATATAAATTCGCGCAATACCACAACCAGGCCGCCTCCGGCACGCTGCACAAGAACCTCAGTGCGATGTGGCAGACGATTGCGGCCGAGACCAATGGCCGGGTCGAAGCCACGGTCCATGCCGAGAACAACAAGCTGCCGGGCGGCGATCCCGACGCGCTGAAAATGCTGATCGCGGGCGAAATCCAGTTCTTCACCCTGATGGGCGGCATCATCGGAACGGTGGTGCCGGTCGCCGAAGCGCAGCAATTGCCGTTCGCGTTCAGGTCGTCGGCCGACGCGCACAAGGCAATCGACGGCGCGCTTGGGCAGTATATCGGCGAGGAGATGGCGGCGAAGGGCATGCACCTGTTTCCGGTCGCGGGCTTCGAGAACGGCATGCGCCAGGTCGCCTCGATCCCGCGGCCAGTAGCGGCACCTTCGGATTTCGATGGCATGAAAATCCGCGTGCCGCCGGGACAGATGATGCTCGATACTTTTGGCGCGTTTGGCGCGAAGCCGGTGACGACCTCGGCGAACAAGATCTACGACGCGCTGAAAACCGGCCAGGTCGACGCGCAGGAAAATCCGCTGGCGATCCTCGAAGGCTTCAAGCTCTACGAGCTCGTGAAGTATGTCAGCCTGACCAAGCACATGTGGTCCGGCTTCAACGAGATGGCGCATCTTGCGACCTGGAAATCGTTGCCGGACGACGTCAAGGGCACGATCGAACGCAACGTCACCAAATATGTCCGCGCGCAACGCCAGGATCAGGCCGCGCTGAACACGGCCTTGCGGGATGACTTCGTCAAGCGCGGGCTTGTCTTCAACGAGGTCGACCAGGCCGCCTTCCGCGCCAGGCTTCCAGGCGTTTACGCAACCTGGAAGGAGAAGCTCGGCTCGAAGTGCTGGGCGCTGGTGGAAGCGGAAGTCGGAAAGCTCGGATGATCGTCGTCCCGGCCAAGCCAACGGGTCGCGCGAACGCGCGCCCGATGACAGGCTCCGCGCGAGCCGGGACCCATCACCACCGTTTTTGATATCGGGAAGATTGGAGCCACAGTTCGGCGTAACAACAATCTCCTGTGGTCAGGGGTCCCCGCTCCCGTGCGCAATTGCGCACTAGGCGGGGACGACTCGTTGAGGGGTACGCGAAGCAACTAGTTCCCCGTCTGCAATTCGCCAAAGCGATCCCAGGTCTTGCCGTTGAAGCGCATGAATTGCATCTGGTCGACCGGCACGTGATCGGTCGGCGACGTATTGACCTTGATGCCGGGCAGCAGCATCGGCAACTCGAGACCATGGATCGAATACGCCTGCTTCAGGATGTTCTCGGTGGAAAGATCGTCGCCGCAGGCCTTCAGCACCGCCTCCAGCACCATCGCGCTGTTATAGGCGTTGACGTAGTTGGTATCGTGCAGGTCGCCTTCCGGCACATATTTAGTCATGAAGTCGCGCCAGCCCTTCATGCCGGGATCGTTGGCCCACGCGGGATCGTCGGGGTCCTTGACATAGGCCGTCGAGATGATGCCGGTGCCGGCCTCGACGCCGGCCGGGATCATCACCGTCGAAATCCACACCGCCGTGTTCGACAGGAACGTCATCGGCCGCCAGCCGATCTCGTAAGCCTTGCGGATCGCCTGCGCGGCGAATTTCGGCGTCGCCGCGATCACGAACATTTCGGCGCCGGACGCCTTCAGCTTGACGATCTGGGAGTCGATGGTCGGATCGGTGACTTCATAGGTCGCCCCGGTGACGATGGAATCGTATTTTTCGCCGAGCACGTCCTTCAGGCCGAGCAGGTAATCGCGGCCATAATCGTCGTTCTGCGAGATCACGGCAAACTTCGCGCTCGGATTCTTCTGCAACGCATAGCGCGCATAAAGCCGCGCCTCATAGCGGAATGGCGCCTGCACGCCGATGGTCGCCTGCGGATATTGCGCGATGTCGCCGAATTTCGAGGCGCCGGAAGCCAAAAACAGCTGCGGGATATTCTTGCCCTGCAGATATTTGGCGATTGCGGTGTTATGCGCGGTCCCGATCGAGGAGAAGATCAGCGCGACTTCGTCGCTTTCGACCAGCCGCCGCGTCTGCTCCACCGTCTTCGGCGGGGCATAGCCGTCGTCGAGCGAGATCAAATTGACCTTGCGCCCGTTGATGCCGCCGCGCTCGTTGACCATCCTGAAGTAGCCGACCTCGCCCTTGCCGAGCGCGCCGAAAGCGGACACCGGCCCGCTATAGGGCATGGTCTGGCCGATCTTGATCTCGGTGGCCGTGACGCCGCGCATCTCGGCGGAGCCGGCGGCCAGCGGACAGGCCGCCAACGCCATCACCCCCAGCGCGCCAAATCCCGCGACAAACCGCATCTCACCCCTCCCCGATTTTAATTCTTGAACCCCTGGTGACAGCCGCACGAAACGGCGGCGTCCCAGGATCCTTTGTCACCAAAACATGCCACGCTCGGCGAATGGATGCCATTCATAATTGCCGATGGCCGCAAGGCGTCGCGAGAAGAGACACAGCTGCGCATTCCCGCGGCATGATGTGCCCGAGCCTTGCCAGAACATTGTCCCTCGAGAAGGAGAGGGCGCAGGGAATGCCGGATGCTGGGCGCACCCGCAGCCTCGTGTGCAAAGGTAGAAAGCACACGAGTAGTCACCACAGGCACGTCGAACATTCCGACATTCCCTGCGCAATGGTCGTACGGCTTATACGTGATCTCCCCGGTGTACCGGGCTTTTTAGCCACCGTCGTCCTGCGGATCATCACCGCAGGGCTTGATCCCAGCGTCGGAGGATCAGGACCACACGATTTCGCCGTCCACTCTTGCCTCACTCGTCTGGTGAAGCCAAAGCGTCCATCGCATCCCGCGCTCCACGTTTGGTGACGATTGGCCGTAACGCCCCTCTTGCCGAGGCGGGATGCGCGTAGACAATCATATATTTCTGAAAAACGGAAGTGAAATATTTTCGAGCGAGGGCTCGATCGTCCCGATCAATTTGAACGCACTCACGAAATCAGTTTTTCGGCACAACGATTTTTCGTGGTTTCTCGCCACCCGGGAAAGGCGACGCACGTGAAAATGCGAACTGATTTGCCCGTCGGCATATTACCCTCCGTCGTCATTCCGGGACGCGGTGCCTGATGAACGCCGTCGCACGGACGTTCATTTTCGTCCTGCCGAAAGTGCATAGCCCGGACAGTGATCCCGCTCTAGTTTTTCGACGCGGGGTAGTGCGCTGCGAATCCGACCATCACAGGGAGAGCATCGTGGTCAAAAATGCGAGTTTCCTGTCGTCATCGGCCGTTCTTCTGTGTTTATCGCTGGCGCCGAACGCGGTGGCCCAACAAATCACGGGCACGCCGGGTTCGCCCAGCGCGACGACGACAATCGAGGGCAACCAACTCCCACCAGAGCCTCCAAAGTTTGATGGTGTGATCAACGAGAATGCCAAGGATTCCAAGCCATATTGGCCACCATCGGTAGTACCACCCAAAGGCGCGCCAAACGTGTTGCTGATCATGACCGATGATCAAGGCTATGGCGTGTCTGGTACGTTCGGCGGTGTCATCCCGACTCCGAGCATGGATCGCATTGCCGACGCGGGATTGCGCTATACGCAGTTTCACTCGACGGCGCTCTGCTCGCCGACGCGGGCCGCACTGATCACCGGCCGCAACCACCATTCAGTCGGATTTGGCGTTATCGGTGAAATGTCCACCGGCTATCCGGGCTACGATTCCGTCATTGGCCCCGATAGCGCGACGATCGGAACAATTCTCAGGGATAACGGATATGCCACGTCGTGGTTTGGCAAGAACCACAACACTCCCACCTATTTGTATAGCGTGGCCGGACCGTTCGACCAATGGCCTGTGGGCATGGGCTTCGAGTACTTCTACGGATTCATGGGCGGCGAGACAGACCAGTGGACGCCCTACCTGTTTCGCAACACCACCCAGGTATTTCCATGGGTCGGCAAGCCCGGCTACAACCTCATCACCGACATGGCGGACGACGCCATCAACTACATGAATGGCTTGAACGCTGCCGCACCGGACAAGCCGTTCTTCGTCTATTACGTCCCGGGCGGCACGCATTCGCCGCATCAACCGAAGAAGGAATGGATCGACAAATTCAAAGGCAAGTTCGACATGGGTTGGGAGAAGTTGCGCGAGCAAATCTTCGCCAACCAGAAGCGGCTCGGGGTCATCCCGGCGAACACCCAGCTTACCCCTTGGCCGGATACCCTGCCGAAATGGGACTCGCTTTCCTTTGTGCAAAAGAAATTATACGCGCGAGAGGCGGAGGTATTTGCCGCTTACGCAGCCTATACCGACTACGAGATTGGCCGCGTCATCCGGGCGGTCCAGGACATGGGCAGGCTCGACAATACCCTTATTATCTATATCAGCGGCGACAACGGCACCAGCGCCGAAGGCACCCTTGAGGGCACCCCAAACCAGATGACCGCCTACAACGGCATTCTGAAACTGCCCGAAGCCGAGCTGATGCTGCATTACGAGAATTGGGGTTCCGACAAAACCTACCCGCACATGTCGGTGGCGTGGTCGTGGGCCTTTGATACGCCGTTCAAATGGACCAAGCAGGTGGCGTCGCACTTCGGCGGCACAAGGCAAGGCATGGTCATCTCATGGCCCGGCCACATCACGGGCGCTGGTGGCATCCGCACCCAATTCCATCATATGATCGACATTGTGCCGACGATCCTCGAAGCCGCAGGCATCCAGGCTCCGGCCACGGTCAATGGCATCGCGCAAAAGCCCATCGAAGGCGTGAGCATGGCCTACACCTTCGACAAGGCGAATGCCAACGCACCCTCGAAGCGCGACACTCAGTATTTCGAAATGTTCGCCAATCGCGGAATCTACCACGATGGCTGGTACGCGTGCACGACGCCGCCCGTGCCGCCATGGCTTCTGGGAACGGAAAAGCTTCCCGAGATCAGCGACTACAAGTGGGAACTCTACAACATCGCTGACGACTATTCGCAAAACAACGACCTCGCCGCCAGCAATCCCGACAAGTTGCACGAGTTGCAGGCGTTATTCTTGACGGAGGCGGTGAAGTACCAGGTTTTGCCGCTGGACAACTCGGTGTTACCCCGCCTCCTCACGCCGCGGCCGAGTGCGACCGCCGGCCGAACCGTTTTCACCTATTCTGGTGAGAATGCTGGAATCCCTGACAGTAGCGCTCCGAGCATCCTCAACAAGGATTACACCATCACCGCCGAGGTTACCGTTCCTCAAGGTGGCGCGGAGGGAATGATCGCCACTCTTGGCGGTCGCTTTGGCGGATACGCCCTATACCTGCTCAAAGGCAAACCAGTCTTCGTCTATAACCTGCTCGATCTGGAGCGGTACCGCTGGGAAGGTGGCGTAGGCGGCCGCGATTTATTCAGCGATGCGCTCAAGCCCGGCAAGCACACGATTGTATTCGACTTCAAGTATAACGGACCCGGCCCCGGCAAAGGTGGCACCGGTGTACTGACGGTTGACGGCAATCTGGTAGCCGCAAAGACGATCCCGCACACGATTCCGTTTCTCATGGCTATCGACGAAACCTTTGACATAGGAAGCGATACCCGCACGGCGGTCGACGACAGTTACAAACTGCCGTTCCGCTTCACCGGCAAGATCGACAAACTGACCTACAAGCTTGGCGCGACGCAAATGACCGAGGACGATCAAAAGATCATTCGGCACGCGCTCGAAAGAGCGCGGGATTAAGCAAGGCGAATGACCCATATCGGAAGTCAGCCCCGGAAATTCGCGCGCGGGGCGCAAAGACATCGAGAGATTGGGGCAAGCCTGTCGCGCATCCGCCTTCGCCCGAAGGCGGGCTTCGGCGGACAAGAGCGGGGCGAGGTGAAGTGAACCCTGCGCTTCACTGTTTCAACCAAAACTCATCTTGCTTTAGTCCGCCCCGCGGGTCGAAGTCTCGCAATACTTCTTCACTAGCCCCAGCACCACATTCTTCGTGAGCGGCGCGAGGTCGTCCCTGTCATCACGGGAGGCGTCCAGCCAGATGTACTCCGCTATCTCGCCGGAGGCCGTCGGCTGACACGTATGCTGAATGAAGTAGATCTCGGCCTGAAGCATCGTGTTGCCCTCGTTTGCGGCCACCTCGGAATAGCTGCCGACGAAATCCATCTGGTGGTCGGAAAACTCCAGCCCGAGCTCTTCCATCAATTCCCGTTTGAGACAGGCGAGCGGGGACTCGCCGCCTTCGATCTTGCCGCCCGGCTGCATGTAGAAGTCCGTATTGGCCTTTCGGACCAGCAGGGTCCGGTTCCTGTCATCGACGATGACGGCGCAGGAGATTCTCAGGGGGGACATGCGGGCTGGCGACTCACGGCGGGTTTGGGGGGGCAAATCCGAGCATAGCATTTCGCGCACGGGCGAACTACAGCCTGTGGATTGGCAGAACGACGCCAAACGTTTATCCTGCCGGAGTTGCCTGCGACACGAGAAGGGCAGTCCATGACCGATCTCAGCTTCGAGGCCGCACTGAATGACCGCACCGGCGACATGCTGGAGGCCTGCGTCAAATGCGGCAAATGCGTCGAGGTCTGCCCCAGCGTTGCGCCTGGAGAAGTTGCCAACGCATCGCCCATCGATGTCATCACGGGCGTGATCGATCTCGTCAGGAGCGGCGACGGCGGCGAGGCCTCGCGGCGCTGGGCCGCCTCCTGCATGCTGAGCGGCGATTGCATCAAGGCGTGCGACTATGGCGTGAATCCGCGCTTCCTGCTCGCGATGGCGCGGAGCGCGATGCGGCGGAAGGAATCAGATCTGACCACGCGGCGCCGCAATGGCGTGACCAAATATCGCGAGACCAGCCGCGACGTTGCCACGCTGTCGCAGCTGCAGCTCGATCATGCCGCACTCGAGCGGCTCGGCCAAGGCGCTGCCGCGGTGGCCGCCCCCGGCGAGGTGCCGGATTTCGTGTTCTATACCGGCTGCAATGTGCTGAGGACGCCGCACATCGCGCTGCTCGCGCTCGACATCATGGATGCGCTCGGCATCTCCTATTCGGTGATGGGCGGTCCCAGCCATTGCTGCGGCGTGATGCAGTTGCGTGCGGGGGACACAGAAATGTCCGGCCGCATGGGGACGAGCTCGGTCGACAAGATGTCGAACAGCAAGTCGGGCGTGCTGTCCTGGTGCCCGAGCTGCTATGTGCAGTTCAGCGAAACGACGCTGCCGGCCATCGAGAAGCAGCGCGGTTCAAAGCCGTTCGAGATGACGCCGTTCCTGCGCTATCTGCGCGGCCGGCTCGACGATTTGCGCCCCTTTCTGCGCGAGCCGGTCAGGCTGCGCGTCGCGCTGCATCGCCACTCCGGCGTGGCCGGCGTCGTCGAAGCCGTGCTCGACATGCTGCAGGCCGTCCCCGGCATCGAGATCGTCGATCTCGCGCAGCCATCGGTGGGCTTGCAGAGCGCCAGCATGGCGGTGCTGCCGGATTACAAGCGCGAGCTGCAGCGTGCCGAGCTCGAGGCGGCGCATCGCGCCGGCATCGATGCGCTGGTCACGATCTACCATTCCGATCATCGCGAGCTCTGCGCGCATGAGCGCGACCAGCCGTTCCGTATCATCAATGTCCTGGAAGTGCTCGGCGAAAGCATGGGCCTGCACCGCCAGGACCGGCACAAGGAATTGAAGATCACGCAGGACGCCGACCTCATCGTGAAAGAGTGCTCCGACCTGATCGCCGCACACGCGCTCGATCCTTCGGTCGCGCGCGCGGTCGTGGTGAAGGCGATGCTCGGCGACCAGCCGCTGCCGCTCAGGGATCATTCACATTAGAGCAGCATGAGTCTTGGTTGAATCGACGCGTCCGCGTGCTCCGTTCACCTCTCCCCAGCGGGGAGAGGTCGGATTGCGAAGCAATCCGGGTGAGGGGGCGCAGCTCTAACGATAGACCGTAACCCCTCACCCGGATCGCATCTGGCGATGCGATCCGACCTCTCCCACAAGGGGAGAGGTGGACCGTCAATGCGGATCAACTTGTTCAAAGCGGCATGCTTTCGCTGGATCGCATCGATGCTTTGACGTGCGCGTGCGAAGGATGGTTCAACGCCGCTTCGCGAGGGGGATGACGAACTTCAGCCCGGACCAGGTCTCGTCGATCGCGCAGACCTTGATGTCGACGAGGCCGAGCGGCAGCGCGAGGTCGCGCACCACGACGTCGCCGAGATCGGTCGCCATTCCGCTCGCCTTCTTGGGCCATGACACCCAGATCATGCCGTCGGGCGCGATGACGTCGCGGTAACGGGAGAGTTTTGACGCGAGGCCCTTCGCTTGCGTCGCAAACAGATGCACCATGTCGAGCGGTGCCTTCGGCTGCGAGACCAGCTTCGCGCCGTCGGGCCATTCGCCGACGATACCGCGATAATCCGCGGGCGCCCCGTCCACAAAGATGCGAAAGCCCGGCTTGACGCCGAGCTTCTGTATAACTGATTTGGTGGAATAGCCGGCCACGTTCACAGGCGGTTCGCCGCAACGGCATTTGAAATGAGTGCACGAACGCCTATTCTATGAAAGGGAACGATGAAGAACAGATAAATCTTGCCGAACGTGTTATGCACGGTGCAAATCGTCGTGACGACGACGTTCGGCACATCGCCATCCAGAGCCTTCAGCACCGACAATCTGAAATCGAGGTGTTTGTTGTTTCGACCGGCGACGATCTCGTTTTCGGCAATGAAGAAGATCGGCCAAGGCCCAATCTTGTCGCCCACGCGATATTCGCTTCTGACGGCAGGTTTCATGATCTCGCCGACACTCGGGGCTTCCAGACCGCACACTTTCGCCACCGCGTTGCGGACGATCAGCAGGAGCTTCATCCAAACCGGCGTATGTCCGAACAGGGCAAAGAAAATTTCGATGATGCCGAGGTCGGGACGCGCCAGCGCCGCTCGGTAGGAATCGTGAAAATACGCGCTTCTGACAACGTTCTGGCCCAGCGAGCTTCCGGAGGGAAATTCGCACTCGACGACGTGCATGGCGAACTCCCGATTGAACAGGCCGCTAAACGAAACGGGCGCCACAAGCGCCCGTTCCGAAATCAATTATCGACAGCCGGCAGCTTTACGCCTGCGGCTGCGGCTCCAGGCCGGCATCCGGATCGGACCGCGGACGCGGCTTGCCGGCCGGCGGCACGGCGGAAGCGCGCGGCGTGGTCGGCTCCAGCACCGACTCGCGGTTCGGCTTCTTGCCGTTCATAAGATCCTTGATCTCGTCGCCGGACAGCGTCTCGAATTCGAGCAGCCCCTGCGCGATCTTCTCCCAGTCGCCGCGATGCTCCAGCAGGATGCGGCGCGCCTCCTGCTCGCCGTCCTCGACGAGGCGGCGGATTTCGGCATCGATCAGGCGCGCGGTCTCTTCCGAGATGTTGGTAGAGCGCGCCACCGAATGACCGAGGAAGACTTCCTGCTCATTGCTCTGGTAGCGGACGCGGCCGAGCTTGTCGGACATGCCCCATTCCATCACCATGGCGCGCGCCAGGTTTGTTGCCTGCTGGATATCACCGGAGGCGCCGTTGGTCACCTTGTCGGGACCGGAATTGAGGATCTCCGCCTCGCGGCCGCCGAGCGCGATCGCAAGCCGCGACACGCACCATTGCCGCGTATAGCCGATGCGGTCGCCTTCCGGCAGCTGCATCACCATGCCGAGCGCGCGGCCGCGCGGAATGATGGTCGCCTTGTGCACGGGGTCGGAGCCGGGCACGTGCAGGGCCACCAGCGCATGGCCGGCCTCGTGATAGGCGGTGTTGCGCTTTTCCTCTTCGGTCATGACCAGCGACTTGCGCTCGGCGCCCATCATGACCTTGTCCTTGGCCTCTTCGAACTCGGACTGGGTCACCATACGCTTGTTGCGCCGCGCCGCGGTCAAGGCCGCTTCGTTGACGAGGTTCATCAGGTCGGCGCCCGAAAAACCGGGAGTGCCGCGTGCAATGGTCTTCAGGTTGACGTCGGGAGCCAGCGGCACCTTGCGCACGTGAACCTTCAGGATCTGCTCGCGGCCGACGATGTCGGGGTTGGAGACCACGACCTGGCGGTCGAAGCGGCCGGGCCGCATCAACGCGGGGTCGAGCACGTCGGGCCGGTTGGTGGCGGCGATCAGGATCACGCCTTCGTTGGCCTCGAAGCCATCCATCTCGACCAGCAACTGGTTCAGCGTCTGCTCGCGCTCGTCATTGCCGCCGCCGAGCCCGGCGCCGCGATGACGGCCGACCGCGTCGATTTCGTCGATGAAGATGATGCAGGGCGCGTTCTTCTTGGCCTGCTCGAACATGTCGCGCACGCGGGAGGCACCGACGCCGACGAACATCTCGACGAAGTCAGAACCGGAAATGGTGAAGAACGGCACGTTAGCTTCGCCCGCGACCGCGCGCGCGATCAGCGTCTTGCCGGTGCCGGGAGGGCCGACCAGCAGCACGCCGCGCGGAATGCGTCCGCCGAGCCGCTGGAATTTGCCGGGGTCGCGCAGGAACTCGACGATCTCCTGCAGGTCCTGCTTGGCCTCGTCGACGCCCGCGACGTCCTCGAACGTGACGCGGCCATGCGCTTCGGTCAGCATCTTGGCGCGCGACTTGCCAAAGCCCATCGCCTTGCCGGCGCCGCCCTGCATCTGCCGCGACAGGAAGATCCAGACGCCGATCAGCGCGATGAACGGCAGCCACGAGACCAGCAGCGAGACGAACCACGGCACGTTGTCGCCCGGCGGCTTCGCGGTGATCTGGACCTTGCCGTTGTACAGGCGCGAGACCAGCGTCGGGTCGTTCGGCGCATAGGTCTGGAAGCTCGTGCCGTTGTTGTAGGTACCGTGAATCTCCGGCCCCTGGATCACGACGTCGCGGACGTTGCCCTTGTCGACGTCGGTCAGAAGCTGCGAGAACGAGATGTCCGTGGACGAGGTGCGTTGACCGGGATTCTGGAACAGCGTGAACAGCGCCAACAGCAGCAGGACAATGATAACCCACAGGGCGAAATTGCGCAGATTGGCGTTCATCGATTTTCCTTCGTGGTCGCGCGGATCGCGGCCTCAGTATCCTTTTGGATGTCCTACGGACCTTCCTTGGGTAGCCACGAGGAAATCCCCCGGTCGACCATATTGCAATTTAGGTGTCGCTCGCCTTGATGCCAAGGGAACTACGCCGGACTATTTAGCGCATCCTGTCGCGATTCCCGCGCAAAAAATGACACGGGAAGCGGCCTTTTCCGAGGTGGTTAAGACCCCTAGAGGGATTAAGTCGCAAACGACGCTGTTTATTTGGCGATTGCGTGCTTATCTGCTCTGCGCCGCCGCGAGGGCGCCGGCTCGATGCGAATCCTCCCCTGGCTGACACTCACCAGCGCGCCGGCCAAGGTCTTCTTTAGCCTGATTTGCGCCGGCCTGGGGCCGATTTTTCCGTGCTTTTCCGCAAAACTGCGGTCCAGCTGTGCCAACAGGACCTCGACCTTGCCGAGATCAGCCGGCCCCTCATGCCCGAAGCGGTTGATGGCGCGCATCAGGAGGCGGAGCCGGATCTCCTCCGGCAGTGCCGCAAAGGCGCCGGCGTCGAGCTCTCGAGCCTTCCCTTGGGCTGTCTGTCGCGGCGTCGCATTGCCCTTCAGCGCAAGATAGCGCTCGGCCCCATCGGCGAGCACTTCGACCGCCGCATTGGCCCGCGCCAGCCGCGCGGCGAGCCGCGCCAGGCCGTGGGCGTCGCCGCCCTCGGCCGCAAGCAGCGGCAGCAGCGTGCGCAGCCGGGGCCGCGTGAACGCGGTGTCGCGATTGGTCGGGTCGTCGGCATAGGCGACCCCGGCCTTGTCCAGCGTCGCGATGAGACGGGATTTCGGGATCGCGAGCAGCGGACGGGCGAGAATGACGCCATCGCGATCGGTCTCGCGCGCCATCGCCGACAAACCCGCGATGCCGCTGCCGCGCAACAGCCGCATCAACAGCGTCTCGGCCTGGTCGTCGCGGGTATGCGCGGTGAGGATGTGCGTGGCGCCCATGCTGCGCGCGGCCTCTCCCAGCAGGCGGTAGCGCTCCGCCCTCGCCGCGGCCGGCACGCCGGTCTTTGGCTTCGCGCCGTTCCAGCGCATGGTGCGATGCTCGACCCCGAGCGCCCGCGCCAGCCGCTTGACCTCGCGCGCCTCGCGCGCGGCCTCCACCCGCAGGCCGTGATCGATGGTGACCGCGACCAGGCGCGGGCCGCGCGCCAGCGCGCGGCGCCAGCGCGCGGCAAGCCACATCAGCGCCACCGAATCCGGCCCGCCGGAGACCGCGAGCACGAGCGCGGGCGCATGCTTCCAGTCCGCGAACAGTTTCTTCGCGAGGCTTGCGGGAATCGGGGATTTTTCTTCATCTCGCATGGCGGTGCTGTGCTCGAGGCCCGGCCATTTTAGGCGCGAGAAGTGCGCGGCGCTACGTGCGCCGCGCGGACGGGCTCAGCACTTCACCCGCTTCTGCTCGCGGTCGACGGTGGCTTTGACGCCCGAGGAAGCGCGCGGATATTTGCGCGTGATTTCCCCGAAGGCGGCGCAGGCGGCCTCCTTCTCCTTCAGCGCCGCCAGCGACTGGCCGAGGCGGAGCAGCGCATCGGGCGCTTTCGCCGACTTGTCGTATTTGCTGGTGACGGTGAGGAAGATTTCCGCGGCGTCGCGATATTGCTGGCGCTGGAAATAGCTTTCGCCAAGCCAGTACTGGGAATCGCCGACCAGGGGATCGCCCGGATATTTCTGCGCGAAATTCTTCATGGTCTCTTCGGCAAGCGCATAATCCTTGCGCTGCATATAGCCGATGCCGAGATCATATTCGTCGCGCGGCGTGTTCGAGGGCGGCGCGGTGGCAAGCCCTCCGGTGCCGTTGGGATTGCGCGGCGGCGGAGGCGGCAGGCCGCCCGGCTGTACGCCGCCTTGCGGCAGACCGGCCTGGGTGGCGGGCGGCGGGATATTTGCGCCATTGGAGAGGTCGAGCGGCTCGCCCGGCGCGCGTCCGCCGGAAGGACCGACGGAGCCATCGGCCGGCATCGGAAGCCTTCCGCCACCGAGCGCCTGCGGCGCACCGGGTGCATTCGGGCTCTGGTTCGGGTCGAACGCATCGCCGCGGCGCCCTCGGGGCCCCGGTGGTTCCTGGACGATGGGCGCCGGGCTCGCGACCTGCGGGTAGGCCTGCTGCTGCGGCTGGCCGTAGCCCCCTTGGACTTGCTGACTTTGGGGCTGCTGACCATAGCCCGGCTGCGGTTGAGCGTAATTCGGCTGCGCGTAGCCGCCCTGGGCGGGCTGCTGATTGTAGCTGGGGCCGGCCTGCGCCGGCGGCACGGCGGCAACGTTGGGCTGGGCGGCCTGAGCGCCGGGGGCCGTCGGGGCCCCGCCGAGCTGGCGCAGCCGCTCTTCGAGCTGGCGGTTGCGGAATTGCAGTTCCTCGTTCTGGCCGGTGAGCTGGCGAAGCTGGTTCTCCAGCTTCTGGATGCGCATCTCCGCATCCCCGTCATCGGACTGCGCAAAGGCCTGCGAGGAAACCGAAAGAGCCACGGCGATCGCCGCGACGCCGGACATTTTGAGGAATTTGGACGACATTTTGCCCTGACGAGGAAATCGGCCCGAACATCGGCGAGCGCGAAACATTGGGGGACGGAGTACGCCAAAAATGTGACTGGCGATCCGAATCCGGCGCTGGATCGGGCGCTATGGTTTAGTGTCGGCGCCGAAACAAGCAAGTAGCTTATTGGTGCATTCTGTTCATCAAGATTGCCCGGGGGCAGGGTCATGCACGTGCGGGTGAACGGGATACGGCTGTTCTTCGATGTTGAGGGTTCGAAATTCGAGCCTGCCGGGCCGATCATGCGGGAGAAGCCAACCTTGCTGATGCTGCACGGTGGCCCCGGCTTCGACCATTCGATCTATCGGCCGGCCTACTCCGCGCTGTCAGACATTGCGCAAATCGTCTATCTCGACCATCGCGGCAACGGGCGCAGCGAAGACGGTCCGCGCGAGAGCTGGAACCTGGCGCAATGGGGCGACGATGTGCGCACGTTTTGCGACGTCCTCGGCATCGCCGATCCGATCGTGCTCGGGGCATCGTTCGGCGGCATGGTCGCGATGTCCTATGCCACGCGCCATCCGGATCATCCCGCAAAGCTTGTGCTGATCAGTACCGAGGCCGTCGGCGGTTCCTATCCGGAACGGCGCGTTGCGCTGTTTGAGCGTTTCGGCGGCCCGGAAGTCGGCGCGCTGGCACGACGCCGGTTCCTGGAAGTCGGCGGCCATCCCGATCAAGCCTCGCTTGAGGCGTGGCTGCGCCTGGCAATGCCACTCTACACGCGCACGCCGCGCGACCCGGATATGGCGCGACGCGCGGTGAACCGGCCGGCCGTGCTGCGATGGTTCACGCAGCCGGGCGGCGAAAGCCGCCGCTTCAACATGCTCGCGGATCTTGGCCGCATCAGATGCCCGACGCTCGTGCTTGGCGGCGAGGACGATCCGATCCACCCGATCGAAAGTCAGGCCGACATCGCGGCCGCGCTTCCGGCTCATCTTGTCCAATTCGAGCGGTTCAAGGATTGCAGGCACGCCGTCGTGCCAGACGCACCCGAGCGCGCCATCGCGATGATCCGCGATTTTATCAAACTGCCCAAATGAAACCGGCGCCCGAAGGCGCCGGAAACTCTTAAGGGCTTACGCCAAGCTTACGAGCTCGCGTTCAGCACCGTGACCGCACGGCGGTTCTGCGACCAGCAGGAGATGTCGTTGCAAACCGCGACCGGGCGTTCCTTGCCGTAGGAGATGGTGCGCATGCGGCTTCCATCGATGCCGTGGGCCTGCAGATAGGTGCGCACCGACTGGGCGCGGCGGGCGCCGAGCGCGATGTTGTATTCGCGGGTGCCGCGTTCATCCGCATGCCCTTCGATGGTGAACTGGTAGCGCGGATAGGTCTGCAGCCACTGGATCTGCTTGTCGAGGGTCGCGGTGGCCTGCGGGGAGAGGTCGGTCTGGTCGCTCTCGAAGAACACGCGGTCACCGACATTGACCACGAAATCCTGCTGGCTGCCGGGCGAAGCGGCGTTGGCCATGGCGTCGCCGATGTTCTTGTTGGCGCAAGCGCCCATCGACAGCGCGACCGCGAGCACGGCGGCCAGCTTCAATCCCTGGAGGATACGCATAGATTGTTTCATTCGGGAGCCTCCACGCTCACGTCTTGGTACTGTCATCCGGTCTACAGGGGGTTGGTTAAGCGAACGTTCCGTCAACCTTGATGGGGTGTTGCCAAACCCGATCAAATGCCCCCCAACCGCGAAAAGCGACCGCGATAGTTAATGGGTTGTAAATGTGGCGCGAGGGTGAAGGCAAGCCACGTTCAGCGGCCAGACCACCGGTTTTGCCGGGAACCTTGGGATATCCAGCGGGATAAAGCCGTGGAGTGCGGCCATGGGGGGAAAGCGCGCCCCGTCCGACCAGGGACGCGCTCGCATCGGGACTACGGCGCCGACACGAGGACCGGTCGCGGCGCAGCCCTGCGCTGGCCGCCACGATCGAACAGCATCCGCCGCTCGAAAGCGCTCGAGCGCATGATGGGAAAGCGGTTAAGGATCTTCTCCCGGACATTCCGGAAATCCGACGCCATCAGGACCACCTTCTTCGAACCCGAAAAGCTCGGAAAGGGACGCGGCTCAGCGATCGCCTCTGACAGCAAGACACGGCGATAAAAAGCCTGGTGATCGGGGCGTACCAGCGCGAGCCCGGCGTCGGCGTTGAAATGATCGCATGCCAGGTACCCTAGCCGCACGGTCAGATAGGGCAGCTCTGGAAATCGCTGAGCCTTTTCCGGGTCTGCAGCAAAGCGAGCCGGATCGACGAAAACTTCGCCTCGATCAAGGCGCGGGTGAAGAATATCGCCAAAAAATTCGGTCGAGAAGGACGTCCGCCATTCCGACGTCAGCACGTGGATGCGGAACGAACTACAGAGTTCTCGGTCAACATAGACTCCGAAGATCCAGGCGTTGGGCGCATCGTCATAACAATCCGTGACGCGCTGAGCTTCCGACGGCGCAATCAATTCGCCGTGCAGATAGGCCTTGTAGCGCATCGAATAGATAAGATCCTTTTCCTCGGGAGTTTCGATAAGGCGGTAATCGATGCGATCGAACAGCCCTGCCCCTCGCACAAAGAGCGGAGTGCGCGCCTCGGCCCCAGACTTCATTCAGACAACTCCCCACACTTCCAAGCAACTTCCGCGAGTGAGGGAAGATTAACGACCCCTTAACAGAATTGCAAAGGCTTGCAGGCGTTAGGGTTAATCATATTGGCCCTTCCGACGTAATAAAATTTCACGTCCCAGGGTTGCAATGGCGCTTCAGGCGATTGAGCGTGACGACACAACCATTGGGCGGTCCTCGGCGGACCGCCGGCCATGCGACGCATTCAGGAGCTGCCGCACCCGCACCGCCGGAACCGGGCGGCTGAACAGGTAGCCCTGCGCCTCGCTCACCGTGCCATCGGCCGAGATCAGCTCCAGCTGCTCGTTGGTCTCGATGCCCTCGACCACCACGGACATGCCGAGGTCGGCCGACAGCCGCGCCACACCCCGCAGCAGCGTGAGCGGGCGATCGGTATCGATCCCCTCCAGGAAGGAGCGGTCGATCTTCACCTTCTGCAGCGGGAAATTGTGCAGATAGCTCAGGCTCGAGTAGCCGGTGCCGAAATCGTCCAGCGAGATGCGCACGCCGATCGCGCTGAGCTGCGACAGCACGTCATGGGTCAGCTGCGTGTTGCGCAACAGCGAAGATTCGGTGATCTCGACCTCGAGCCGGTGCGCCGGCAGGCCCGAGACCTCGAGGGCATAGCGCACCTCGCTGAGCACGTCGCGCTGATGGAATTGCTGCGGCGAGAAGTTGACGGCGACGCTGACGCCTTCCGGCCACTTCATGCATTCCATGCAGGCCCGGCGCAGGATCCAGCGGCCGAGATCGACAATCAGGCCCATGTCCTCGGCGACCGGAATGATATCGACCGGAGAGACCGTGCCGCGGACGGGATGGTTCCAGCGCAGCAACGCCTCGCAGGTCGTGATCTTGCCCGACTTGAGATTGACCAGCGGCTGGTAGAACAGCTCGAACTCCTCGTTCGCCAGCGCCTTGCGCAGGTCGAGTTCGAGGACGCGGCGCGCCTCCACGGTCTGCGCCAGCTCCTCGCGGAAGAAGCAGAAGGTGCCGCGGCCATCGGCCTTGGCGCGGTACAGCGCCATGTCGGCATTCTTGAGCAGCGTGTCGGCACTGACGTCGGGCGAGGCCATCGCGATGCCGACGCTGGCGCCGATCTCGACCAGATGATTGTCGATCTTGTAACGCTCGCTCAAATTATCCACGATGCGGCGCGCCAGGCCCGCGGCGTCCTCACTGCTATGGATGTTCTGCTGGAACACCACGAATTCATCGCCGCCGAAGCGCGCCACGAAATCCTCAGGCCGCAGCATGTCGCGCAGCCGTTCGGCGACCGCGCACAAGAGCTGGTCGCCGCAGGGATGGCCGAGCGTGTCGTTGACCTGCTTGAACTGGTCAAGATCGACGAAAAGCAGGGCGGAGAGCTGGTCGGCGTCGCGCGGTGCTCTGAGCAGGCGTTCGATCTCGTCGCGGAAATTGACGCGGTTGGGCAGCGCGGTCAGTTCGTCATAGCGCGCCAGATGGCTGATGCGGGCTTCGGCGGCGCGCCGCTCGGTGATGTCCTCGAGCAGAACGACCATGCCACCGCCGGTCATGGGCTGGAATTTCCAGGACATCGAGCGGTCGCGCTGCGCGTCGGGATCGGTGGTGATGATGTCGCGCGCCTGCGAGTTCTCGATCTCGGACAGGATGATTTTGCCGCTCGCGGACGAGATCGAGCCGGCCAGCACGCAGGCGTCGACGATGTCGGCAGCGTTGGTCCGGCGATCCAAGATGGCGTCGGGCAGGTTCATCATTTCGCTGAAGCGATGATTCATCACCGCGAGCCGCCCATCGGCGCGGAACATGCAGAGCCCGTGCGGCATGTTGTTCAGCGCCGTATCGAACTGGCCCGCCAACGCCGCCTCTCGCTCGCGCGATACGACAGCCCGCATGAATATTCTGTGCAAATTGGCCGAGATTTGTATGACCGCTACAAGGAATGCGGCGCACACGACCGACATCGCGATGTAATAGGGGGTGCCATTCAACGCCAACGCGATCACGGTTGGACCGAAGATCAGCACGGCCTGCAGCTGAAATATCCATTGCCGTCCGTAGGCCCTGCCCGCACCTCCCGCCAGCATCCCCGCCGTGACGGACAACGCAATCATGTGGGCCACGGCGTCGTTATTGCTCAACAGAGTGGCGGAGCACCACAGGCCGATCGCCGCGGCCTGGATCATCGCGCCGATCTGATAGCGTGTCTGCCACTGCGCAGCTTCCTGGGCGGTCATGGTCGATTTGCGGGCCTGGTACCGGTGCAAATCGAATGACCGGACCGCTCCGGCGACGATGAGAAGCGCGACACACGCCCATATCAGGATTTCGCCCGTCTTCAGCCCGGTCAGAACTGCCGCCATGGCCGAGAAGACGACGCCGGTGAGCACCGGACTATGAGCCTCGAACAGCGAATCGACCAGCGCCGCCGACATTGTCGGCGAGACTTGGTGATCGGGTTCTCCGCTCCGGCTTGCGAGCTGCATTTGGTTTGGTACGCGTCCTCGTTGGGAGCATACTTTTACCTATGCGAGATGAAGTCTTTCTGAGAAAACATCGTTAAAAGTGAGTATTTCGCATCTTCACTGGCGGAAATTCTTCTTCCAGATCAATGCACTAGGAAAAGTTTGCCGGGCACGAACACCGGCTATGAAAGAACGCGCAAAGTTTTTCGAAAACAGCGCGCGTTCAGCGATCACCTCGCCTTCGGCTCATCCCGAGGTTTATGAGAGCAACGGCGACCAGGCCGGGTCGGAGGCATAGCTCGGCGTCGGCACGCGCTGCTCATTGCGGCCCGTAACGTCGACGGTGTACAGCGACGGGCCGCTGTTGCCGCCGGGATCACGGAAGAACATCACCACCCGCCCGTTCGGGGCGAAGGTCGGTCCCTCATTGTGGAAGCCGGAGGTGAGGATGCGCTCGCCGGAGCCGTCGGTCTTCATGATGCCGATCGCGAACTGTCCGCCGCCCTGCTTGGTGAAGGCGATGTAATCGCCGCGCGGCGACCAGACCGGCGTCGAATAGGTGCCGTCGCCGAAGGAGATGCGCTGCGCAGGCCCGCCATTCGCCGCCATGATGTAGATCTGCGGCTTGCCGCCGCGGTCGGATTCGAAACAGATGCGGCTGCCGTCAGGGGCGTAGGAAGGCGAGGTGTCGATCGCCGGCGTATCGGTGAGCCGCGTCGTCGACTTCGAACGCAGGTCCATCACGAACAGGTTCGAATTGCCGCCCTGCTGCAGGCTCATGATGATGCGCTGGCCATCCGGCGAGAACCGCGGCGAGAACGACATGCCCGGAAAATTGCCGACGATCTCGCGCTGCCCGGTCTCGATGTTGAACAGATAGACCTTCGGGTCGCCCTGCCCGAATTCCATATAGGTGATTTCCTGGGTCGACGGCGAGAAGCGCGGCGTCAGCACGAGATCGGCGCCCTTGGTCAGATAGCGCACATTGGCGCCGTCCTGGTCCATGATCGCGAGCTTCTTGACGCGACGCTCAGCCGAACCACTCTCGTCGATGAACACCACGCGGCTGTCGAAATAGCCCTTCTCGCCGGTCAGTCGCTCGTAGATCTGGTCGGAGATGATGTGCGCGATGCGGCGCCAATAATCCGGCGAGGTGTAGTATTGCTGGCCGGTGAGATACTGGCCGGTGCCGACGTCCCATAGACGGAATTCAACTTTCAGACGTCCGTCGCCCTGGCGGGTGGCGCGGCCGGTGACGAGCGCCTGCGCATTGATCTGCTTCCAGCTTGGGAATTGCGGTGCGACGTCGATGTTGTTGATGCGCTCGATGAAAGCGGCGGGATCGATGGGAGCAAAGAGGCCGCTGCGCTTCAGATTGTTGGTGATGACGCCTGCGATGTCGGAGCCGGCCTGGCCATCCGCGGCCGTTCCCGGCACGAAGGCCGGGATCGCGATCGGCATCGGCTGGAATTCGTTGGGGTCGATGCGCAGCCGCCCCTGCCCCCATGCCGATCGAACACCCAAGGCGGCTGCCGTCGATCCGGCAGCGATCATGAAGCGGCGTCGCGTTACAAATGGGAGCTTGCTCATCGAATTATCGCCTTCGCCTCTAACAATCACAGCATGTCTCTAAGGCCGAACGTCATCGGAATGTATTTCCAGGTCTCGTACTGATCCTTCGGCAGGAAGGAATAGGCCGAGCACTGCTCGACCGCACGCTTGGCGGCCTCCCCCATCGCATTGCCGACCGAGCGCGACGGCCCGCGCACGGCGATGATGACGGGCGCGGCGGCTACCGAGCCGTCGGGCCGCAACTGGATGTCGATGTCGACTTCGAATTGATCGGCGTCCTGGCCGTTGTAGGGGAAGTTGAAGCAGCGGCGCACGGCGCCGACGAACGCGCCCTTCCAGGTCGCGACCATCGCATTGGCATTTCCGGTCTTGGTACCAAGCGCCGCGTTGGAGTTGATCACGTCGCCCGTTATGGACTGCCGCGATGGATCACGCTTGTCGAGCAGCGATGCGATCTTCGACTGATCGAAGGTGCGCTCCTTCGGCTTGGGCGGCTGCGGCGGGGCGGCTTTCGCTTCCGGCTTCGGCGGCGGCTTCTTGGCCTCGTTCTTCAACGCTTCGGCGATCGGATCGTTGGCCTTCTCGTCCGGCTTCTTCTCGGCCTGTTTCGGCTCTTCCTTCTTCGGCTCCGGCCTGGGATCAGGCTTCTTCTCGACCGGCTTCTCCACCGGCTTCGGCGCATCCGGCGCGGTGGTGGAGGTGACGACCTCCTTCTTGTCGATCTTGCCTACGGCATCGTCGACCGGCTTGGCCTCGGCAACCTTGTCGACCAGCGGCTTCTTGCTCTCCTTCTGGCCGCTCTTGATCCCGGCCGTCATCTTCGAGGTGTCGTCCATCGAGATGTCGACCGGGATGATGTCCTCCGGAGTCGGTGCCTCCATCGAGCGCGTCGAAAAAGAAAACAGAGCCCATCCGAGCACGAGCACATGAAGGCCAACGGACATTGCCGTCCCCTTGCGCTCGCGCAGTCTCTGGATGAGATCCTTCGCCGTCACGAACCCTGCTCCGGTACCACGACGATGCTGGCGCGATAGCCGGCGTCGCGCGCAAGACCCAGCACCTTCATCATGTCCGAATAGCAGGCGTCGCGGTCGCCGCGAATCTTCACCACCTGCTCGCCGCCGCCCTTCGATTCCTTGATCGCCTTGATCTGGGGACCGAGATCGTTGAGCGCGATCTGGGTATCGCCGAGATAGACATCGACCTTGGAGACGCAGCTGCCGCCGCCGGTCTTCTTGACCGTGACTTCGAGCGGCGTGGTGTCGGCGGTGTTGGCGGTGCCGCCCGCCGCCTGCGGCAGGTCGACCTGGATGTTCACCGTAAGCAGGGGAGCCGCGACCATGAAGATGATGAGCAGCACCAGCATCACGTCGACCATCGGCGTGACGTTGATCTCCGCCATCACGGGCTTGCGCCGGCCACGGCGGCGGCCACCGCCGGACGAACTTGCAGCGTTCATCGCCATGTTCTGGTGCTCACCGGTCCGCTCATATCATACCGTCCCTCATCCCCGTTCGTCGATCTGGCGGGACAGGATGGCCGAAAATTCATCCGCAAAACCCTCGAGCCGCTGGGCCTGCCGGTTCACCTCGGAAGTGAACTTATTGTAGAAAATCGTCGCCGGAATGGCGGCAATCAGGCCGATCGCGGTGGCAAACAGCGCTTCCGCGATGCCGGGGGCGACCACGGCCAGCGACGTGTTCTTCGAGGCGGCGATCGACTGGAAGCTCGACATGATGCCCCAGACCGTGCCGAACAGGCCGACGAAAGGGCCGGCGGAGCCTACGGTCGCGAGCACCAGCAGCCGCCGCTCCAGCCGCTCGACCTCGCGGGCGATGGAGACGTTCATCACCTTCTCGATCCGCATCTGCAGGCCCGCCACCGAACGCGCGTGGCTTTCGAAAGAGCGCTTCCACTCACGCATCGCGGCGACGAAGCAGGCCGCCATCGACTGGGTCGGTTTGGTGGACAGCGCGCGGTAAAGCTCCTCGATCGACTCGCCCGACCAGAACGCCTGCTCGAAGCGGTCCATCGCACGGCGCGTGCGCGAATAGAGAAAAATCTTGTCGATCGCGATCGCCCAGACCCAGACCGAGCACGACAACAGGCCGAGCATCACGCATTTCACGATCCAGTGGGCCTGCCAGAACAGCGCGATCAGCGACACGTCTGCAGCTGGCAATGGCATGGCTGCCTGGGCCACGTCGGCCGGATTCATCAGCGATATCCCTTCAACGCAAAGTGTCCCAAATTTACGGAGCGCAATCGGCTTTCCGGTTTCACACCCGCGCGGCTCGGCGCGGCGGTAAGCGCCTGCGCAAAAAGCCCTGTCTGGTCGCATGGGAGGCCCGCCGAAGCCTTAAGGCCTGCAATCCCCTGCCAACATGTCAAAACGAGGGCTTTCTGCACGGCTTTGCCGCTCTAACCAAACGCTAATCAGGGTTAACGTCCAGTTACCAAAGGAGAATTTTAACTGCGGCAAATGCAACGGTTTTCACCTCGGGAACCGCAAAATCGGGGCTCCAGACATGAAAAACCGCCCGTCTGCGGCTGGCGCAAACGGGCGGTTCTTTCGGCCTCGGGCCTTCTGGGGGCATTACGCCCGAAGCTATTCCTTCAAAAGCATCAACCCTGCGGCGGCTGGTCGTTCGGCGGCGTCGGGCGGTTCTTGTGCTGTGCCATGAACGCGTCGAACTCTTCCTTGTCCTTGGCGTGGCGCAGACGGCCGAGGAAATCACGGAATTCCTGCTGCTCCTCCTCAAGACGCCGCAGCGTCTCCTGGCGGTATTCATCGAAGGCGCGGTTGCCGCTGGAAGGAGGACCAAAGCCGAAGCCGTGCCGCTCCATGCGGTTCTTCATCCGCTCCATCTTCCACTGCATCCGTTCCATCTTGTTCGACCAGCGATCCTGATGACTCCAGCAACCCATTTTTCTGCTCCCGAGTGTGAAAAAGAGAAGGGCAAGTCCGATCGGCCACCAGAACAGGAAGCCGAGAATGGTCACGGCGATCCAGCCAGGATGCCACGGGCTCTGAAGCATGTGCGGGCGATAGGGCTCTTCATCGGGGCCGCGCCATCGATTGAGATCTGCGGTGTAGGCCATTTCCCTCTCCATGACGGCATCACGCCGTTGTGAATGTAAATAACATTTACATACGTATCCCATCCCCGGATTTTGTCAAGCCGGCCCCAAGCCGCACCCGCCGAATTATTTTTGAAATTTTATTTCGGCTTGCCCCAGGGACCGGGCTTCTCGTCGGCCGGTTTAGGCTCGCTCGCGCGTCGATCGGTCGGGAAACCGAGCCCGCGCAAGTAAATCAGCACTTCGGCTTCCAGCAATTCATCCGGCGTCATCGGCAGCTTGCGGCGCGCCGCATCGCCGCGCGCAAACAGCGATGCCACGCCATGCGACATCGACCAGATGTGCAGCGCCATCATCATCGCCGGCGGGCGCGGCACGCCGGGCGGCGCGAGCGCGGCAAGGCGCTCGGCGGCAGCGCGGATGATGGCGAAGGCGCGCTCGCTCGCTGCCATCAAGGTCGGATTCATGTCGACGGGAATTCCCGATTCGAACATCGCCGAATAAAATGCGGGCTGCTCGCGGGCGAAGTTGAGATAGGCGCGGCCGACGCGCTCGAACGCGGTGACCGTGTCCGGGCGACCGTCATCCCATGCCTCCGTCAAGGCTGCTTCGAACTGCTCGAAGCCGCGTTGCGCGATGCTGGAGAGCAATTCGTCGCGGTCGCGAAAATGGCGATAGGGCGCGGCGGGGCTGACGCCGGCCATGCGCGCGGCATCGGCAAAAGTGAAGCCGGCCGCGCCCTTCTGCCCGATCAGATCGAGCGCGGCCTGCAGCAGCGCTTCCCTCAGGTTGCCGTGATGATAGCCGCGCTCGCGGCCCTGATCCTTGTCCCTGTCTTTGCGCCAGTTCATGTAAAGGGCTTTTACATGAGCTGCGCGCAAAGGTCACTAGCCGCCTACTACATTGGCGCGTTCACAAAGGTTAACGTTTGCCGGCGCTCTTCTGCAATTCGGCAAAGCCGGCGGCTGCTTCCTGAACGTCCGCCGGAAAGTCGGCCATTTCCTGCACCTGGCGGATTTCGATGGTCTCGTTATTGGAAGCCGGGCACTTCTTGGCCCATTCGATCGCTTCCTCCTTCGACTTGACGTCGATCATCCAGTAGCCGCCGAGCACCTCCTTGGCCTCGGTGAAGGGGCCGTCGGTCACGACAGGTTTACCGCCGGAAAACGACACGCGGGCGCCCATCGACGGCGGATGCAACCCGTCGAGGGTGATCAGCACGCCGGCCTCTTTCAGCGCCTCGTTGTATTTCATCATCGCCGCGACGGCTTCCGCCGGGGGCATGGTGCCGGGGGCTGCTGCCTCATAGCCTTGCGGGATCATCAGCATCATGAATCGCATTGCGTCTTTCTCCGTTCAATCTCTCGCCGCACTGGCGCATATCAACAAGACGATTGGCGTTTTGCGGCACCGACATGGCCTTGTGAATTAATTCGGAAGTAATTGCGCCGCACCACCGATCAGGCGGCTTCCTTCGGGAATAAGTGGAAATAAGGTTCTGCCTCATCAAGCACGCGCGCGAAAGAGGGCCGCGCTTGCAGCCGCTCCAAATAGGCACTGACATTCCTGAGCCCGCCGAACGGCTCGACTTTATTGCCATAGAACAGGCAGGGCGCCGCGGCGCAATCGGCGAGGCTGAAATCGCTTCCCATCGCCCAGAGGCCTGCCGCCATCTGCGCTTCGATCATCGCATAGGACGTTCGCAACTGCGCCCTCGCCTCCGCGACGCCGTGCGAATCCCTGGCGCCAGTGGGGCGCAGCCGGTCGCCGACGATCTTCTGCATGGGCAGATGGACGTAGAGGTCGAGGAACCGATCGCGCAGCCGCGTTTGCAACGCGAGATCCGGATCGGCCGACAGGAGACGCGTCCGCCCGGGATAGTGGCGGTCCAGATATTCGATGATGATGCTGGATTCCGGCACTGCCTCCTTGCGCGTATCGTCGGATAACACCGGAAACCTGCCGATCGGCCACAGCCTCAAGAGCGCCTCGCGCTCGCTGGGATCGCCGAGATTGACATGATTAGGCTTGAACGGCGTATCGTTCTCGTAGAGCGCGATCAGCGCCTTCCAGCAGAACGATGACAGCGGGTGGAAGTGCAGGGTCAGTGCCATGAAAACTCCGTGAACACAACGCGACGAAGGATATTTCGCAAGAAGCTGCGTGAGGCGCCGAGGATCAATCGTCGATCGCCTGATAGGCCGAAGTCCAGAAGTCGGCCATCACGGGCGGCGCTTGCGGCGACTCCATCAGCCGCTGGGTCAGCAGGATTCCGGTCAGCCCCTCCTTCGGGTCGGAATACCAGGAAGTGCCGTAGCCGCCCTCCCAGCCAAAACGGCCGGGGACGTTGTGGAGATGATCGCGCCGGGTGAAGACCGAGACGCCAAAACCCCAGCCGCGATTTTCGTTGAAGAACAGTTCGGAGCCGAGCTTCTGTTCAAGGGTGAGTTGATCCGATGTCATCAGTTCGACCGAGGGCCGCGACAAAACGCGTTCATTGCCGAGCCGGCCGCCGTTCAGCAGCATCTGAGCAAACGCATTGAAATCCTCTGCCGTCGAGACCAGGCCGGCGCTCGCGTTCTCGAACACGGGCGGATTTGAGAATTTGCCGGCGACGGGATCGTCGAACACTTTCAGCTCGTTGGTTTGGCGATCTCGGACATAGGTGGTGGCCAGCCGATCATGCTTCTCCGGCGGCACGTGGAATGCGGTGTCGTTCATGCCAAGCGGCTCAAAGATGCGCTCGCGCATGAATTCGCCGAGAGATTTGCCTGAGGCGCGTGCGATCAGCACACCGAGTATTTCCGAGCCGGCGTTGTAGAGCCAGCGCGCGCCGGGCTGATACACCAGCGGCAGCGTGCCATAGCGCCGCATCATGTCATCCGGCGGATACTCGGGAAACACCGGCCCCGGCGCGAGGCCGATGGCCGTCACCGCCTTCTGGATCGGATACTGATCAGGCCAGATCGGGATCATGCCGTAGCCGAGGCGAAAGGTGAGGATATCGCGCAGCGTGATCGCGCGCTTCGCCGGCACGGTGTCGTCGATCTCGGACTCGATTGAGCGCAACACCCTGCGGTTGGCGAGTTCGGGCAAGAATTCGTCGACGGGATCATCCAGCCGCAATCTGCATTCCTCGACCAGGATCATGGCCGCGACCGCGGCGACGGGCTTGGTCATCGAGGCGATGCGGAAGATCGTGTCGCCCTCCATCGCCGCGCCGCCGAATGCGCTTTTGCCGATCGCTTCGACATGAACGTCGCCATGACGGCTCACCAGCGCGACCAGGCCCGGCATGCCGCCATTATCGACATGAGCGGCCATGACGTCGCGCATGCGCTTCAACCGCGCCCGCGACAGCCCGCCGATCGCAACTGATCCCTGCATCTGCTTGCTCCCAAAATCTGTCTGCTCGGGGAAGACGAATGAGGCGCCCGCTAACCGACACGCTGCCGGAAATATTTATCGTGGCTGTGGCGTGAATGCGCCGCTTTGATAGGCAGCGCCGAAATAAACATCGATGCTCTGCACCTTGTCGCCGGCGAAGACAAAAAATTCGGTGTTGCGAAAGCTCTTTCCGTCCTTCGCCAGGCAGTGATAGGTGACGAATGCCTGATCGCCGTCGGCGACAATCCGTTCGAGCTCCTGGCGCGCGATCCAGTCGGTGTTCTTCCAGCACTTCGCGAAATAGGTCGCCTTGTCGATGCCGTCGTCGAAGGGGCTGGTGAAACGGAAATCGTCCGACAGCGACGCCTCGACCTGCTTGCGGTCGCCCACGTGGTAGGCCGCGAAAATGGCGCGGATCAGATCTGCCTTGCTTGCGAGTGTCATTCGGTCTTCCCTGGATTGCTGCTCCTCCCAGGCAAGACGATCCGGCCGGCAGGGAACCGACATCTCGGGCAAAGTTAGTTTGACCCTGCCATCCATCTGCGCACCGGCTCGGCCGCGCCTTCCGGCAGGGATTCAAAACTTGGTGAGGCCAGCACCGCGTGGATATGCAGTGTGCCGGTTCCGCTATTGCGGAAGCCGTGCTGCCGCCCTGCCGGGATCAGGAGCGACTGCCCGGCCGACACCGTGACGTGCTCCTCGCCGATCCACATGTCGGCCTCGCCGTCGCGCACGGTGAGCACCTCTTCCACCGGATGCGAATGCGTCGGCGCGCCGGTTCCCGGCGCAACCTGTTGTTCGAAGATGCATAATTGCGCCGCGCCGTTCACGGCGGAAACCAGCATGCGGGTCTGCACGCCAGGGCGCCAAGTTTCCCACAGCGGCGGCTTGATGATCTGCATCGAAATTTTTCCTTTCATTTTCGCAAAGGCTTCCGCGCGTTTCACGGCAATCTGACGCGAAATCCTTCGCGTGCGCAGCGTGACCTCTTCAACTTCAGCGAATAAAGCTGATCGTGGCGCGGCGATGGTCCGGCGCCTCGCGCAACGCCGCAGCTCAACACCGGATCGGGGGAGTGTCGCGTCATGTCCGGAATGCTCATCAATCTCATCATTCAAATCATCAGTGGTGCCGTCGGCGGCAATGTCGCCGCCGGCGCCGCCAAGAATATCGATCTTGGTACGCTTGGAAACACCATCGCCGGCGCGATCGGCGGCGGCGCCGGAGGACAACTGCTCGGCATGCTGATTCCGCTGCTGGCCAATAGTTCCTCGGCACCGGATATCGGCAGCATTGTCGGCCAGGTGGCGGGTGGTGGCGTGGCCGGCGCCGTGCTCACGGCGATTGTCGGCGCCATCAAGAACCGGTCGGCCGCCACCTGATCCACGGTCGCGTGCAGGACGCCGGCATCGGCGGGGCCGGCGTCCCCTTGCGAACCGCTTCGTGCTAGGGAGGACGAAATCGTAGCTCAGCCCTGGACCGCCCATGCCTTCTTTTCCGCCAAAAGTTGCACTCGTGACCGGCGCCGCGCGCGGCATCGGGCTGGCGACCGCCAAACGCTTTCTCGCCGACGGCTGGCGCGTGGCGCTGCTCGACATCGAAGGCGAGCAGCTCGCGCATGCGGTCGCGGGGCTGGCGAAAGGGGACGAAACGCTCGCGCTTCATTGCGACGTGTCTGACGCGACGGCCGTCGCTCTCGCAATTGAACAGATCGCAAAACGCTTCGGCCGGCTGGATGCGCTGGTCAACAACGCCGGCGTTGCGGTGTTCACGCCGCTGCTCGAAACGTCGGACGCCGACTGGAATCGCATCCTCGCGGTCAATCTCACCGGACCCTTCCTTTGCACGAAGGCGGCCGCGCCGCTGCTGCGCGAGCATGGCGGCGGCGCCGTGGTCAACATCACCTCGATCTCGGCGGTGCGAGCCTCGACGCTGCGCTCGGCCTACGGCACCAGCAAGGCGGGACTGGCGCATCTGACCAAGCAGCTCGCGGTGGAACTTGCGTCGCTCGGCATCCGCGTCAATGGTGTGGCACCCGGCCCGGTCGACACTGCCATGGCGAAGGCGGTGCATACGCCGGAAATCCGCGCCGATTATCACGACGCGATCCCGCTCAACCGCTACGGCCTCGAAGAGGAACTGGCCGAGGCCATCTTTTTTCTGAGCAGCGACCGCGCGAGCTACATCACCGGACAAATTTTAGCCGTCGATGGCGGTTTCGATGCGGCCGGCATCGGCCTGCCGACATTGCGCGGCCAGCGCCGAAACGGGTGAGGCAGAATTGACCATCACGCGCATCATTTTCACGCTTCTGCTGGCGGTCGCGCTGTGGTTCTTCGCCACCATGTTGGCGCGCGCGGAAGTGCGTATCCTCGGCAGCCCGGGCGGACAGGTCGGCCCATTCCTGGACCTGTTCGACCAGGTGCGCGCCTCCGGCGAGCGCGTGGTGATCGACGGCCCCTGCATGTCGGCCTGCACATTGGTGTTGAGCGTGGTGCCGAGCGAGCGCATCTGCGTGACGCGGCGGGCGGTGCTCGGATTCCACGCCGCGCGCTCGATCGATCGGCGCGGCAGGGTCTATGCCGAGCCGGAAGCCTCAGAACTCGTGCTGGAGGCCTATCCCGGCCCGGTCCGCGACTGGATCATCCGCCGCGGCGGACTGACGTCGCGGCTGTTGCTGTTGCGCGGCAAGGAACTGACCGCGATCTACCGGCGGTGCCGGTAATTCACCTCTCCCTTTGGGAGAGGTCGGATCGCATGCAATGCGATCCGGGTGAGGGGCTTCGGTCTCTCGTGAGAGCAGCACCCCCTCACCCGCTCGCTTTCGCTCGCGACCTCTCCCCGCTGGGGAGAGGTGACGATTGCGTGCGCGGACGGCCTGAAAGCAAATCAGCTCACATGCCTTCGAGCGGACAGTTGACCATCCAGGGCGTGCCGAACTGATCGACACACATGCCGAACCCCTTCGAGAAGAAGGTCTTGCCGAACGGCATGTTCTCAGCTCCGCCTTCGGCGAGCGCCTTGAACTTGCGCTCGGCCTCGCCGAGATCGGGGACCGTGAGCGACACCGAAAAGCCCTGCGGCTTGTGGAAGTGTCCGGGAGGCGCGTCGGACGCCATCAATGTCTGGCCGTTGATCGACATCCGCGCGTGCATGATCTTCTTTTCAAATCCGGGCTCCGGCTTCATGTCGGCGGGCCCCTCATCGGCACGCATCAGGAACTCGATTTTTCCGCCGAGCACTTTCTCATAATATTTGAAAGCGGCTTCGCAATTGCCATTGTAGAACAGATAGGGATTCAGCATCGCATGCTCCTTGGTGAGTGTTGGAGGGTGGTCGGCTTACTTCTCGGTCATCGTCTTGAGGTTGGCGAGGCCGGCCTCGAAATCCTTGCCGATCATGCGGTCCATGTTCATGAACACCTGCATCACCTTCGACATGAAGGGAGCGGGACCATGCATCACCCAGATGACGTTGGTTGCACCGCCCTGCGGCAGCATTGTGAACTCCGCGGTGTTGTGCGCCTCGAACGGTTTCAGGAAGTCGAGCTTGATCACGACCTTTGATGGCAGGTTCGAAGGCGGGCTGGCCTCGAGGATTTCCATCCGGCCGGAACCGACATTCTTGTTGCCGTCCCAGGCATAGACCGCGCCCTTGCCGCGCTCGGCGCCCGAATAGCTGCGCTTGAGCGCGGGATCGCGTCCCTCCCAGGGCGACCAGTTCAGCCACTGACGGAAATCGGAGATCAGCGGAAAGACCCGATCGGCCGGCGCGTTCACCATGGCCGCGCGCTGGACACGGAATGTGTCGGGCTTGGTCGCGGCCAGGATCAGGATGACCGCGATGATGATCGCGAGCACGACGGCGATGATAATCAAAGTCTCGAACATGAATGACTCCCTGATATCTAGATCATATTGAGATGCGTAACGACGACGTTGCCGAGATAGCCGGTCCACAGGATCGCGCCCACGATCGAGGTCGGCGGGATGGTGGTGAAGGCGATGCCGGCGACGCTGATCACGCCCAGCGCTCGCGCCAGCAACAGCGCTCGTATCGGTACCGTCTGGTTCAGGACGTATGTCGACATGGTTGGCTCCCGAGAAATCCGACGTTCTGGCCAATAGACGAACGGGGGAGAGCCGATCCGACAGGGCGCGACTATTTTTTTGAGATTTTGGCGATCTCACTGTCGCGCATCAGGCGGTCGAGATGCATGCGGATGTGGGCCGCTTCTGCCGAAGTATTGGCGAGCGCAATGGCGCGGTCGAAGGCGACGCGGGCTTCCTCGTTGCGGCCGAGCTGCATCAGGAAGGCGCCGCGCACGCCGAAGAAGTGGAAATAATTGGCAAGCCGCGGCGCTAAGGGCTCGATCATTTCCAGTGCCGCCTCTGGCCCGCGCACCTTGGAGACCGCGACCGCGCGGTTGAGCGTCACCACCGGCGAGGGCTGCACGAGCTCGAGCGCGCCATAGAGCAGATCGATCTGCTTCCAATCGGTATCCTCGGGCTTTTCCGCGCGCGAGTGCAACGCCGCGATCGCGGCCTGGATCTGGTAGGGCCCGCTCTGGCGGTGGCGCACCGCCTTGTCGATCAGCGCCGATCCTTCCGCGATCAGCTTCTGATTCCACTTCGAGCGGTCCTGGTCGTCGAGCAGGATGAGCGAACCGTCGGCCGCAAACCGCGCATCCGTGCGGGCATGCTGCAGCAAGAGCAGCGACGTCAGTCCCATGATCTCGGGCTCGCTCTGGAACAGCCGCAAGAGCAGCCGCGCCTGCCGGATCGCCTCCTCGCACAGCGGTTTCCGAATTTCGACGGTGTCGCCGCTTGCCGAATAGCCTTCGTTGAAGATCAGATAGATCATGGCGGCGACCGCCGCGAGACGCTCGGAGCGCTCCACCGCGCCCGGCGTCTCGAACGGCACATTGGCCTCCGCGACGCGGGCCTTGGCGCGGGTGATGCGCTGCTCCATCGCCGCCTCGCTCACCAGGAACGCGCGCGCGATCTGCTTCACCGTGAGTCCGGAGACGATGCGCAGCGCCAGCGCGATCTGCTGCGTCGCCGGCAATTCCGGATGGCAGCAGATGAACAGGAGCCGCAGGATGTCGTCGCGATAGTGCGAACCGTCGAGCCGCTCGGCAATCTCCTCCTCGGCATCGTCGAGGTCGGAGATCGCCTGGTCGTCCTCGGGCAGCGGCCGCTGCCTGCGGTTGCGCCGGACCTCGTCGATCGCGACGTTGCGCCCGACCATGATCAGCCAGGCCGCGGCATCGCGCGGTGGCCCGTTCTGCGGCCAGGTTTTGAGCGCGCGCAGGCAGGCGTTCTGGAATGCTTCCTCCGCGGTGTCGAGATCGCGGAAATAGCGAAGCAGCGCGCCGACCGCCTGGGGCCGCGCCGACGTCAGCGCGGCATCGATCCAGGCGGTGTCCGTCGTGGTCATGCAGGCCGGCTCCCGGGTACGAACAGGCCGACGGGGCGGATCTCATAGGCACCGCCGGGATTGGCGGCGCCGAGATCGCGGGCGACCTCGAGCGCCTCGTCGAGATTGTTGCAGTCGACGAGATAGAAACCGAGCAACTGCTCCTTGGTCTCGGCATAGGGACCGTCGAGCACCAGCGGCGGATCGTCCTTGCGCAGCGTGGTGGCGGCCGTGGTCGGCAACAACCGCGCCACCGGTCCGAGCCGGCCCTGGCTGGTGAGCTTGTCCTGCACCACGGCCAGCTTCTGCATGACGGCGGCGTCCTGCTCCTTGGTCCAGGAGCCGACCAAGTCTTCATCGTGGTAGCAAAGTATGGCGTAGAGCATGAAAGCGTGTCCCGTTTGTCTCAAGGACGAACGAGTATGCCCGGTGCCGACAGCGGAAGATAATAATTTTTGGGACGGGTTCCGATGGTCCGGAACGCGCCGAACCGTTATTGCACCGTCGTCTCAGCAGCCGGCGGATTGAGATGTCGGTAGGTGTGACCGACGATCTTTGCACAAAGGCTGAACGTGCAGAGCACGAGAAGAACGTATTTGACACTGGTCATGATCTGATCTCCTGCAGGAGGCGATCGCGGCGAGCGGATGTCGCCGCGACCCTGAAATCGGGGCCTTACCAGGAGATGCCGTATCTCGCGGCGATCCGGCGTGCCTTCGCCTCGTCGCTTTGGTAGCTCCGGGCCTGGATACGTGCCCTGGACGGACGCGGCTTGGCCGTATCGGCAGCCTGCGGCTTCGGCGCTTCATTGTTCTGCGTGACGGGAGGCAGCGGCGCGGGCGTATCGCTCGTCGTCGCGGCCGGCGTGTCGGCGGCGGCCAGCACCAGACCGCGGCTCTGGCCGGCCTGGGCGGAGGCGGACGCGAGCAGCAGGGCGGCGGCGGAAATCAGGATCAAATTGCGCATGGGAGGTCTCCGTGTTCGGTGCATGCAGACTGGACCCATGCGCTGAAGTGTACTGTGGTGGAGGTCACGCAGGCTTTGGGAGAAGTGAATGAACAAGGGCGGGCTGGCGCTATTGATCCACGGCGGGACCGAGAACTGGTCGCCGGAACGCTGGAAGGCCCGTTTCGACCAGGTCTGCCGGGACCGGCGCGTGTTTCTGCTGCCCGCGGCGGAGTTTGATCCCGCGGAGGTTCATTATGCCGCGGTCTGGAAGCCGGTTCCCGGCGAACTCGCCGCATTTCCGAATCTAAAGGTGATTTTCAACCTGGGCGCCGGCGTCGACGCGCTGATGGCCGACAAAACCCTGCCCGGCGTGCCGCTGGTGCGAGTATCGGTCGCCGATCTCACCGATCGAATGGCGGAATATGTCGTGCTGCACGTGCTGATGCATCATCGGCAGGAGCTTTATTTGCGCGAATCGCAGCGCGTACGACGCTGGGCGCCGAAATATCAGTGGCCGGCGAGCGCGATCTCCATCGGCATCATGGGCTTGGGCACGCTGGGCGCGAATGCGGCGGAGGTGCTGACGCGAATTGGCTTTCGCGTCGCCGGCTGGAGCCGCGGCGCAAAGCAGATCGAAGGCGTCGAATGCTTTCACGGCGAGGACGGGTTGGAGACTTTCCTGCGTCGCACCGACATTCTGGTCTGCCTGCTGCCACTGACACCGGACACGCGCCACCTCCTCAATCGCAACATCTTTGCGAGGCTGAACCGCACCGGCCCGATGGGCGCCCCGGTCCTGATCAATGCCGGCCGCGGCGGCCTGCAGAACGAGGCCGATCTCCTCGCCTGTCTCGATGACGGCACGCTCGGTGCCGCCTCGCTCGATGTGTTTTCGCAGGAGCCGCTGCCTGCGGAAAGCCGGTTCTGGACGCATCCAAAGGTCGTGTTGACGCCGCACAATGCCGCCGACACCGATCCCGACGAGATCTCGAAATATGTCGCGCGGCAGATCGAGCGCTTTGAAGCCGGTGCGGCGCTGGAGAACGTGGTCGACCGCAATCGGGGATATTGATGGCCGTCGCCCCCGCGACCCGTCTACGCCGAGGCTTGACGCGGTCCACTCCAAGCGGCGCCGAAGCTTCAGCGAAGGCGGCAAGCCGGTGCCCACAGGCATTGGTAATCTGCGCAGGACGACCCCCAGCCTACCCAAAGATAGATTTCGCGGTATGGGTCCCGGCTTTCGCCGGGACGACAAGTGGATGGTTTGGTGCGCGTAACGCTTACGCCATCGTCGCCACGATCTCGGCGATGCGATCGTAGGCCGGTTCGACGCCCCTCTCGATGCCCGAATTGAGATGGCCGTCGCGGTTTCCCTTGCTGTTGTGCCGGATCGCCGTCGTCAGCGTTGTCTTGCCGCCGGCCTCCGCGAAAGTCGATGTGACCTGATACTCATCGCTGGTGAAGCCAGGCATTAGGATGCGCTCCATGAACACCACGCGTTCCGGCCGGACCACCTCGCGATAGGTGCCTTGCAGCGTGGTCTCGCCGCCATTTGGCGCGCGGAACACGAAGCGATAGGCGCCGCCGACGCGCAGATCGATCTCGCACGCGATCATCGGGTTCTCGACGCAGCCAAGCCAGCGCCGGACATGTTCCGGCTTTGTCATGGCATCGAACACGAGGTGCCGCGGCGCGTCGAACTCGCGCGTCATGGCGATTTCCAGATCGGATGGGGTCGTGATCTTAAGTGACTTGGTTACTCGCGCGTCCATGGTTACTTCTCCTTCTTCGCTCGAACCCTGCGCTTTGCCCGCGCGGCTGCCTTCAGCCTTTCCTCGGCCTTCATGTCCTCGAGCACGCCGTCGAGGCGCCCAAAACTTTCGTCCCAGAAGCGGCGGAAGCCGCCGAGCCATTGATCGGCCTGTTTGAACGAGACCGGCGCGATGCGGCACGGCCGCCATTGCGCCTCGCGGGTGCGCGAGATCAGGCCGGCGCGCTCCAGGACCTTCAGATGTTTCGAGATCGCCGGAAGGCTCATGTCGAAAGGCTTTGCCAGCTCCAGCACCGACGTTTCGCCCAGCGCCAGCCGCGACAGGATCGCCCGCCGGGTCGGGTCGGCGAGCGCCGCAAAGGTCGTGCTGAGAGCATCGGCGGGCATTTGTATTTTGCCTATCGGTTAAATAACCTTTGGGTTAAATATAACGCCGCGCGTTTGGCGTCAAGCCCGAAATATCCCGACTATTTCGGATGGAACACGTGTGTGCGAAGGCTCACGCCGCGCGGCACATCAGGTCGATCGCGCCCTTGACGATCGCTTCCAGCTCCCCGCGCGGCACCCGCGCCCGCGCCCGGATCGCGATGGTGTGGATGGTGGCGGACGCCATTTTCGCCAGCACTTCGGGTTCTGCAGTCGCGGGCAACTCGCCCTTTTCCCTGGCGTGGCGGAAGCAGGCCGCGAACGCCTTGTCGAGCTCGACAAAGCCTTCCAGCACCATGGCGCGGATCCCTGGATCAGACACCGCTTCGGACGCCGCCGTCATCACCGTGAAGCAGCCGCGCGGGCCGGATTCACCGGAGAGATAGATGTCGAGCGCAATCGCGTAGATGCGCGCAAGCCGCTCGCGGATCGGCTGCTCGTTGCGGAAGATGTCGATCATCGCCGCGCGCGCATCGTCGCGATAGCGCTGATAGCTCTTGATGTAGAGCTCGCGCTTGTCGCCGAACGCCCCATAAAGGCTCGGCCGGTTCATGCCGGTCGCGGCGCTGAGATCATCGAGCGAGGTCGCGGCAAAGCCGTCCTTGCGGAACAGGTCGAGCGCCTTGGCGAGCGCGACATCCGGCTCATAGGCGCGCGGCCGGCCGCGGCGTTTCGGCGCCGCCGGAGCATCGACTTTGGGTGCGGGTGCCTTGAAGGATGACAGCTTTTTACTTTTTTGTACCATTTCGCAATAAATTCCTTGACCCAATTTATATTATGCGAGACAGTATGAAAATCAACCCGGCCCGGCATCCACGGGCCAGACCGCCAAGGAGGCACCCCATGGACCTTTATTTCTCGCCGCTGGCCTGCTCGATGGCGACCCGCATCGCGCTTTATGAAGCAGGGGAAACCGCCACCTATCTCGAAGTCGATCCCAGGACCAAGCTGGTGCAGAACGACGGCTCGGATTTCCGAAAGGTAAACCCGCTCGGCCTGGTGCCGACGCTGCGCACTGACGACGGCACGGTGCTGACCGAGAACGCGGCGATCCTGCAATATGTCGCCGACCGTTTTCCGAAGGCGGGTCTTGGCACGAGTTCGGCCATCGAGCGCAGCCGGCTGCACCAATGGCTCTGCTTCATCGGCACCGAACTGCACAAGAGCCTGTTCGTGCCGCTGCTCGACAAGAAGGCGGGACCGGAAGTGAAGAGCTATGTGCTGGAGAGGAACCTGTCGCGGCTCGACTATCTCGAGACCCACCTCAAGGGCCGCGACTACCTGCTCGACCATTTCAGCGTCGCGGATGCCTATCTCGTCACGGTCATCAACTGGACCATGGCGACGCCGCCGGTCGAGCTTGCGAAATGGCCTGTCTTGAAAGCCTATTACGAGCGGCTGCGCGCGCGGCCAAGCATCGCAAAAGCGATTGCCGAGGAGTTCGAGCTCTACAAGGCCGAGCTCGCGCGCCAGAAGGCCGCAGCTTAGTAGTTGTCGTCCCGGCGAATGCCGGGACCCATACCGCGGAATCTATCCGTTGAAGCGTGAACGGCAGATGCCGGCGCAACAATCGGCGGCCTGTGTTTATGGGTCCCTGCTTTCGCAGGGACGACCGCGGAGTTCAGAGCGGGCTCTCGCTCAATCCCGGCACGTCAGCCGGTCGCGGGCCCGGCGCCGGCCAGTGGAAACGGCGGTCCTTCTCGGCAATCCTGAGATCGTTGATGCTGGCCTCGCGCCGGCGCATCAGGCCATGCTCGTCGAACTCCCACTGCTCGTTGCCGTAGGAGCGATGCCACTGGCCGTCCGCATCGTGCCACTCGTATTGAAAGCGTACCGCGATGTGATTGCCGTCGAACGCCCAGAGGTCCTTGATCAGGCGATAGTCGAGCTCCGCCTTCCATTTGCGGGTGAGGAAGGCGACGATGGCCGCGCGGCCTTCGAAAAATTCCGAACGGTTGCGCCAGCGGCTGTCCTCGGTATAGGCCAGCGACACGCGCTCGGGATCGCGCGAATTCCAGGCATCCTCCGCCATGCGGGCTTTCTGGGCGGCGGTCTCCTTGGTGAACGGCGGCAGCGGTGGACGCGACATGATGGCCCCGGGCTTGGGTGAGACAGTAAGTCTAGCGTCGCGGCGCGACAAGTCGATGGCGAAACGCCTATCGGCCGATCACGAAACCAGATCGGCCTTCATCAGCGCGCGTAACGATCTCGGGATCGGCTGCGCCCTGCCCTCGCTGATAAAGGCGACGCGCACTTCGGCTTTGACCAGCACATGCTCGCCGCGCCGCACTTCCTGCGCCAGTGCGATCGAAGCGCCCTTCACTGCGACCGGCCAGGTCACGACGTCGAGCACGTCGTCCATCCGCGCGGGCTTGAGGAAATCGAGCGTCATCGAGCGCACCACGAAGGCAAAGCCCGGCGTCTCGGTTTCGGCTTCCGCAAACAGCGCCTGCTGCTGGGCGCCCATCAGCCGCAGATGATTGGTGCGCCCGCGCTCCATGAAGCGCAGGTAATTGGCGTGATAGACGATGCCGGAGAACACTGGTTTGACGATGTCGCAACAGAAGCCTAACGGGTTGCTTTCATTGGGTCGCTGGACGGCTAAAGCGTAACCATGCGCTGTAGGCCGCAAGCGCGCTGATCAATCCGGTTAGCGGTTAGATCTCGTCGGACTCTTCGGTCTTCGGCTTCATC
>Ga0210403_10000253_pt1 | contig 59492 bp, 36 predicted proteins | sample IncBWC19MmetaG_FD_150863 | JGI IMG/M metagenome (GOLD analysis project Ga0210403, IMG submission 150863) | Forest soil microbial communities from Barre Woods Harvard Forest LTER site, Petersham, Massachusetts, United States - Inc-BW-C-19-M | ecosystem: Environmental > Terrestrial > Soil >...
GAGTCCCCGAACATAGCTAAAACTATAGCGGAGCCAAAGCCGCCGGGCAAACGGGGCAGCCTTCTTGACCGAGTGGAGCGGACGCTGCTATACATACTTGCCCTTTAGCTCATAAGGAGCCTCCGATCTTGAAGAATCTGCCGCGATTGCTGGTAGTCACCTTATTTTTGTGTGTCGCGGCAAATGCCGCCGATAAGCGAACGTCCCCCAAGCCTGCCAGCCCCCGATTCGAGATTTCTTTCGCTAAAGATATGAGCGCAAGTCCTCTCGACGGTCACGTCCTGGTGGTGCTCGCCCACAACAACGACGACGAGCCGCGCTTCCAGATCAGCTTCATGACTGCCCACTCGCAGCAGATCTTTGGCGTGGACGTCGATGCGCTGGCTCCTGGGAATCCGGCCGTCGTCGATGTATCGACGTTGGGCTATCCAGCCGAAAGTTTGAACGACCTTCCCGCCGGAGACTACTGGGTGCAGGCAGTCTTCAACATCTACGAAACCTTTCACATGGGCAGCGGCCGAACGTTGAAATTTGCACCGGACAAGGGCGAAGGGCAACACTGGCAAACGAAACCCGGGAACCTTTACAGCAAGCCCGAGAAAATACATTTCGATCCCAAGTCGCCGCAGACCGTACGCATCTCGCTAACCGAGAAAAATCCGACGGTGGAAGAAAATCCCAAGCTGGCCGACATGATGGCGGGTTGGAGCGGAGCGAACGACGACCACACCATCGCCGATAACAAGTGGGTCAAGCACATCCGCATCCAGAGCGACTTGCTCACGAAGTTCTGGGGCAGGCCCACGTACCTTGGCGCGGCAATTTTGCTGCCCGACGGCTGGGAGGAGCATCCCGAGGCACACTACCCGGTGATCGTTTTCCAGGATCATTTTCATCGCGATCTGCCGACCCTGATTGCCTTTCGCACGACGCCGCCCGGTGCGAGTCTTAATGATGGTGATCTCAGGGTGGCGCAGTCGGGTTACAGGCTTTATCAGGATTGGACTGCCGGCCGTTTGCCGCGCGTGATCGTGATCTCGATCCAACACGCTACGCCGTATTTTGACGACTCCTACGCGGTGAACTCCGAAAACGTCGGGCCCTACGGCGACGCGATTACGCAGGAATTGATTCCTTACGTCGAGAAACAATATCGCGGGATCGGCCAGGGATGGGCGCGGACCGTTTATGGGGGTTCCACCGGCGGATGGGAGAGCCTCGCGTCCCAGGTCCTTTACCCGGATTTCTACAACGGCGCTTGGGTCTTCTGCCCCGATGTCGTCGACTTTCGCGCCTACATGACCATGAACCTTTATGAAGACAAGAGCGCGTTCTGGATTGAGAGTCCTCTGGCGCGTGTGCCCCGTCCATCGGTGCGTCAGCCGGACGGACTCATACTCTCCACGATGGAGCAGATGAACCGCTACGAACTGGTGCAGGGAACGCACAGCCGCTCCGGCGAGCAACTCGACACCTGGCAGGCCGTCTTCAGTTCAGTGGGAGATGATGGGTATCCGAAGCCGGTGTTCAACAAGCGCACGGGCGAGATCGACCATGAAGTCGCAGAGTACTGGAAGGAGCATTACGACTTGAGCGCCATCATGCAGCGCGACTGGAAGACGCTTGGCCCCAAGGTCGCGGGGAAGCTACATTTCTATGTGGGCGAGGCCGACACGTTTTATCTCGACCGCGCCGTCCACCTGCTGAAGGATTTTCTCGATACGACAACCGATCCCTATTACCGGGGCAGCTTCGAATTCGGGATGCGCAAGCCGCACTGCTACGCGGGCGATCTCGACCCGGCGGTCGGCATCAATCAACATTATTGGCCGGAGATGGTCAAGCACATGGAGCAGACCGCGCCGCCTGACGCCGATTTGAAGAGCTGGAAATATTGACTCGACGACGATTGCACGCCGCGCGCATTCAGAAACGCGGTGTATTGCTTGTCCGTCCTCAGGACATGCTGCTTCAACCACGTCTGCAAGAAAAGCAGAAGCTCAACCGCAACTCCTGCCTTCGCGTCGCGATGTCTGTCGAGAAGAGTCGCCATCTTCTTGCGAAAACATCTCATGCTGAATCCTGTGAGTCGGTAATCCGGAAAAGCTATGCCTCTCCATCAACGATTCTTCGGCGGCGAAATGCATCCCGGCGTAGGTCACTAACCGATCGAGAATCCCATCGATCGCAGCGTTGCCTTCCCCTACCCGTAACGCTCGCTCGAGTTCATTCACTGTATCGAACAAACCCTGATGCTGCTGATCGAGAACGGCTAGGTTAACTTTATATATATCCGTCCAGCGGAATACGCACTTCGTATCGGACATCGTGTTGCCTCTCGGTAAGAATATTCCGCTCCGCGCCGGGCCCAAAGGCACGTAGGTATCAGGCGTCCTTTATGATGGATATGTGCTCACCGTTTCTTCCAAGACCGCCGGAATCGCGCCTCTGCGCGCGCATCAACTCGAACAACTGCCTTGGCTCGTACACGGATTCTCGACTCGCGTCGGCGGATCCTCCCGCGTCTATGGCAAGCGCGATCTCAATCTCGGCTTTACCAAAGACGATTCGCGCGCCGCGGTGGAGCGCAACCGCGAAGCCTTCCTGAAGAAACTTGGGGTGGTCACGCGCTCCCGAAAGGGCGCGTCACTCTGGCCGCTGATCACGCTGCGCCAGATTCATTCCGACATCATTCACCACATCGAGTCGGTTCCCGATTTAACGGACAAAGAGCCGCTCACCGGCGATGGCATGATCACCGCAACTCCCGGCCTGCTGCTTGCGATCCAGACCGCCGACTGCCTCCCGGTGATCGTCGTCGATACGCGTCGCCATGCTGTCGGCGTATTCCACGCAGGTTGGCGTGGCACCGTGAAGCGCATAGTCGAAAAAGGAGTCGGTGAAATGGTGCGCCGCTTCGGCAGCCGTCCCCGTGACATGAAGGCCGCCATCGGCCCCGGAATTCAAGGCTGCTGCTACGAGGTCGGAGAAGAAGTCCGCACCAGGTTCGAGTCGCAGTTCAGCTATGCGGCCCGCTTGTTCCGTGAGATTAAGGAATCCGATCCTGTGCGGGAAAAATATCCGCTGTTATTTCTGACTGCTCGCGCTCCCGGGCATGGCGAGCTGCCTCCGAAAATCTTTCTCGATTTAGTGGAGGCCAATCGCCGGCAATTGATTGCGGCGGGCGTTCCGAAGAAGAGTATCGAAATGTCTCTGCTGTGCACGAACTGCCATCCGGAATTGTTGTTTTCCTATCGCGCCGAGAAAGGCAAGACCGGAAGGATGATGGGAGTTGCAGGAATTCGCCCCTGACGAATCTCTCCTGTGCTAGTATCGCTTCGCTCAATTCCGGGCCCCCATCCAGACGAAACGGAGTTGCCCATGTTCCCAGCCGATTGTGTCCCCACTCGCCGCCAATTCCTGATGACCGCCGCTGCTGTCACCACCACGGCTTCGGGTTTTGCGTTCGTTCCTGAACTGGCAGTCTCAGAAGAATCCGACGTGAACATCATCGGCCCGAAGAAAGGCTACTCCCCGCAGATCGGAACGCTGGTCTCGATGATGACCTGGATGCGCAAAGTCATGCTGATGTCGGTCAAGGGCATGTCGCAGAAAGACCTCGACTATCTTTTTGATCCCAATTCCAACACCATCGGCTCTCTGCTCATGCATCTCGCCGCTACGGACAGGATTTATCAGATTAATACCTTCGAGGGAAACAACCTCAAAGAATTACCTGCTTCATACAAAGACAAATGGGGCGTGGCGATGGATCTGGGCGAGCCGGCGCGCAAACAGATCAAGGGACACGACCTCGACTACTATGTGAACCTGCTGGGTGAAACCCGCGAGCAGACACTGGCGGAGTTCCGCAAGCGCGATGACGACTGGCTCCTGACCGTCGACAAAACCTGGGGATGGGGACCGACAAATAATTACTGCAAGTGGTTCCATGTCTGCGAACATGAATCGAACCACAACGGCCAAATCAAGTTCCTGAAGAAGCGCATTCCCGGGGCGAAGCCAGACAGCGAATAACGCCAGCTGGAGTTGCGCTGCCACTGCCTGTTGCGGGATGATGCTGGGTTCTCATCCACTTATTCCGACGGAGTTCCCTGTGAAAATGCGGCTCCCGCTCGCTTTCCTGGTTTCGTGTGTCATCCTTCTCGCCACTGTTTCCGCCCAGGTTTCCAACAGCCAGATAGACGCCCTATTCGACTCACTAAAATCCACGAACGCACCCGGCGCAGCCGTTCTCGTCGTGAGCAACGGCAAGCCCGTGTTCCGCCGTGGATACGGCGTCACCGATCTGCGCGCACGGACTCTCATCAGCCCCATGACCGACTTCCGGATCGCCTCCTTCACCAAACAGTTCACAGCCACGTGCATCATGCTTCTGGTGCACGATGGCAAGCTCCATTACGACGACCACCTCACCGACATTTTCCCCGAATTTCCGGCTTACGGCAAATCGATTACCGTCCGCAATCTGCTCAACCACACATCAGGTCTTCCCGACTACGAAGAAATTCTGATGAAGCAGTATCCCAACACGCCCGACGACAAGATTCCGCAGATTCTTGACGCCGGAGTGCTGAAGTCGCTCGAGCAGCAGACAGCAGGCCAGTTTCCTCCGGGATCGAAGTGGCAGTACAGCAACTCCGGCTATGCAGTCTTGGCGATGATTGTGGAGAAAGTCTCAGACAAGCCTTTCGGTCAGTTTTTGCACGAGAAAATCTTCGTTCCCCTGAAGATGAACCAGACGCTCGCCTACGAGAAAGGGAAGAATGAAGTGCCGCGCCGCGCCTACGGTCACACAAAAGAAAAGGATGGCACCTGGCGCGAGACTGACCAGAGCCCGACCTCAGCCGTTCTGGGCGATGGCGGAATCTATACGTCGATCGACGATCTGGAAAAATGGGACCGCGCGCTGCGCGAGCACACGCTCTTGAGCGAAGCAGAAATGCAGCCGGCGCTCACTCCGGTCGAACCCACGAACGGTCCAGCAACAGTCCGAAGCGGCAAGACGCTCAGCTACGGCTTCGGCTGGTTTCTCGATCCCTACCAGGGCCACCGCCGCATGTATCACGACGGAGAGACGATTGGCTTCCTGACAACCATTCAGCGCTTCCCCGATGACAACCTGACCGTGATCGTTCTGGCCAATCGCACAGACGTTGATCCGCAAGCGCTAGCCCTGAAAGTAGTCGATCTGTACCTAACGAAAAAGCCGTAAGCAAAACGAAGTATGTAGGGACAGGCGCCCCGGCTGTCCGGCGGCCCAGGTTCATCGGGCCGCAGCGCTCTAAGCCTGAAGGGAAACCGCGTTCTATTTCTCCGGCAACCTGTTCGCAACGAAGTCCGACACGCGGCTCGCCGCCGGAGGATCCAGATTCGCCAGCACAGCGATCACATATCCTGCACTCGGACAGATTTTGAGGTCGCCATTCATCCCCGGCGCCCCGCCGCCGTGACCAAAGCATCGCGTGCTGTTAAACATTCGATCTTCAAACCCGTAAGCATAACTGCGATCCGGGGTCCCCGGCTTACCGCTCGTCAGCATCTCGGTGTAAAGCGCATCCAGCAGTTTGTGGCCCTGCAGTGCTTCGGCAAGTCGCACCAGATCCTCGACCGTAGAATACCCTCCACCAGCCGACGACCCACGATAAGGCAACGTGTCAGTGTTCGGAGTCCATGCCGCGGATTCCATCTTTGTGTACCCGACGCTGCGGTCGCTGACAGTTTTGTCCTCCGGTTCAGATCCAGTGGAGGTCATGCCGGACGGCACATAGACGTGCTCGCGTACGTAGTCGTAATAACTCTGCCCGCTGACCTTTTCGATGATTGCTCCGAGGAGAATGAACCCGTAGTTGCTGTACTCCCACCGCGAGCCCGGCTCGAACTTCGGAGCACGGTTGCCGTAGAGGTTCACATAATCCTGCAACGTGCGCAGTTCCAGCCGGTGCGCGTCAAACTCGGGGCCGAAGATGTCGCCCGTGCCACCCGTATGGGTCAGTAATTGATGGATCGTCACCTTCGAAGAGACATCCTTGTTGGGATATTCGGTGAGGTACTTTCCGACGGTATCGTGCAAGTCCAGCTTCCGGGCCTGCGCCAGCTGAAGGATCGAGACGGCCGTAAACATCTTGTTCATCGAACCAATTCGGAAGCGCGTTTTAACCGTGTTGGGCATCTTGCGTTCACGGTCTGCCAGACCGTAGGCCTCAGAGAAAACCGGTTTGCCATTTTTCACAATGAGCACCGCCCCGGCAAAACGGTCCGCGGCCACTTCCGCCTCAATATTCTTTCGTGTGGCGGCGAGGAGCGCGCTCTCCGGCAAGTGTGGCAACGCATATTCCGCTGGCCGCGGAATCGCACTCAGCTCGATTCTAGTGATCTGATGAGGCTCTTCTACTTGCACTTCCAGACTCAGGCGAGCCATCTGATCCGACGAACGCTCCTGCACCAGTGCGACCACCTTCGTGGCCGTGGATTCCTCAAATTTCTTGAGGTCGAATCCTCCCGTCCTCTGGCGAAAGGTCATCTCGCGGTCCAAACTTGAGATCCGCGACGGAGAATTCTTCTGCAGGAACTCGCGGTGAAGGTTGGCGTCACCGCGGTTGAAGCTCTCCAGCCACCCAGCGAACTGATGGCCGGCGGGCGTATTCGGAAATTTCGTCTGCGCGGGGCAGACCAGGCTGACGCAAACCAGCAGGGCAAAAACGAAATTAGGGAAGCGCATGCTACTCAGACGTGAGTATCTGTTTCTTGCTGAGAGGTTGTTGCGAGACGCTAAGCCGTTGGTGGAACAGGAGTAGCCGGCGCTGCCGGTGTTGCAGGTGCCGCCGCCGTACTCTCATTCACCAGATCCTTCAATTCCTTGCTGGGCTTGAAGAATGGAATCTTCTTGGCCGGCACATCCACGCGATCACCGGTCTTGGGATTACGCCCGACACGGGGCTTGCGCTGGCGCGTCCGGAAACTGCCAAAGCCGCGGATCTCGATCTTGTCGCCGGCACGTAACGAGCGCACCACGCTGTCAAAAATCGTCTCCACGATCACTTCGCTGTCTTTCCGCGTAAGTTCCGCCAAACGCGAGACTTCGTCAATCAGATCGGCTTTGGTCATAACGCCCCTCTTCTCCCATGCTGGCAAGTGCACAGTACATCAATTTTGTAGTTTTGACCCGTTGGAACACCCCGCCGCAGGGTTAAGCCCCGCGCCGGCACCCATAACCTTCTCAAATTTCAGGGGTTGGATGCAAGTCACGGGTTAGAGACGGCCCATCCACAAGGACATCACGCTCCCGCTTCCGATCTAGGTATGCGATTCCGGTTGCCGACCAACAGTTGCGGATCTACCGATGGGCAGTCTCGGGAGGAACGGAAACGCTCCTTATTTCCACAGATAGTAGAACCCGACCTGCTGCTCCAGAACCTTCTCGCGACTTGGGAGGTACTGCGAGACATCGCCCAGCAGCAGATCCATCAGCGTGCGGCGGTCCTTCTCAGGATGCACCAGCGTCGGTTCGCCGGAAATTCCCACCGACTTCGCCGTGTCTGCCACCGCCGCTTCGAAGTCGCCCACGCTGTCGATCAGCTTCATGTCCTTCGCCTGCTCGCCGGTCCACACCTTGCCGTCAGCGATGGCCTTCACATCGTCAAACTTCATACCGCGCCCGTCGGCGACAGCTTTCACGAACTGCCCGAACATGTTATTGATCAGCGACTGCATGTAGGCCTGTTCGGCCGGAGTCAGATCGCGCGCGGGATTGCCCGTGTCCTTGAACTCGCCGGTCTTGATGACCACGTCTTTCAGTTTGGCCCACTTCAGCAGGTCGCCATAGTTCACCCATTGCGCAATCACGCCAATCGATCCGACAATGCTGCCCTGGTCGGCATAAATCTTGTCGCAGGCGGAAGCTACGTAGAACGCCCCACTCGCGCCCACCGTCTCAATCGAAACCACAACCTTCTTCTTCTTCTCGGCACGAATACGCTTCACTTCGCGATAAATCTCTTCTGACGCGGCCACTCCTCCGCCCGGTGAATTCACGTGCAGGATGATGGCTTTTATCCACGAGTCATCGCCGAACTTCTTCAGTTGTCCCACAACGGGCTGCGGCGAGAGAATCACGCCATCGAGATCAACCACACCAATGCGATCCCCAAACCCGCTGAGCCCGGCCTCTCCGCCAGCAGCATGCAGCGTCAAATAAACCAAAGTAAAGACGGCCAGCACGAAGAGGAAAAATGCTCCGCCGCCAATCAAAATCCAGAGCAGTGTGCGCGAACGTCTCTCTGACATGGAAAAAGTGTAGCACTTAGCCACACCCCACGTAGCGACACCCGCAATGCTCGTGTGGGGACGGACGCATTCGTCCGTCCCGCGAAGGCGAAGCCGAGCGGCGACCCTCTGCAATCAAGGCACGATAACTTTCAAAGCCCCCCGCTGCACCGACACCTCCACCGGAGTCCGGCACACATACTCCCCATCCGCATAAACATCCATCGGATCTTCCGTCTCAACTCGCACAGCAGCGGCCTGAAAGTACTCGACCTCCTTGATGCTAAGATGCCGCCCCGCATACACAGTAGGAAACATGCAGAAAAGCCTGAATGGATCCATTCCTGCGACCACGCACACATCGAGCAGGCCATCGTCCATCTGCGCCCGAGGCGCGACCTTCATTCCTCCGCCATACAAAGGAGTGTTGGCGATCGCGGCGATGAGAGTGGACTGATCGCTGCGCGTAGTCCACTGGTCGGCGTCACGATCGCCGCCGCGAATCTGAACCCTAGTCCGAAATGCCGCAAACGTGAAGATGGCCGGAACAAGGCTCAACGCATATCCCCCGTGCCCGCGCAGCCACCGCGGCATGCGGTTGGCATGTTCGGCCACGGCACCATCAAGCCCAACACCTGCCACGCAACAGTAGTATCGGGTGCCAGGAGCAGTTGCGACCGCGCTGTCTTCGGAAGAAATAATCCCGAGGTCGATGGCCCGCTGGTTCTTCTCTTCGTTACAGAACTTTCGCCACGCGGCCAGCGAATCGCGAACCCGCCGCAGCCCCAGCGAGCACGCAAAATCATTTCCGCTCCCCGCCGGCACAACCAGCACCGGCACTCCCAGCTTGACCAACTGCCCCAGATGCCGGTGAATCGTCCCGTCCCCACCGAACAGCAGAATCACATCAGCATCACCCGGGCCCGGCATGCCCATACGCCACTCGATGCCATCATCTGTCTGGAATGGCTTCAGATCTTTGGCAGAACATCCCAACCCGAGAATAGCCGCCGCCCGCATCTGCGCGGATGAGAGTAGCAGAATTTCCGGCGCAGGAATTTATGTGTGGTGAAGGTTCGTGTGGGACAGCCGCCATCGGCTGTCCGCGGAGCAGAGCTCCGCCGCTTTTGATTCTAGGACTGCTCCGGCTATGTATTTAGAGATTTTCGAGAAGTTGGAAAAACTTGATTCCAAACTGGAAATTTCCTTGATGGTAAAAAAGGCGAGCTTCGCTCGCCCGGACAGCCGATGGCGGCTGTCCCCACATAAATCCACTCGGTTCTAGCCCTCGCTAATGCACACAATCTTGGCCTTCCGGCCTAAGCTCGTTGGTATTTCTGCTGGCACGAGTGCTACAACTGGAACGTTAACAACCTGCTTAAGGAGGCGCACGGCTTTTTCTTTTATTTTTCTATTTGCCTCCGCTCGGGAAGGTACGAAGCCGGCTTCGTGCAGCAGCTTATCCAATCGGACGAGCTTATGCTTCATAGCGTCCTTTGCCCCTTCACCCTGAAACTTCCACAGTGGGAAGTATGAGCTCTCGTCGCTGTGAAGATCTTTGCTTCCTGCCAGTTCGATGTTTTTCAAAGAGACGAGAACGCGTTCTATTTCGTCTGGAGTATCGCCCTTCTGAAACTGCTTCGCCCAGTCCTCCCCCGCCTTCGCCGCCGCGTCCGCCGAATGAAAGTCGGCCACGATCCTCCGCGCCAGATCCTTCTTCGCCTGCATCGGATGTGCCTCGCGCCTCATCTTCTCGATTTCGGCGACCTGCACGTCGGTCAGCAGTTCGTAGTAGCGCCACATCATCTCGTCGGAGATGCTCATGACCTTGCCATACATCTCGAGAGGTGCCTCATGAATCCCGATCGCATTCCCCAGCGACTTCGACATCTTCTGCACGCCGTCGAGCCCTTCGAGAATCGGCGTGGTCAGCACGACCTGCGACTCTTGCCCGTACCCGCGCTGGAGTTCGCGCCCTACCAGCAGATTGAACTTCTGATCGGTGCCTCCTAACTCGACGTCAGCTTCAAGAGCAACCGAGTCATATCCCTGCACCAGCGGATATAGCAACTCGTGCATTGAGATCGGCTTCTCTTCCGAAAAGCGCTTGTGGAACTCCTCGCGCTCGAGCATCTGCGAAACCGTGTACTTCGCCATCAGGCGAACGAAGTCGTCCGAAGTAAACGCGCCCATCCACCGCCGGTTGAAATCGATCACCGTTTTCTTCGGATCGAGAATCTTGAACACCTGCGCCTTGTAGGTCTCCGCATTCTGTTCGATCTGCTCGCGGCTCAGCGGAGGCCGCGTCACCGACCTCCCCGTCGGGTCGCCGATCATCCCGGTAAAATCGCCGATCAGAAAGATCGCAGTGTGCCCCAGATCCTGAAAATGTTTGAGCTTGCGCAGCACGACCGTGTGACCCAAATGCAGATCGGGCGCAGTCGGATCCATCCCAAGTTTCACGCGCAGCGGTTTGCCTGTCGCACGCGACTTTTCGAGCTTGGAGCGCAGATCACCCTCGCGAATGATCTCCGCCGCGCCCTTCTTCAGATAAGTGAGCTGTTCCTCTACCGGTGCGAAGTTTGACATGAGAAAGGACATTATAAGGAATGGGTCTGGAAAGGCCGAATCGAGATGCGATGACGTTGTCGCTACATCAAGCGCTTGTCATCCTGAGCCGCAGCTTTTAGCGGCGAAGGACCTATGTACTCCCAGCCAGTTGCAGGTCCATCGCGGCAAAAATCGCCGCTCAGGATGACAACGCCGTGCAGGGTGCTCAAATATTTCTGTACCTTCGGCCGTCGACCTGGAACTTGCCACCGAGCACAATCTTGATCGCTTCGGTGTACGCAACGTGCTCTTGCTCTAAGATACTCGCCGCCAATGTGTGTTCATCGTCCGTATCGAGCACAGGGACGGTTTTCTGCACGATGATCGCTCCGTGATCCAATTCTTCATCCACAAAATGAACCGTGCACCCGGATACTTTCACTCCATAAGCAAATGCCTGCTCCTGCGCCTCGAGCCCAGGAAAGGCCGGCAACAACGATGGATGGATGTTGAGAATCCTGTGCGGAAACTGCTGCACAAACCACGGCGACAGCAAGCGCATATATCCCGCGAGGCAAACTAACTCCACGCCATTCTGATTCAGCGCGGCGACCACCTCGCGATCATGCTCCTCCCGCGGCTTTCCTTTGGAGGGGATGACCAGCGCATTCAGTTCCCGCCCCCGTGCGGCCGCAATTCCGGGTGCGTCGGCCTTGTTCGAGATCACAACAGCAATCCGCGCGTCGGGAATCCGTCCCGCGTCAATACTGTCAGCAATGGCGACGAAATTCGATCCGCGCCCGGAGAGGAGAATCCCAAGGGAGTGCATTATTTCAGAGTGTAGATTTCAGATTGCAGATTTGTCGGCGGGACTGGCAACCCAATCTGAAATCTACAATCTGAAATCTGCAATCTAACTGTACGTGACTTTCCGTTCGCCCTTCACGATCCTTCCGATCGTGTAAGCTTTCTCGCCCACGCGCTCCAGTACCGATTGTGCCTTCTTGAACTTCGCCGACGGCACCACCAGCAGCATGCCCATTCCCATGTTGAACGTCCGCAGCATCTCGTCCTGCGGAACATTCCCCAACTGCTGCAGGTGCTCGAAAATCGGAAGCACCGGCCATGACCCGAGTTCGATCACCGCCGCGGTCCCGCGGGGCAGCACGCGTGGCAGGTTTTCCGTAATCCCTCCGCCCGTAATGTGCGCCATGGCGGCCACGCACTGCCCGTCAATCAACTTCCGCATGGCCGGCCAATAGCTCTTGTGCGTTCGCATCAACTCGTTGCCGACTTTGTTCTTGATCTCGTTGACGTACGTCTCCGGCGAATATTTCGCCACTTCGAACAGCAACTTCCGTGCCAGTGAATACCCGTTCGTATGCAGCCCGTTCGAGGGCAGCCCAAGAATAATGTCGCCGATCTGCACATCTTTCCCGGTGACGATCTTCTCGCGATCCACTACGCCAACGATGAATCCCGCAAGATCGTATTCGCCATCCGGATAAAACCCCGGCATCTCCGCCGTCTCGCCCCCAATGAGCGCGCACCCGTTGTGCTTGCACGCGTCGGCGATCCCTTCCACCACTTTCTCGGCCACAGCCGGATCGAGGGTTCCCGTCGCCAGGTAATCCATAAAAAACAACGGCGCCGCACCCTGCACCGCAATGTCATTCACGCAGTGGTTCACCAGATCGGCACCCACGGTCGAATGCAGGTCCATCTCAAACGCGATTTTCAGTTTCGTGCCCACTCCGTCAACGCTCGAAACCAAAACCGGGTCCGTATATTTCGTTTTATCCACAGAAAACAGCCCGCCGAACCCGCCAATCTCGCTCAACACGCCGCGGGTGAAGGTCTTGTGAGCCAGATACTTGATGCGCTGCTTGGTGCGGTTGGCGCGGCTGATGTCGACCCCGGCATCGGCGTACGTGATCGGCGTCGGACTGGACGTGGGAGTCTTGGGCACAGCTTCTTCCGTTAGTTAGAAATACTCTGCGTGGGATTAACGATTGAGCGCCAAAGCAGCTACCTAAGGCCGCTCATTGTAACACGTTCAATCGGACCTCTTGGCGACCCGGGCTGTGCGGTTCAAATAGGATATTTACAACAGACACCACAAACGTTTCCGCGGACGCGCACGCCCGTTCACCACCGCATCCTGGGACTAGTGAGAGATGAAGTCCGAGAAGAAGTAGGCGAGAACTCCAAACAACGCCAGCCCCGAGAGCCCGTACGCCGTGAGCACCCATGCTCCGCGGCCTTCATGCTTGATCGCGCTGGTTGTGGTGGATGACTGCTCGGTAGGAGAGACGACAGGGGCCCGATCTTCCATGCATAACCTCCAACGGAAAGATCGTGGCGCAAGTACTTTATGCGTCACGGCTGCCCTCCGCGTCGCAGGGGAGGCAGCACCATCTGCTCGCATTTTACCCCCGATTTTGAACGCTGTTAATCAAAATTGTGACCCGAATCACAGTCACTAAAGTAAAATAAATTTGCATATTATGAAAGTAGCGCCGGCGTCCCGCCGACTGTGGCGAGGGACTCGCGCCCTCGCACCCAACCAGCACCCCGAGAAGTCGAACGATTTCACGACCTCCACCTCAAATCGCATCCCGGACCGCGTTCTCTAGCATCCCTCAGCATGGGATAATGACTAGGGCCATTTTCAAACTTATGCGTGATCGTCTTCTGATTCTTCTGTTTTCCTGTGCACTGATCGCCGCCAACGCTCAGCAGTCGACCCCACCGCCTCCCGACAAATCCACGCCGAAGGCGCCAGGCACCGCGCCGCAGTCCACCAGCAGCGGCGACAAGTCCGCCGGAACTCCGGCGCCCGCACCCAAGACCGAAGACAAACACGACTACACGCAGGAATCGTTCGTCATCGAGCAGATGCATTCCCGCTACCGCTTTGAAGCCGACGGCACCGGGCGCAAGGAAACCACTGCTCGCATCCGCGTCCAAAGCGAAGCTGGCGTGCAGCAGTGGGGGCAACTGCTGGAAGGCTACAACTCCGCCAACGAACGCGTCGAGATCCCTTACGTTCGAGTATTGAAAGAAGATGGCACGGTCGTGAAAGCCGGAGAAGACGCTGTGCAGGACCTCAGTGCTCCCATCGAGCGCGAAGCTCCTGTCTATACCGACTATCGTCAGAAGCACATCACCGTTCCCGGACTGCGCCCCGGCGAAGTCCTCGAATACGACATGGTCACGGTGATCCACACGCCGCTCGCCGCGGGCCAGTTCTGGGCAGAATACGAATTCGACAAGAGCAACATCGATCTCGACGAGAGCCTTGACGTCGACGTGCCCGCCGGCCGCTCGCTGAAGCTGAAGTGCAAGTCTGGCATGGATCCCAAGATCACCGATGAAAACGGCCGCCGCATTTACCACTGGGCGAGTTCGCATCTGGAACGTGAAGACGACACGAAAGATAAAGACAAGAAAAAGAAGAAGCATCGTCCCGATGACGACCGTCCCGACGTGCAGCTTACTACCTTCGAAACCTGGGAGCAGATCGGACGGTGGTACGCCAGCATGGAGAAAGATCGCCGTCTGCCCTCGCCCGAAGTGCGCGCGAAAGCGCTGGAACTCACCAAAGGATTGGATGGCGACCTTGCCAAAACCGAAGGACTCTACGACTACGTTGCGAAGAACTTCCGCTACGTGAGTCTTTCTCTAGGTGTCGGCCGCTACCAGCCGCACGCCGCCTCTGACGTTCTTCACAATCAGTACGGCGATTGCAAAGACAAGCACACGCTGCTCGCCTCGCTTCTCGAAGCCGAAGGCCTTCACGCGAATTCTGTTCTTATCAATTCCAGCCGGAAGCTCGATCCCGACGTCCCGTCGCCGTCGCAGTTTGACCACGTAATCACCATGCTGCCGATGGGCAACCAGGAAGTCTGGATGGATACGACCAGCGAAGTCGCTCCCTTCCGCCTGCTCGCCTACACCTTGCGCAAGAAGCAGGCACTGGTGATCCCGCCCGCGACCCTGTCGAATGCTCCTGCGCCGCATCTGGAAGAAACTCCCTCTGACACGCCCATGCCCGACACGGAGCACTCCGAGATCACCGGCAAGATCAACGAGATCGGAAAACTCGAAGCGCATGTCAGCTACGAATTCCGCGGCGACGAAGAACTGCTGCTGCGCTCCGTCTTCCGCCGCGTCCCCCAGGCCAACTGGCAGCGCGTCGCCGAAAACATCAATTCCGGTCTCGGCGGCGACGTCACCAATCTGAAGGTCAGCGATCCCGCCGCGACCACCGAGCCTTTCGCGCTCTCCTATGACGTCTCGCGCTTGAACTTTCTCGACTGGTCGAAGAAGAAGACGCAAATCGTCCTGCCTCTCGTGCAGTTCAACCTGCCCGACGTCGGCGATGGCGATGACACCGACTCCGATGCCGAGCCTCTGAAGCTTGGGCCGAAGGCCGAATATTCCTACAAGATCAAGCTGCAGTTGCCTGAGAAGTACTCCGCCCATGCGCCTCTGGCTTTTTCTTTGAAGCGCGACTACGCCGAGTACGAAGCGACGTATCACGTGGAAGGCGACACGTTTACCGCGGGCCGCAAGTTGTCGTTGCGTCAGGATGAGCTTCCCGTCGCTCGCGCCACAGACTACGAATCCTTCCGCCGCGCCGTCGGTGCCGATCTCAATCAGCAGCTCGCGCTCGAGAATGCCTCCGCCGGAGGCTTTGTCCCTCCCGCTGACATGAAGGCCGACGAGTTGGTTGAAAGCGCGCGCGCCGCGCAGGAAGCCGGCAACCTGACTGTGGCGGAAGCCCTGCTCAAGCACGCCACCGAGATCGATCCCAAAAACAAGTTCGCCTGGAACAATCTCGGCCTCGTCTACCTGCAGATGCGCCAGGACGACCAGGCCATCACGGCCTTCCAGAAACAGATCGAGATCAATCCTTACGACGAGTTTGCCTACAACAATCTCGGCCGCACCTACTGGAACGACCGGAAGTACGACGACGCGGTTAAAGCATTCAACAAGCAACTGGAGAACAATCCGCTCGACAAATTCGCCCACGCGAATCTGGGCGCGATGTACGCCGAGTGGCACAAGTACGATCTTGCCGTCCCCGAACTGGAAAAGGCGGCGTCACTGACTCCCGACAGCGCCGAACTGCAAGTCAGCCTGGGCGACGCCTACCTGAACCTAGGACAAGACGATAAGGCGCTTGCCACCTTCGATCACGCCGTCGAGCTTAACGCCACGCCGCTGGTCTGGAACAACATCGCCTACCAGCTCTCGCTCAAGGGATCTCATCTTGACCGCGCTCAGCAATACGCCGAGTCCGCGGTCTCCGCAACGGCCGCAGCTTTGCGCAATGTCTCGCTCGACCGGCTCACCCAGAAAGACTTGCCGCTCGTTCCCTCCCTGATTGCTTACTGGGATACGCTGGGCTGGGTGCAATTCGGCGAAGGCCATCTCGACAAAGCGGAGAAATACATTGCCGCAGCCTGGGCACTCGGACACCACGGCGAAGTCGGTGATCATCTCGGCCAGATCTATGAGAAGCGCGGTCAGAAGGACCTCGCTGTGCGCACCTATGCGCTCTCGATGAACGGCCTCCGTCCGATTCCGGAAACGAAAACCAGATTGGCCTCACTCGCCGGGGGCGATGCCAAGGCTGACGCCGTCGTCGCGAGATATAAAGAAGAGCTCGAGCACCTCAGCAGCATTGACCTCGGAAAAGCCAAGGAAACCGGCAACGCCGATTTCTTCATCTTGTTGAGCGGCGGTGCTGGCGAGAAGGCCAAAGTTGATGCCGTCCGGTGGGTCAGCGGCGACGAGAAACTGAAGTCCTACACCGAAGCCCTGCGCACCGCCGACTATCGCCTCACGTTCCCCGACGACACCCCGGTAAAAGTCCTCCGCCGCGGAACGCTGTCATGCTCCATCGCCGGCGGCACCTGCAAATTCGTCCTTACATTGCCGGATGATGTGAGAACCGTAGATTAACTCGACTCACGAACAGATGAACTCATGTGGCGACAGCCGCGTCGGCTGTCCCGCGAAGGCGAAGCCGAGCGGCAGAGCAAGCCTTTTGCAAGCTAAAGTTTTTAACTTCCGCACAGCAGCGGTCTCTTACCCCCCACACGCTGCGGTATAGCTCACGCCTCCCGGCATCCGATTCGCCATCGAAGGCTTCCCCACTGCCTGCACAAACAATTGATAATTCCCCGGCGGCATCGCCATGCTGCACATTTCCAGCGCGTGAATTCCAACCCCCAAGTCGCTAAGCTTGGTCAGGTTCTGCCCGTCTTTACTGCTATACACAGTGTAATGATCGACGGTGCTCTCGTCTCCCTGCGTGGTCCACTGCAACGTGCTGCCTGACAAGGATGCCTGCAGCGAGAAGCAACTATCGATTCCCGACTCGATCTCCGTGCCCTCCTCGTAGTCATTCCACGTGACCACCTGCAGATAGGGCAACTGTTTTCCGCTGTTGTAAAGCGAATTCGCCTGCGAGAAAGTTTGCAGCCAGGTCTTGCCGCATTGCTGATCCATGAAGCGCCCCGAACCCCACGAAGCCAGCTTGTCGTTGAACCCTTTGTAGGCCGCTCCCATAGTTTGCTTTTGTGCAAACGCAAGACCGGTATCGTAAAAACTAGTGAGATAGCCCAAGCCGTAGTCGCTCGCCCACGGCATGACCCACGAATAGCTCCCGTCACTCATTACGTGACTGAATCCGCCGTTGTCCTGAAATATGTACCGCGGAGGCGTCTGGAGTTGCGCGTTGGCCTGTCCCCAATCGACCGAGTACTGGTAATCGATATTGAAATTCGTAACAATCGGCTGCCCGCCGATGTTCAGGTATGCACTCGAAGGAAAATAATTCTTCTCCACGTACTGCAGCAGATTCACCAGCACCTGCTGCGGAGAACAACCGTTGCAGGAATTCTCCCGGATGGCGCCCGCATCGATCATGATCGCGAACGAAAACCCGGAATGCTTCTCCGCCTCGTGCATCACCAGTTGCGTGGCTTGATCAACGGCGTTGTTGTTCGGACCATACCAATCGACGATCACGCCATCGATCCCGCGGCTGATCATGTCTTCGATCTGCCGCTTGACCTGCGTCGGATCGTTCGAGTTGTATCCCACGTTCATATGGTTGGACTGCCCGAACCACAGCAGCAATTGCGCCAGAACCTTGGTGTTAGAGCCCGAATAGAGCAGTGAGTGAACGTCAGCCTTGCTTACGTTATTGGCTCCCAGGTTTCCATTTCCCTGGTTGGCGAAATTATTCGCGGCACTGCTGTTGTTGGCAGTTTGAGCGCTGAGAGTGGTTGCAGTGTTGAGGTTGGATGAAATCCGGCTCGAGCCACAGCCCGCCAGACACACTGATAGCACGAAAACGACAGAGATTGTTTTGAACGACACGTTGCCCTCAAGAGAGAAGTAAGCTGGGTCTTGCTTCGTTCTTGGCCAAATTCAGGAACGCGGTAATAGCGCTGGGATTTCCTCGAATCGGCTGGGGTCTAACCTACGAGCAGAGCCTATAGGCAATACAGAGATGAGTGTAGATATCAGGAGGGCAGGAACCGTTTCGAAACCTCAACCGGTCGCGCAACCTTTGTCGAACGAGGCCCTAATCGCCATCGACTGCACCGACCCGAAAAACCCCGGCGCGCAAAATTACTGACACCGGAACCTCTCTTGTGTAAGGTTGCCACAACTGTAGATGTCAAAAACGACCCTTCACGCGGAAGGAGACTCGCAGTAGGAAAATCATCTGTGTGGTTTGTGGGAAGCCGATTACCACTACAAAGCACGCTGGTACGGCAGATGGAACAATCCGTTCGCTCGGCGCTGCGTTCACTGTGGCTTGCCAAAATGGGTGGACTCCGATCCCGAGCCAAAGCTGAAGCGTGAGTTCGATCCCCTTAGAAGTATTTCAATAGTCAAACTTGCTGAGTGAGTAACGCTGCTGCGAGTTCCTGGGTAACGTAATGACCCGATTACCCTCATCTTCCCCGTCCACCGAGTAGGAAGTACATTACGAAAGAAGAGCCGGCAACAGAATCTGCTTTGCGAGTGCAAGCGAATAGCTTAGTATTTAGTTAACTATTTCATTGCAACTTGCCCTCAGTTCGCGCCATTGAGGGTGTGCCCAGCCAGCGTCCACTATTCGTCTGATAACGCAAGGGGGCCCCGATGCGACGCGTACCTCATTCCTGGCGAGAAGCCTACGAATTGGCCTTGATAGAGTCTGATCCCAACAAATTGATCGGGCGGATTGAATACGCCTTGAATGCCCTCGAGGGACGGTATTCTCAATGGGGAACCCATCCCGGAACACCGGCTGAACTGGCTGCAATCCAGAAAAGTATCTCCGCTCTTGAACGCCTGATGAAGCAGAAACAGCTTGGGAGGCTTGGGGCTGTCCTTTCCATTGCGAAAGGCCCACGTCGTCAACTGGAATCGCGACTTCACTCGCCTGTCGGCCTCTGGTTTTGAGGGGCGAGGCCCAAGGGGCCATCTCAATCCTCGACACAACGCTTCCCATGCCCATGTAGTGGTTGCCGCAGTGCTTCACACGGCTGTGACTGAAATCACTTAGCCTCACGCTCCCAAGGACTATAAAAGTCAGTTGCACCGGAGGCCCGATTCCTCCCATCGGTGCTCTGTGCAGGGGGAGCCGGGCAATATGAAATGACACTGTGGGTCCGTTTCGTACGCGCTGTTTCGTTCATGGCATTCCTCGTCACCGCATTCATCCTGCAAATTGCGGGACTGGGAACTACTGGTCGCGCTCAAACCTCGGCATCGGCTCATCCTCAATTGGCAAAACTGTTGGCCGACCCTCTGCCTGGTCACCCCAAGCCTCAGGCCGAACCGTCCTTCTACAAGCCCGACTCGCTCTATCAGTACATCGACGGTGGAGCAGACGTGTACTTGCTCTACGACTTCCAACTCTTGCTGCATCAGGACTTCAAAGCTGGTGCTGCGGACATGACTGCTGATGTTTACGATATGGGCAAGCCCGAAGACGCCTTCGGTATCTACTCCGCCGAACGTTCTCCCAAGTACAACTACATTCCGGTCGGCGCTGAAGGCTATCACAGCAAAGGAGTGCTGAACTTCTTTCAGGATCACTACTACGTGAAGCTGTCGGGATCTGGAACAAGCGTCGATGCGCAACTCGATCAGCTTGCCCGCACGCTTTCGACTCGGATCGCAGGAAGCCGAACCGCTCCGCCGTTGCTCGTGAAACTTCCGCAACTGCACCGCGTAAAGCACTCTGAGCGGTACATTCGGAAAGATCCTCTGGGCCACGCGTTCCTAGCCCCCGCGTATGTGGTGACCTACGCGTCCACTGCGAAAGAGAGCAAACTGCTTGTCTCAGTCGCCCACGACGTCCCCGGAGCTAAAGCGCGCCTGGATCAACTCGCAAAACACTTCAAGCAAACAGGAGAGTGCTCTGCAGCAGCCGAATTAGGCGAGGGCGGAATGCGCGCCAAGAACAGCTTCGAAGGCAACATCCTCGCCCGCACCCAGGGACGCTACGTCATCGTCCTGTTGAATCCGCCCCCGGATGGTGCCACGCTCCTGAAGTCCGCCGCCCAAGCGCTCCGCTAGGCCATAGAGTCTCCGAGATGGTTTTGAAGGGTGCGGCTTCATTTCCGCGCGAAAGAGCGCTCACTCGAAAAGGTTTTAGTGGAAGAGCGGCACTTTAGCGCCGCGTCAGACCCAATTAGGCGCGTAAGCTTCAGCCCCCGAGGTCGACGAGCGCCGAGACCAAATGTCTATGAGACCAGTTCTAGTGTGCGTCCACGCACAGACTTCCCCCACCCACCTGTGAATTCATAAATCCATTCTTAGGAGTGAGCTATGAATAAGCCGGAACGGAATCGTAGAGACTTCATCGTAAAACCTCTCGTATGGGCAGGCGCCGCAAGCATGTTGGCTCAAACCAATCTGCTGGCCGAAACCGCGGACGCCGCTAATGGCGCATTGCTAGAGCGTACCCTGGGACGCACTGGCCTCAAGCTGCCGATCGTGAGCATGGGCGTAATGAATGCTGACGTACCCGGAATCCTTCGCCGCTCCTACGAACTAGGCATTCGCCACTTTGATACCGCTGCGGTTTATCAGAACGGCCGCAACGAAGAGATGGTTGGAAGCGTCATCAAGGAAATGGGCATACGCGACAAGGTCGTGATCTCGACCAAGCAGGGAATCCGCGCTAGCGTCCAAAATCCGGTCGAAGCGAAGAAGCGGTTCATCGACGGCGTCGAGGCCAGCCTCAAGCGCCTGCAAATGGATCATGTCGACATCCTCTACCACCACGGCGTGGATTCGGCCGACCACGCCAAGGCGGAAGGGCCCATCGAGGCGCTGCACACTCTGAAGGAGGAAGGCAAGACCCGTTTCATCGGCATCTCAACTCACAATACGGTAGAAGTCCTGAATGCCGTTGTCCCTCTCGACGTGTTTGACGTGGCCCTGGTCACCTTGAACTACACGATGGCTCACGACGCCGAGATGCTCGCCACCATCGAGAAGGCTGCCAAGAGCAATATTGGAATCGTAGCCATGAAAACCCAGGCCGGAGGTACGGTCCGCCCCGATGCCAAACTTCCCAAGGAACTCCCCCCGGAGAGCCAGACCGCCCTGCTCAAATGGGTGCTGAACCATGATTTCATCGCCACCGCGATCCCCGGATTCAGCACCTATGAGCATCTGGAGCAGGACTTCACTGTGGTTCGCAACTTGGCATATACCGACGCCGAGAAGAAATTCCTCGCCGACAAGACCTTCATCGCCCAAGCCGAGTTCTGCCAGCAGTGCGGCCAATGCCGCGAGGACTGCCCGAAGCGCGTCGACGTCCCGGCGCTAATGCGCTCGCACATGTACGCTGTGCAATACCGCAACGTCAGCATGGCCCGGCACCTGTTAGCCAAATCTGAGGTTGGGCGAGGCCTTGATGCCTGCCGCGCCTGCCGCTCCTGCCAGGCGCACTGCCGGAACACCGTGCAGATCGCCCGCAAAATAGAGCAGTTAAAGGAGTTGCAACTCACATAATCACTGTTCAAGTGTTTCAAACCGTATGGTCTGGACCCGAACGAAATCGTGCTCGGTCCCGGCCTGATTTGACTGTCCATTCGCGGTCACATAAGTCCGGGCGTGGACGCTTTTGCCCGCTCTCAACGCTGTCTTCCTTCTTCTTCTGCTTTGTTGCCAAGGCACAGTCTGGCTGAAGCATTGGTTCCTGAGTTGCGTACGCCATTGAATCGGCCTACTCCCCGTTTACAGTTCAAAGACGTGATCGGAGCCAACCATGAACACCATGGTTCAAGACTTGCGCTATGGCGTGAGGCAGTTGGTGAAGAACCCCGGATTTACAGCGGTAGCAGTAGTAACGCTGGCCCTGGGCATTGGTATTAATGCCACGATGTTCAGCCTGGTGAGCGCCATCTTGCTGCGGCGTCCGCCGGGGCGGGAATCGGACCGCGTGGCGGTCGTGACTGGTATCGATCCGGGGAACGGATATCAGCCGGATACCGCTACCTTGTCCATTCCGAATTACCTTGCCTGGCGGGAGGGCAATCATGTCTTCAGCGAAATGGCAGCGGCCGATGAGTTTCACACCGCGAGTTTGACGGGGCAGCAGGAATCGGAGTCCCTGCGCTCGGCCGCTGTATCGGCGAATTATTTCAATGTGCTCGGTGCTACCGCCGAACGCGGGCGTACCTTTAGCGCGGGCGAAGATCAGAGCGGGCAAGAGCACGTCGCGATTCTCAGCCACGAACTCTGCCAGAGGCGTTTTGGCGCCGATCCCTCTATCGTGGGCCGCACGATTCGGCTGAATCGGGAGAACTACAACGTGATCGGTGTCATGCCGGCGAGTTTCCGCATGTTAGGTTTCCTGCCGGAACTTTGGACGCCCCTTGTCGTCACCCCCGATGATCGAACGACCGCCGCGCACAAGGATCGCCCGTTATACCTATTCGCGCGCATGAAGCCTGGCGTGACGATCGAGCAGGCTCGCGCCGAATTCGCCGCGCTGGCTCACCAGGCTGAGCAGGACTTCCCCGAATCAGAGAAGGGGTGGGGTGCAATGGTGCGCACCCTGCCGGACTTCCTGGTATACAGCTTCGGTATTCGCAACGGATTGGCAATCATCATGACCACAGTAGGATTTGTTCTGATGATTGCTTGCGCCAATGTTTCCGGACTTTTGTTAGCGCGCGCGGCAGGCCGCAAGAAGGAGTTGGCTGTTCGCTTGTCTCTGGGAGCGGCTCGGTCGCGAATTATCCGGCAACTTTTGACCGAAGGCGTGTTGATTGCGCTGCTGGGAGGAGGTCTGGGCCTTTTGCTGGCCTATAAAGGCATCAGTCTTGTTCGTTCGGCGATGAGTCTGAATGAAGCCTTTAACGCGATTGGGCTGGAACTGGACGCCAACGTTGTTTTCTTTACTGTTGGCGTTTCCGTCACTTGTGCCTTGTTGTGCGCGCTGGCACCGGCCATGAACGCGTCGAGGCCTGACGTTACGGCCGCGCTGAAGGATGAGAGCCGTACGGCCTCGGCGGGGCGTTCCCATATGCGGTTGCGGAGGGTCCTGGTCACCGGGGAAATCGCACTGGCCCTCTTCCTCCTGATCGGAACCGGCTTGCTGTTTGTCGCCATCTTCAAGGTAGAACATCAGAATCTGGGATTCGAGTCTGAGCGTCTACTGACCGCGGGCATGACGCTGGACGTGGCGCGGTACAAAGATCCCGATCGTCAAGTGGCCTTCGTCCGTGATCTGCTTCCACGGTTGCAGCACATGCCGGGTGCCGAGGCTGCCGCCATAACTTCCGACTTGCCATCTTCGGGAGCCGGTAGTGTAACCATACGAATTCAAGGACACCCTGAGTTGTCGGCGGGTCAGGTGCTGACGACAACAGACTTTGTCATCACACCCGATTTCTTCCGAACGATTGGCATGACGGTTCTCCGCGGGCGTTCGTTCTCGGAGCAAGACGACTCGACAACGGCACGGGTTGTCATGGTCAATCAGAAGTTTGTCGAGCGCTACCTGCCGGGTGAAGATCCAATCGGAAAACAGATTCGTCTGGAAGTCACCGGAGCGCCGCCGGGATGGAGCCAGATCGTCGGCGTGGTGAATAACGTGAAGAGGTATTCGGAATCGCAGACAGAAGATCCCAGCGTCTACGAGACCTTTCTGCAGCGTCCTCGCCCTGGGTTTTCCCTCGTCGTGCGTGCGACCGGCGAGCCCAACAGCCTGATCACCGGGATGCGCAATACAGTAGCCGGCCTCGATACCGAGTTGCCGCTGGATCACCTGATGAGCATGTCCAGAGTCATCGACCGGCAAAAGGGAGGGGATGCGTTTTTCAGCCGGGCCCTCGGGGGCTTTGCGTTTCTCGCGCTCGTGTTGGCGGCGATCGGGATCTATGGGCTCATCGCCTATTCGGTTGGCCAGCGAACCTATGAATTTGGTATCCGCATAGCCATGGGTGCAAAGCGCCAGGACATCCTCAAAATAATTTTTCGCGAGGGTATGACCATGACGGCGGTCGGGGGTGCAATCGGCCTCTTGCTCTCGCTACCGCTCCCGAAAGTCTTCGAAGCGATGTTCATTGATACGCAGGTCCATGAGCCAAGTCTTTACTTTCTCGTCCCGCTGGTGATTCTGGCTGTTGCCCTGCTAGCTATGTATGTTCCGGCGCGTTGGGCCGCGCGAGTCGATCCGATCAATGCGCTGCGACAGGAATAGTGGACTAAATGCCCAATTCTTGGCGTCGATAAGGCGATTTGCCGCACAAGGACTGCTCGGGAGGGGCATTCTGGATAAAGCAGGCCGATGGTACAATATCCCTTGCTGAGCGGGAGTAACTCAGTGGTAGAGTGCGACCTTGCCAAGGTCGAAGTCGCGGGTTCAAATCCCGTCTCCCGCTCCAGATTTCTTTGTTTCCAACTGGCTCGTGCTCCGATGACGCACCAGCTCGGTTTCGGAACGCTGTTCGCAAGAGCAGGGGCGCGGTACCCAAGTGGTAAGGGAGAGGTCTGCAAAACCTTTATGCGTCGGTTCGATTCCGACCCGCGCCTCCAAATTTTTCCCCGCATAAAATGGGCTTTTGTGACGCGCGTCACTGATTTTGAGTTTATTTTGAGCTTATGATGTCCTCGCAATCAGAACGAGGTCATCATGGCAACACCCCTCATCACCGTGTTCGTCCGCCACTCCGCCGATTGCAAATATCAGGGCGACGAATTCTGGAAGCGTTGTAACTGCCGCAAACATCTCCGCTGGACACACAACGGAAAGCAGCATCGTAAGAAGGCGGGCACGCGCTCATGGGTCAAGTAAGGTGGAGTGAAAGAATGGAGCGGGTGATCTTCTACCTGTGAGAACCTGCCCAGATCTTGCCCGATACGAGAGCTTCAGTCGTCGGTAGTCGAGATCCCGCCTAGCCCCAGCGACGGCTGGTTGTCTCGAACAGATCCGCGGGGAGAGTGATGCCGTTGGCTCTAAGTCTTTCGGCGAACTTGGGCCTGATCCCCATAGCGGAAAAAATTCCCTTTTCGTAAACAAACAGATCCTGCAAGGTGATTACTTCACCTTCCATGCCGGTGATTTCAGTGATATGGGTGAGATGGCGGGTCCCATCACTGAGACGAGCAACTTGAAGAACCAGAGTTACTGCCGATGCAATTTGTTTCCGAATGGCCTTTTCGCTCAACTGCAGGTTCGCCATCATCGCCATGGCTTCCATACGAGCTAGAGCGTCCCGAGGACTATTGGCGTGAACCGTAGTTAGTGAACCCTCATGGCCCGTATTCATGGCTTGTAGCATATCGAAAGCTTCCTCCCCGCGTACTTCTCCCACGATGATTCGGTTCGGACGCATCCGCAAACTGTTGATAACCAGTTGTCGTGCTTGAACTCCGCACTTTCCTTCCGAATTGGGAGGACGGCATTCCAATCGCACAACGTGTCGTTGCTTCAATTGCAGTTCTGCCGAATCCTCGATGGTGACAATGCGCTCCTTAGGGGAGATATAACCGGAGAGCACATTCAGCAGCGTGGTCTTGCCTGCGCCCGTCCCGCCAGAGATTACGATGTTGAGACCTGCCGATACAGCCGTCTTCAGGAAAGCAAGCATCCTCGGAGTCAGGGTCTGATTGGCGAGCAGGTCTTCTTCAGTCATGGGCATCCGAGCAAAACGCCGGATGGAAAGATGAGGGCCGTCGATGGCAAGCGGTGGAAGAATCACGTGGACTCGCGATCCGTCGGAGAGTCGAGCGTCAACCATCGGGGAGGATTCGTCTACCCGCCGGCCCACCGCTGAAATGATCTTGTTGATGGTGCACATCAAGTGCGCATCGTCCTTGAATACGACTTTCGTTTCTTCCAGAATCCCAGCCCGCTCCACGTAGACGAGCTTAGCCCCATTGACCAAAATGTCGCTTACCCTCGGATCTTGCAATAATGGCTCAAGCGGTCCCAGGCCAAAGACCTCTTCCAGTATCTCCAGCGAGAGACGCTCTGTGTCCGATTCACTAAACGGCGCTTTTAGATGCGACGCGACCTCCTGCACCGCAGCAAATACTTGCGACCGCGTTCGATCGTCGGGGGCGCCGGAAAGTTTTCCCACATCGATCTTGTTCAACAGATAGTGATGGATTACATTTTTCAGCTCGAGATAGACAGCAAGGTCCAATCCGTCCCGGGCTTTCACATCGTCCGCATGTGGGGGAGTGATGCTGATCGGGGGTACTCGATTGGGTGCGGCCATCGATTCCTCAGTCCTGAGACGGAAATTGTAGGATTCGACGTGCCGGAATGCAATCGAGCTCGGCTCGTGGATTTCTTCCAAAACCACTTCAATAAGGAAGTCTTTCGAGGAATCTGGACATGCGACGTTCGTCGATGTTGGAGAAGTTCAATGGAGCGATAGTGGAGTTGGTGCGACCAGTAATTTCTGCTAAAGAAGCAGATGCACCGACAATTGTCGTTGACAGGCTTCAATTACGCTCATAACCCAGCCGAGGCTCCTCTCTGGCGTAGGCAAACAAACGGCGAAAGTGGTACGATTTCGCACGCGCGATGTCCGATGAACCGCTAAGCCGCCCCGAGATTGAAGCCCTCCAGCGTCAACTGTCCCTGCTAAGCGAACCTGCCGTCCGTGATGCCTACGTCCAGGCGCACGCAAGATGCTGCCTTGGGCGCGGCGAACTGCCAAACCCCGCAGAAGTGCAGCGATTCCTAAGAAGCTGTAACGAAACCTACCCTGTTGCCACGGGAAATGAACTGCGGTTCGCGAATGAGCTGCTGGCGAACGTTACGCGACTGGCAAGAGGCAGGCATCTGGCAGCTGATACATTTCGTTTTGCTGGACTGGCTGGCAAGCTACGGGCAAATTGAATGGTCGCGTGCTGTCGTCGATAGCTGTTCCGTGAGAGCTGTTTTTGGGGGGGTGGAGACAGGACCGAATCCCACTGATCGAGCTAAGCTTGGCAGCAAACGTCATCTGATCTGCGATGGTCAGGGCATTCCGCTAGCTATTCAACTCACTGGGGCCAATCGTAACGACTCGCCGCAAGCACTCGCACTAGTTGATGCCATCCCATCTTTGCAGGGAAAGCAAGGACGTCCGCGCCATCGACCGGCCTCCGTATTAGGCGATTCGCGGGTATGACCCGGAGGCAATTACGAGAAGCGGGCCGACATCCACGAAGGGCTATTGCTACTCGGTTGCGTGGTCATCTGCTGGAATCTTCTCTCGAAGACGCCGCAAATGAAACCCTGAAATGCAGCGTCGTAATATTCTGCTGGTGCTAGTGCCAGCCCACGATTCGCGTACCTTTACAGCATTAATCCCTTGGCGTTCCGGGGATGGGAATGTGGTAGCGCTGGGCCACTGCACCGACGGCACCGCATTTCCGCTGACAGATAGCCTTTTGAGCGTAAACTTGCCGCGTCCAGCCGTATCCTCCATTTGTACGCTCGAATGAAGTCCGACTGAACCGGCCTCGGTTCCAAGCACAAACAATTTTCATTTCAGGCTGGGCCTCTGGCCGTAAGGGACAGTTTCGCCCCTCGAATTTCAGGAGGACTCAAATTAAACAGCTAAAAAGTTCGGAAATACGGAAGAGATCTCTGCTGGTGCTGGCAGCAATACTGCTGTTCGCCGCGACCACTGCCAGCTCTCAGACCTACTCCGACCTTTACAATCTCGGAAGTAACAGCGGAGATCCCACGAGCCCCTTTTATATAGGTGCCTTCACGCAGGGGCAGGATGGCAACCTCTATAGCACGTCCCAGAATGGCGGAACTTTTAATCACGGTGCCATTTTTCGACTTACGCCTGCAGGAAAGGTCACGGTGTTGCACAACTTTAGCGGCGCCGACGGGACTGTCCCGCACGGCGGTTTGACACTAGGCACCGACGGTAGCCTGTATGGCACCACCTCTTCTGGCGGTACTAACAACCTCGGAATAGTCTTCAAGATCAATACCAGTGGAAACTTCACGGTGCTGCACAACTTCATGGACGCCGGCGACGGCTTAAACCCTCTCGCCGGGCCGACTCAAGGCACAGACGGAAACTTCTACGGTACGGTCGGTCAAACCTTCGGGCCTTGGTCCATGTACAAGATAACGCCCTCGGGCAAGCTGACCACCGTCTTCACAGCCACGAGTTCCATTGAAAACGGCCATACGCCTGGAACCTTGGTCCTCGGAACCGACGGGAACTTCTATGGTGCCACCCAATTCGGAGGCACCGAAGACAGAGGTACCGTATTTAAGATCACGCCACAGGGCAAGTACACCATGCTCCATAGCTTCATCGCCGCAGACGGGCAAAACGCCTTAAGTCCTCTGATCCAAGCTAGCGACGGGAACTTCTACGGGATTGCCGACCAAGGGGGAACGAAGGGCATCGGGACTATTTACAAGCTGACCCCAGCCAAAGCTTTCTCCGTCATCTACAACTTCCAGTCGACAGTTACTGGGTACGAGCCGCACGTTGGTCCTGTACAGGCAACAGACGGTAAGCTTTACGGTACCGCAAGCAGTATTACAGGAGGACTCTTCTTCCAGGTTTCGACTACTGGAGTCTACAAAATCGTTCATAACTGCGACATCCCTACCGGGTTTGTTCCGCAAGTTCCCATGTTCCAACACACGAATGGCACCCTCTATGGAGACACTTCTGCAGGTGGAACTGGCAACGTCAGCCCGTGCGTTAGCGGTAGTTGCGGCGTTCTCTACAGCCTGAGCATGGGCTTACACCCGTTCATCAGTTTCGTTGGTCCAGACTTTCTGGGCAAAGTTGGGAACACCATCGAAATCCTCGGGCAGGGATTTACCGGAACAACAAAGGTCTCATTCAACGGAGCCGCTGCCACGTTCAAGGTGGTGTCCAATACCTATTTGACGGCCACCGTCCCGAGCGCAGCGACGAAGGGTTTTGTGACCGTGACAACGCCCGGCGGCATGCTGACCAGCAACAGGAAATTCCTCGTCTTACCGACGATTACGAGCTTCGCCCCGATCAGCGGCCCGGTAGGAACAAAGGTCGTAATTACCGGGACGGGCTTCACGGGGACGACAAAAGTGACGTTTGGTGCGAAGGCCACTAGCTTCATCGTGAACAGCAACACGCAGGTGACCGCCAACGTACCCACGGGCGCAGTGACAGGCAAGATCAGTATCACAACGGCGGGCGGCACTGCCACTAGTGCCACGGTTTTCACAGTCACGCCGTGATCTTCTGAGCCGTGAGGAATAAGAAGAGCGAAGCCGCCTCTCAGGGCGGCTTTTGGTGTTGTGACAGGTTTTGTTACGGGTTCTAAGTGCTTGGAAAGTTCTTTGGCGTTGGGAGCAAAATGGGAAACGGAGAAAATAGCGTGGTCTGCCCTCACTGCAAGCAAGAAACCGGAATTGGCACCGCTGCGCTGTTCGATCACGTTTTCATGTCTCGGAAGAAATGCGAGCGATGCGGCAAAGAATTTCTGATCGTGGACGGAGTTCCCATGACGCAAGAGCAGTACGCACGTAGGTCCAGAGACACTGCGGGATAAGCTGCCCCACAAGCACCCAAAAAAATCTGCTGATCTTTGCGGAAGAGCAAAGACAGCCCCGTCGGAATGGAGTTTGCTCTAGATCAAATTGCCCTGGGCCGGGGGTGTGCGGTGACGTTAAGACCTCGGATCTGCCACGTATTGTCCCTTCTTAGAATCCACAACCCAGACTGTAAGCACTGTGCGGCTCACCTAACCTGCGGGTATGACTTGCGAAGACGCCTGGAAGAGTTGAACGAGCCAGTGCAGCCGGTCCCGTTCCCGAGTGTTCGTCGTGGTTGCGAGATAGCGGGGATGGAGAGGCGAAAAGCGGCTTAAGCGGTGCACCGCGGTGTCTCACATGAATTGTGAGGTGTGAGGTGGTATGCACACTCTGATGACTATTTTTGATATATATATATTTATAATCAATAGCTTAGCGTGTAAAACGATTCACCTCACAATTACCCTACTCAGGTGAAATTGAGGTGGATTGTGGGCTAGTGCGAATAGCGAGCCCCGGCAGTGCCCTACTGTCAGTTTTGCCAGTGGTAGCTAGATTTTCCCAAGCCTACCGTCCCGTCCAGGTTACCGATGCATAAATTCTGGCGCTCCACGGTGCAGTGTCTAATCGGCTCCGTGGCCGTCGCATCCCTAACCGTTGTCTGCTACCGACTACATTTCAATCTCGCTACGGCGAGTCTCCTTTTTGTGATTGTCGTCGTGCTACTGTCCCGCACGGGGGGCTTCGTTTCATCAATCTTTTGTTCCATCATCGCGGCTCTGAGCTTAGTACACATTGCTCCCCCCTCTTTCTCTTTTCGTGTTAAGGATCCGCTCGATGATGTGGCCATCGTCGTTTTCTGCGTCACTTCGTTCGTCATCTCCAGCCTGGTATCCAGAGTGCGAAAGCAGGCGGAAGAAGCACTCTCCAGCGTGAGCTACAAGGTGATTGAAGCAGAAGAACGGGAGCGACAGCGAATCGCCAGAGACCTTCACGAAGACACTTGTCAACGCATGAGTATGTTGGTGGTTAAGATCGATCAACTCAAGGCCGACTCTCTCAACACTGCTCACCTGCCGAGCCGGATTGATGCCCTACAGAAGGAAACCTTAGAGATGCTGACCGATGTCAAAACTTTGGCACACGAGCTGTACTCACCAAGACTGGAATATCTTGGTATCGCAGGGGTCATGAGCAGCTTCTGCAGAGATCTCGGTAACCAGAAGAACGTGGAGATTGACTTCCAGAGCGATGGTTTACCCAGCCGCGTTCCGCTGGACATCTCCCTATGCCTTTTCCGCGTACTGCAGGAAGCGCTACACAATGCGGAAACGCATAGCGGGGTGCGAAAGTTCGATGTGCAATTGAATGGATCGCCGGATGAGATTCATCTCAGGGTCAGAGATTGCGGTGTGGGTTTTAAACTCGAAATGGCAAAGAAGGCAGGAGGGCTTGGTCTCAACCGCATGCAGGAGCGTCTGAAACTCGTGAAGGGCGGCCTTTCCATCGACTCGCAGCCCAAACGTGGTACCACGATCCACGCGCTCGTTCCGGTCAGTTTGGACAGGGATGCCATGCAGACGGTCGGGCGACAGCTGTCGAAGTATCCCTATTATAGTCATTAGTCATTGACCGATTTCTCCCCTACAGAGAACGATTTTCCCAACTACGACCGGATCTTCTGACGGCATCATCCTCCAGAATGTCAGCCGCCCACGCCGGTCCTGCTGCAATTCTCCAGTCAGGCCACGCTGTGCCGCTGCCCGGCTCACAGTCGCACTCTCGGACGATTGCGCTCACCAGCCACAGCGAAGTACCTAGGCGCAACTCTTCTTTTGAGATGACGCGAGGGTATCCAACCTCATGACGGAGGACTTGCAGGCTGTGCATCAGAAAGTCGGCCTACTCGCTCCATGAGTGGTATGACTGTATGTCCACTTAGTAACTAAGGTGAACGATTGTATTCCGACTCTGTAAAGATTATTGACATCCACCCCCTGAAAGGCATAGCGTTCACGGAAATCGAGGTTCTTGGGCTGTGAGGGGGCAAGCCCGAGCCACTTGGGGTGAAGTCATGATGTGCCAGTCCTGCCTGTCGTCGGAGCGTTGTCAGTTCTCAGCAGAAATCAATATTCACTTTCCAGGTAGGAGCGGACTGACCAAGCCGACTGTATGGGTCTTTCCTTCGCTGCAGGTCTGCTTGCAGTGCGGCTCGGCTGAGTTTGCTATTTCAGGTGATCAACTACGTGCGTTAGCCGATGGGGTTGAGAAAAAGCTGCGCAAAAGCGCCTGATTCTCGCCGCGCTGGCGTCTGGCTCACGTATTGGCCGCCCTTCCGGCAGGTTCTCGGGTTTCAACCGCTGTCCCTGCTTGCCGTCTGCTGTCGTCATGAGATGGGGTCCTGCGAGCGGCTCAAAATCGAGAATTACTCGTTTGTGTAGAGTTTTGGGCTAAGGCGGGCTAGGACGATTCAGTCCTCAAGATTTTTGACCGCTGCCTGTCACGTCCGCACCGAGTATGGTCACACGTCCACGCCAGTGCCGTGTGTGGAGTCGTTGGTCAAACGGTCGAACCGATCTCTGTTGCTGCACGGCTGATTGCGGTTCACGGGGCCGGGGCGGCGGTTAACAATTCCAATTCCGCTACGTTCGCCCCTACCACACCCCGCTAGGGGTGGTAGGGCGACGGATGGAGACGGAAAGACTGTCTGTCTGATCTCTTTCTTAGAGGCGACGACGCCACTGTGCCGTGCGCAAACGGGGCGGTAACGACCGTTGCGGCGTCAAGTGGACTGGATCTTACAGGTGGCGGGAAATCGGGGTCAAACAGTTGAGGGGGTGAGAACAGGAAGGGATGGAATATGGAGTGCACCCCAAAAGTGAGACAGGCGATTAAGGGGCCAGCTACATTGAATGGAGGAGAACAGTGCTGGTGCCCCGACAAGAGTATTCCCGTGAATTGAAGTTGGCTGCGATGCGCGAGATCGACTCCGGAAAAGGCATGGCGGAAGTGGCTCGCATGTATCAGCTCAGTCCCAAGCGATTGGAGACTTGGAGAAGCGAGTGGCGCGCGAAGGGCGAGTTAGCCTTTCCGGGCAAGGGTGCGCAGCCGCAAAGCAAACTCAATGCCGATCGGATCTCTGAGCTGGAACGTAAGATTGGCCAGCAGACGATGGAAATCGATTTTTTAAAAAAAGCGTTGCGGCGTTTCAGGGAACATCCTCTGCCAGTCGCCGTCAATGGCGGGACCGACTCTATGAGCAAATCCAAGAGGCGGGCGAAGCGGGGGCAATCGTGAACAGGCTCTGCCGAGCCGCGGGAATAAGTCGGGCGGGGTAGAGCACCACTTATCCGAGTGGATACTACATTTACAATGGTTACGACCAAGCGCAGCGAACAAACTTTGTCGGGGATCTTGCGACTCCGGGCGTCGGCTATATAGACGACGCAAGTTATACGCCTTCCGGACTTCTGACCGGTTCTCATGGAGCTGACACGGGCAGCGGTCCCCTCATTACCAACAATCTTACTTATAACAATCGTCTGCAACCAACGTCAGTGTCCGCGGCCACTACATCCAGCACGATCTTCAGTTTGAGCTATGCCTATGGGCCGACCGGTCAAAATAACGGAAACCTTTCTTCAATAACCAACGATCTCGATGGGACGCGTACTGTGAATGTCAACTACGACTCACTGAACCGTATTGCGAATGCGCTCACGACGAACTGGGGCGAAGCTTATACAATCGATGCATGGGGCAACATGACCGCCATCAACTCGTACCAGGGAAAAGCTCACGAGACCCTGAATTGCGGTCCGGCCAATGGGCAGAATCAGTTGAACACCTGTTACGCATACGACAGCCCAGGAAACCTGATTCAGAACGGCTCAGCAACCTACGTCTACGATGGTGAGAATCGACTGGTTGGGACGGCAGGGTGGACCTATGTCTATGATGGGGATGGTAATCGAGTAAAGAAGGTAAGTACAGCCGGAACGCTGTACTGGCCAGATACGACGGGGCGTGTCCTTAGCGAAACGGATCTGTCTGGCGGCGCAAAATCTGACTACGTGTTCTTCAACGGGCAACGCATTGCACGCGTCGATCCTAAGACCAAAGCTGTGCATTACTACTTTTCGAACCAAGTCGGTTCGCACGTACTGGTCACAAACGCAACTGGCGGGTGTGAGTAGGATATCGAATACTACCCATACGGCGGCCAGCGGAAGCAGTATTGCGCTACCCCGGTGGCGCAGAACTACAAGTTTACCGGCAAAGAACGGGACAACGAATCCGGCCTTGATAACTTTGGAGCACGGTACAATTCTTCGAGTATGGGCAGATTTATGAGCCCTGATCCGGTGATGGTGTCTTGGCGAAGAATGGTGAACCCTCAGATTTGGAACGCCTACAGCTATGCGGGCAATAACCCACTCCGCTTTGTCGATCCGACGGGCGAAGAGCTTATCCCGTTGGGTCAGCATAGCGACGACGAGATCAAAAAGAGACAAAAGGAAATCAAGCAAGAGCTGAAAAATAAGGACCTCACCAAGGATCAGAAGAATGCACTGAAAAAAGAAAGCAATACGCTCGGTCTGGAGAAGCAAGTCAATCAGGTGGTGGGAAACCTTTTGTCGAAACTTGATCAGACTGGCCAGAGGAATGGGCTGCAACTGTCGGACTTCACACTCAGTACAGACACGAAGAATGATTTTGCGGGTGCAGCGACACCGGAGGCGATGCAGAAGCTGCTGAGCGATCAGGCATTTGTCATTCAAGGAGGCGGGAAATTCAGCGGATGATTTACATCCGCACCGAGCCAGAAACGGGCTTCTATCAGATGTCGCAAAGAAACTCGGATTTTGGGTACTACGGCGCTTCGGCCCTGAGTCACGAGCAGGTGCATCGGAATGGTGGAGGTGAGTACCCGGCTTTCCAGAGGCAACGCGACGTATTCGAAGGTTTCCAGAACTTCTTTCAGAATCCAGCACTTTATCGGGGGCTCGATGAATCAATCATTGATGGAATCAATGCAAATAAGCCGCAGTAGCGCGGTCCTTTTAGCGAGCTTACTGATGCTCTTTGGCGGGGCACTCTTGTTTGCTCAACAATCCCCGCCTGATGGAGTGAAGTTCGAGGTCGTCTCGTTTACAGTCCTTAGCAACAAAGAGGCTGCTGAGAGGTCCCCAGATTTTGTTGGCCCGAATATTGCCGTTCGGCTCCGGTTGTCATCCTCTGCGCACGGTCTTAGTTTTTACGGTTGGAAGAACTCGGCAGTCCCCGCAGGGTACAAGGTTCAGCGAGCCGACCAGGGTGTTGTTTGGTTCTATGGAAGAGGCGGGACAGAGAAGAAAACATCTAGTCCTGGTCTTAAGGCAGTCCTATTTGGTTCTGCTGGGGAGTGGATGACCTTACCGGCCTACTCAGCCGTGGAATGGGAGCAACTCGATTCGACCTCATTCGCTGGCGAAAACCACGCGTTTACAGCTTTCCTCAAACTTCGGGAAGGCGACGAACCGTTAGAGGTGGTCTCGCATTCTTTCACTGTTCCCTCCAACTCTATGCCTACGACGCACTGACCTGCATGTACGATGGCACAGCTCGGCAGGAGTCTTTCGCCCATAAGTTCGCCGCCTAGCTATGGCATAGGATGTAAGGTAACATGTTACCCCGGAACGCGAGATGCACCTGTCGCTTACTGTGCGTGAACTTGGTGAAAGGAGAAAAGCTAACCGAAAAATGCGGGCGAGACGGATTCTGATGACACGCGCCTGGGGAATCCAAATCGCTTTTATTCTTGCCTGCGCGTTCACTCTTCTACGGGTGAACTGCTTTTCTCAGGCTGGGGGACATGCGGCGAAAGCTGGCCCCAGTATACCTGGCGCGTATTTACCGCCCAACGAGCAACATCCTGCCATCGCCTTGCCGATTTATCACAAAACTAATCATGGGGTGTACGTCTCGGTCGGTACAGAGCGTTCGTTTATCGGAGCCGCACTGACCGGAGCCAAGGCTCTGTATGTAATCGACTACGACCCGGTGGCGGTGCGGTTCGCGAAGATTAACCGGGCACTCCTGGCAGCAAGCAATAATCGAACCGACTACGCAAACCTGCGGCTGACGGTGCCCCAAGATGTTTGGCGACAACGATCGCAGCAACTTGCAGGCGAAGACAAAGAAACTCTCGCCAATCCCGACTCCTGGATTTTCTGGGACAAGCACGTTCGGCAGTCCTGGTCCGGTCGTTTCGGAGACTTTCATACCCAGCCCAAGCTCCCAAGCGATCCATTCTTTGGCTCGAATTACCTATTTGATGATCTGCTCTACCGTCACCTGAGACGGCTCGCGAAATCCCAAAGGATCTGGGCTCGTCTGGTCGATCTTCGGCACGAGGAGGAGGTACGTGCGCTGTGTAAGGATCTTAAATCGAAAGAGCTTCCTTTGAGCGTCGTCGATACATCAGATGTGCCAAGCGCAGACTTCGGGGGTGCGAGCGTAGCAGCGCGATACGTCATGCTATTTTCGCAATACTCACAGGACGACACGCTCTTTCTCAGCACCGCGGCGGCGCACCCACCGGGGATCAATTGGAGCTATTACGCGTTTACTCGTGGAAAGATCCGAGGACGTGACGGCAATACGCTCCAACGTTGGTATGAGGTCGAAATGAAAAAAATCAGTGCCACGCAGCAGCTGCTTGCGCTGCTGGACGATCCAGATGCTATCAATAATTAATTCCGGCCTTTATTTCTCCGGGCCATAGGCTCCGACTAGTTTCGCCAGCACCGACCAATGCCTGGGATGTGGGCGATACCCCTGTCGAATCTTGCTCGCATACCATTTTGAAACCCGAAGGGACGATCGAATGGCAGACATCGAAACGCTGGACAGTAAGGGCTGGATTTTTCCCGCGAACAATTCGGGTGTTAGCCAAGCTGGCTGATCGGATTCCCTCCAAGAATGTTGTGCTAACGCGTTCTTGCGAGCCTTCGTGGCTCGTTTGGCTTGGGCTTCTGGACCGTTTGCAGTCAGGCGTCCAATCCGCGCGGCATCGAGCATTTTCTTGGTCGCAGTGCGAACGGCACAACGAGCGCATTCTCTGCTCTCATCCGCTCAACAACCTTCAAAGCGCAATGAGCGTTAGGACGACTTATCGCCAGTTACCAGCCTTGGCCTACATTGTCCGACTCTCTTCTTGACAACTCCTCTGGGAGCGCGCACTGTGCTGAGGTACGTCGCAACCCACCTCACCAGAGTCCTTCGCGGAAAGCCGATTCTGTCTGAGCAGGCTCTTCCTGTTCTTTTGGCGCAACCCGCGAACATTGCTCCTGTCCGATCTTCGTGGGCTAAGAAGGAGATCGCCATGCCGTCTCATCCACAACAAACGGGAAAGCTCTTCGCAACACTGCTGATCACGCTGACAACTGCAACCGTGACCGGACAAGCAACGGACGCAGGCTCGGGTGCCGAAGCTGTTAGTTTTCTGCCTGCGGTGAGTTATACCTCGGGCGGATTATATGCAGAATCGGTGGCAATCACGGATGTAAATGGTGACGGCAATCCTGATCTTGTCGTGGCAAACCAGTGCGTCAAAAGCATTAACAATAAATGTGCTCAGGGCCTTGTGTCCGGAAGCGTGAGCGTACTACTGGGCAACGGTGACGGTACCTTCCTGCCAGCGGTGAGTTATGGTTCGGGCGGGATACACACGCTATCGGTAGTAGTCGCGGATGTAAGCAGCGATGGCAAGCCTGACCTGCTGGTAACCAACAGAAATTGCCTCACGGGCTGCAGCGGCGGAATAGTGAGTGTACTGCTCAACAATGGCAACGGAACCTTCCGGCGTGCGGTCACATACAGCTCGGGCCAGCGTGATGCTTGGTCGATAGCGGTAGCGGATGTGAACCGCGATGGTATGCCGGACGTAGTGGTGTCCAACGGCGATGAATCCTTTGTGAGCGTGCTACTAGGGAATGGCGACGGAACCTTCCAACCGGCAATGAGTTATGCCTCAGGAGAAGGTGGAACGTTTTCGGTAGTGGCAGCGGACGTGAATGGCGATGGCGCGCTCGACGTTCTAGTGACGAAGAGCTCCGGAGGAAACAACGGCAATGGCTCTGTGGCGGTACTGCTGGGCAACGGTAATGGAACGTTCCAACCTGTAGTGCAGTTCGACTCGGGAGGGTTCTCGCCCAATTCACCTAATGCGCTTGCGGTGCGTGATGTGAACGGGGATGGCAAGCTGGACCTGGTGGTGGCAAATGCTTGCAGCAGCAGCGCATGTTCGGGACAGGGGGTTATAGGCGTGCTGCTAGGCAATGGAGACGGTACTTTCCAACCAGCCGTAACATATAACTCCGGCGGGGAGAGTGCCGCGTCGATAGCGGTTGCCGATGTGAACAACGACGGAAACCCCGACCTACTGGTGGCAAACTTCGCCTCGGGCACGGCAGGCATTCTGATGGGCATTGGCAACGGTACTTTCCAACCGGCCATTAGCGATGTTTCAGGCGGGGGCTTTGCCCAGTCCATAGCAGTGGCGGATGTGAATCGTGACAGGAAGCCAGACATAGTGGTGGGGAACACGAATACAAGCAATTTTCAGGACTCGGTCGGCGTCCTGCTCAACAATACCGTTTTCGGCAAATCTGCGACTTCGACCGCGCTCATTTCCAGCCTGAACCCTTCCACCTACGGTCAGAAAGTAACTTGGACCGCGACTGTTACCTCCTCCGGTTCAGTCACGCCGACGGGGAAACTGCGGTTCACGTGGAGTGGCAACACGATTGGTACAGCATTGCTCAGCAGTAGCGGCGTGGCGACTCTCACCAGGTCCAATCTCAATGCCGCTACCTATCCGCTGACGGCGGTGTACGCAGGCGACGCGAACAATCTAGGCAGCACGTCCACTGTCCTGAACCAGGTGGTATTGGAGACCACGAGCACGGCCGCCCTTACTTCGTCGCCGAACCCATCCACGCAAGGTCAGGCGGTAACGTTCACTGCGAAGATTACGTCGCCAACAGTAAAACCAACAGGACCGGTCACTTTCATGGCGGGGAAGACGGTGCTTGGGACAGCTCAACTCAGCGCCGGCAAGGCAACGCTAACCATCTCGTCGCTGGCCGCGGGCTCGACCAAAGTCACGGCGACCTACTACGGAAACTCAAACATTGCCAAGAGTTCAGCTTCCGTTGTCCAGACAGTGCAGTAGAGCACGGAGTGTAATCACCTGTGGGGGAGAAGTTTGGCTTCCAAGTGGAGCCACCACCCCCAAAGGGGGTGTGGTGGACTCTCACATGACCGGAATACGGCTACGGACAAACGCTAGGGCATTTGACCGCCATTCTTCTGCACCAACTCGTAACGCTTGGTCTGCACCCAATCCTTCGAGTGGATCTTCTCGAGCTAGACGTTTGCAGACCGAGGCAACGGCTATCGAGACATACACGGAGCGGCCGCAATAAAGCGATTCTTAATCCAAGCAGCCTATAAACCCTCGCAGCTGTTAAAGCAGCCAGTATGGTTCGACACCGCCTCCACTCCGAATGACCTGTCAGATGACATTCGAGGAATTCTATCGATCGCTCAGCTATGACAAGCCGCCCAACAGCCTCAGTCGTGCGCTGATCGCTCTCTGGTGGGATGCAAAAGGTGAGTGGGCGCGAGCCCACGAGAGCGCTCAAGAGGACGAAAGCAGACCAGGTTCGTGGGTCCATGCCTACATCCATCGCAAGGAGGGCGATCAGGATAACGCCGCCTACTGGTATCGACGCGCAGGTAAGCCAGTTTGTCGAGAACTACTCGCTACGGAATGGGCCAGCATTGCGACAGAGTTATTGGAGTAGATTACTGGCATATGGCGGTGATTCCAACTCTACTGGCTTGCCGCATTCCGTGACGCGGAATGCGGGCTTGATGGCCGCTGACTCCGACCGGGCGTTAATCATTCCGGCAGAGCTGGACGCGTCCTTCGCCCATGACGGGATGAGACCCCAGCGGACGAGTGAGAGATCCCGCCGTGGTTCCTTGGGATGTTGGCGGATGATCGGGACGGATTGGGTCGGAGCCACGTTGTAGCGGGGATCCCAGTCGTCGTCTCCCGAGGCGCCGAAATATTCTTCCACGATTTGCTTTCGGCACGAGAGTCGGTATCGTCCGCACATGGGGAGATTATGCCAGATGGGCGAGTGCTTACATTCTGGAAGAACAAGCTGAAGACTTTGCGATTCGGTGTAAAAATGGGAGCCGCATCCCGTGAAATCGCCGGCATTCTCCAGATGGCCGAGAAAGTTCAAAAAAAGTGGATGCGCTAACTCTCGTTTGCATTACTCATTTCCCGTACCGGCTACCTCTTTCGCTGCATCTTCACGCAACAAATGGAAGAATTGGTGGCGGGAACTGGACGCCAACGTAATGTACGTAACGTAACCCACCAGGGGGCTTTCCACCTAAGATCCGACAAATTGACCGGTCTTTGGCGGATACTTCTTCTTGCGGTAACAGCCAATTCTTGATTGCTTTGTGCGGTTGCACACACATTATTGTGATTGGTGACACGTGAGGCAATTTAGCGGTTGACAGAGCGAAGATGGAAAGATAGCTTATTGCGCAAAATCACTGAACGAGTGTGCCAAACATCACTGCTTTCCTCGTTTCGCTCATACGATTCAGTGCTTCCCCTGATGTGTAAAGCGTGTTGCGTGACCAAACATCTGTGGTCACGGTGCGGACAACACAAGCGGTGCACGAGTGGCCCAAGCCACGCACAGCTCTTGCGTGTTCGGAGGAAGCTCGAATGTCGCGATTCGATAGCCTGTCCGCCCTTGGAAGTCTCGCCTTAGCCCTGGCCTTGACCGTCTCGTCTTTCGCTCAGGTTCCCGATCCCGTCACCACCGCTTCAGCACCAATCCCCGGCGCTGGACACCACTACATCGGAACCGGCGGCGAGACGGTGAATCCTGCCGACGGAAGTTTCTCGTTTAATCTGCCCCTTGCGAACAACGGGCACCACGGCTGCCAACAGATAGGATTTCTAACGTAACATGTTCACGCACTCGGTTGCGAAAAACGAAATCTCCCCATCCGACGTTCACCTTGCACCAGTTCCCGGGAAAGGTGGATAGACGGGTGAAAACGTACCAGGTTTTTTTCGAAAGCTATGCAAACTTCTAATGAACTCTAGTTCTCAGTTCCTCCATGTCGTCTTGGTCGCTTCTCTTGCGGTTATTGCAAGCTGCGGAGGCGGAGGTAGTGGTTCCGGTTCACAACCACCTCCTCCACCGCCTCCCCAAATCTCGTCCGTATCTGTGAGCCCCCAAACCATTCAACTCGTCACAGGAAGCAGCCAATCGTTCAGCGCGAGCGTGACTGGTACCGGTGCATACAACTCGGGTGTCACTTGGTCGGTGAACGGAGTTGCGGGCGGCAATGGCACGTACGGAATGATCGTGAATGGACAATACACAGCTCCGGCAGCACTACCGAACCCGGCCAGCATCACCATCACCGCCACAAGCGTTCAGGACCCAACAAAATTCGGCAGTTCGACTGCAACAATAATGGCGGCAGTGGTGCTCAACTCGATCACGCCGAGTTCAGCGAGCGCAGGCGAGGTGATAACCGTCGATGCGACGTTCAACGGCAACGTGATTGAAACGCCACAAGTGGTCTTCTCTGGCAAGAATGGTACGAGCCTTTCGATGCCGCTACAAATTGCGCTGAATAGTCTCACGGTTCAGGTTCCGTTTGGAGCGACCTCAGGGCCTATTAACATAAACATCCCGCCGCAGCCGGGAGGCGCTATAACCGTCGTCCTAACGAGCAACTCCATTCAGTTCACTCGGCTGCCCAACCTGCGTGTTCATGCGTCGCAGAAAGACTTGTCCTCAGGCGAGACATTGCAACTCGACTGGCGGCTTTTGGGAGCGAGCACGCCGAATGTAGTGAAGTGGACGGGAGACTCCGGCAGCGTTAGTTCTCAGGGCGTGTTTCAAGCGCCTATTGTCTCGACCGAGAGCTATTCCAGGATTACCGGCTGTGTACAGAATACAAACTCCTGCAATTCGGTTTTGGTGAGGATCTCTCCCTTTCGGATCACGCCTGCCGATTCTATCGTGAATATCGATGGCACTCTGCAACTCGATGCTCTGCAAGGCGGGTCGTTTCTTTCGCCCCAATGGTCGGTCTTGAGTGGGGGCGGAACTGTCACAAGCGCAGGGATATTTACAGCCCCAACCACAAGTTCTCAAGCCGGATCGGTGCCTATATCGGCAACAGCCGGATCGACGACGGAGCAGACCTCTGTCGCTGTAGCAGGAGCATTCCCCGGATTGGTGAATCGTGTGTACGACTACTCCGATTTCACCACTTTTACCCCAAAGGAGGCTACGTTTGTCGAATCTGTTGCAGTCAGTGGCAATCGGGCCTACGCGATTACAACGGGCAATCCCTACTACCATCTGACAAGCTCGTTTGAGGCGTTGGACATTTACGATATTTCCAACCCAGACCAGCCTGTGTGGCTCGATTCAGTCGAATCTCCGACAGAGCCCGACCTCGACTATGCTTTCCAGCTTTACGCGTACGGCAACACTCTATTCAGCATAGACAGTAGCCACCTTGTTACTTATGACCTGACAACACCATTGCCGACGCTGACGGGGATTATGCCGTTCTCATTCGGGTCTTGGTCCTTTAGTGACGGAGTTCTTTATGTCACTCCGGCAGTACAAATAGTTGGCACGACCCAGACATTGCCAATTGACCTATATGATTTCACTACTGGAACCGTGGTTCACAGGCACTACGAACTGCCGCAAGCTCCAGGCGGAAGCGGAATGGAAGGAATCGCTGGCAAGGGAAATACGGTCTACCTTTTGTGGAGCAGAGACTCCTCTAATGGCGGCCTTACTTACACAATCGAGACGTACGATATTTCCCAGTCACCTCCCATGCTGCTTGGCAGTGTTTCGACCACCGCGAGTGAGTCCCATCTTTATGTCACCGGGAATACACTAATCGCCGATTCTCAGATCTATGACATCTCGAACAGAATTCCGGTTCAAGTTGGCGCCGTTGCGATTCCGATAACTATCCCTTGGGGGATGCAGGGAAACAGTTACTTGGCGACTGGCGGCTGGTTGACGTATGGCGGTTCTGCAAACTATGCGGTTATCGACCTCAGAACACCGTCAAACCCCGTGGTGACCGCGAATGTCGTCGATCTCATGATTTGGGACGTATTCAATCCGTTCCACGCGACTTGGGCTGCTAATGGCCGCTTCTACACTGCGGACGGCACTGGTGGGATAGGAGTCTACAACGTTACCGCCGCCGGCGGCCCGCCAGTCGCAATTGCACAAGAGCTGTCCGTTTATGTGTATGATCAAGTGCTTGAGCAACAGACCCTGTATCAGGCAGCCTACGGTGGGCCAGGCGGCGGTAAGTTGCAGTGCATTGATGTAAGCAGTGGCAATCCGAATCTTTTGGGCGAGCTCTTCTATGCGAACGATGCAGCTTTTGCGGTTCAAGTCTCTGGCACGACAGCCTTCTTGGGACTTGCGGACAGCTTGAAGGTCATCGACGTATCGAATCCGACTGCGCCAGTGGAGATCGGCAGCGTAGCCGTTCCGGTGAACGCGTTAGCACTCTCAGGCGGTACATTATTTGTCGGCACCGGGGATGGGCGCTTGATGGTGTTCGACATTTCAACGCCAGCATCACCGAAGCAACTTGCCAGCGTTGCTATGGCAATTCCTAATACGATCCGACTGTCCGGGAACCTGTTGCTTGTCGCTGCCGCGCAAAATGGAATGCTAGTGTTTGATGTCTCACACCCGAGTGCGCCAATGCTGCTCTCACAGTTCTTGCCGACTCCGAGTGCATCTGTATGGGATATCGCGCCAATTGGTAGCTCTGCCGTTATGCTGGCGGCCGACAGTTCGGGCATAGTAACGGTGGACATCTCAAGTCCATCAAATCCACAGCAGCTTCATCAAGAGCAATTGCCATTTCTAAATGCCTTTCCAGCGCCGAGCACAGGTGCGGGAATTGTGCCTGCATTTTCGCTCGCGTCTCAAAATGGGCTTACGTACGTGGGGACCTCAGCTGGAATGATGTTTGCTTTCGATTCTACTGTTGCCGTACACCCCAGACTGATGAGCTTCAATGTGGTAGGCCTGCAAGATACGGATGTCGTTTCCGCGATCACACCGGATGCGAGTTCTCTCATCGTGGCGGTTCAGGGCGTGACCGTGCAGTTCGACAATACGGTTCCCCAGAACTCGATCGAACTGCTCTATCCGCCCCTTGCATTGGCATATTCATTTCCAATCTCTCCCGGTTACAAATCGACAAGCAAAAATCGCAATTTGAAAGCAGACTGGATGTCGCGGCGGTCGGCAGCGACCGGGCGCGCGCCGGATCGCTTTGGTGTTATGACAAGAGGGCAGTCCACATGCTCGACGATGAGGGGTAGGATAAGGCGAATGTGCGATCCATCTGCGATCCGTTAGCCGGTTTAACGCGGACTTACGTGTCCTTTTATGCCATCCGTGGCCTCGCAGGTTATTGAATTTACGTTCTTAGGCGGATTCGAATCCCTCCCTCCTGCATGAATTAGCCGGGCGAATTCAGATAGAGCCTTTAACCGAAAATCTCGTTAACCTTCTCCCGCACATGGCTACTCCGGGACGGCTTCAAGTAGCGCATTGTGGACTCGATGTCTGAGTGACCGAGCCACTGCTGCACGGTCCGCAGATCCACCCCCGTCCAAAGGCATCGAGTCGCAAATGTCGCACGAAACTTGTGAAGCCAGAAGTCGTCTTTATCGAGCTTCGCCCGTTCCGTACACGCCTTGAGCAATCGAGAATCCAGCCTCGGATTGCAGCCAGAAGTCGGGAATACCAGTCGAAGTTCATGTCAGCCTTCGCTTTCGGCTCGTTGACTCTCCGAACAACAAAACTCACCGACAGGGCGAAAAAATTGTGCTATTTTGTGCTGACAAGGTGTGAATCGTGGCTTTTATACCACTCTAGGACACTTAAAAATCAGTAAGTTAGTGATTCCATTGGGCGGCGAAGGGTTTGACTCCGACCCGCGCCTCCAAACTTTTCTCCTTCATAAAATTTTAACTTTGATCACGGCGTTTGTTTTGCGCGTGTGATGGTGTCAGAGGACCCTCAATTGCTCTCCTCGCATCTCCTTGCCAGGAAATCGTGCATCACTCTCGGTCGAACGCTCGATCCCGGATTCATCGTTGGCAAGCACGATCTTCGCGCCCGCAATGGCACCTCCGCTTTGGTCCGTGACCGTTCCCTGAAGCGACGAGGGTGATCCCTGTCGCTATGCCGGCCGAGGCCAGCCACACTCTTACAACAAGAGCACACCCCTTTATGCCGCGCATGGGCTCCTCCCGCACGTACTCGCCGGGCGTGACTCCAGGCGTCTGCCGCGAATTTGAGATCCGCGCACTTTCACGGAAGTGTACTCTCGGTCGCTAAGCGGCGACTTGTCTTGGAGAGACATCGCGCAAGGAGTGCCGCAATGGAAATCTCCAGACGTGCCCTTCTGATACTTTGCTTATTGCGGCTGCAGAGACCGGATACGGATGCGCAGGATTAAGCTTAAGGCTGGGCGTGATGTGGTTGTCAGTACGAAAGGATCTGCGAATACCGTGGTTAGTGGTTCGCTGCGAGAGTATCGGTTTGTTAGAGGCTAAGCAAATTATGCGGCAGGTCTTTTGGATCGCGGGACTTCTCTTGCTAGGTTCTCACGACATTTCGTCGTTTTCGAGGACACAAGAGGCGGGGGGGGAGGAGAAGCAGCCTGGAAGCTCTAAAGATATTCTGGTGTCGACCAGAAAGTTTGAGCGGGCAGTGAACGGAAACGCTATCGTTCGAAATCGGTGTCGGGTTCAGGGGAAAGACATCGAAATTGAGGAGACCGCTGAAGTCATTAAGACAGACGGTTGCAAGCTGGTGGTGAGGGCGCGAAAAGTGACTAGCCCCGCTGACGCCCGAGCAATCGATAGCCCGGCGGACGGGAAAAAAACGTCATCGATGGATCATCGATCTGCAGACGACCAAGTGCAGTCTGCGAAGGGGCGGGAGGAGATCGAGTTTATTGTGTACGCGGATTTGTCAGAATTGACGACACCGGTGCTGCTGGAAACGCAGAAATTCGGACAATGCGAAGCTGGCGGCGCGGGAGTGCTGAAGGTGAGCAGTCGCTCAGAGCCGGGGAAGGGGATGCAGGTGATTCGCAGGTCAGAAGCAAACGGGACAACAAAAGAGCACGAAGGAGTCAAGCAAACCAGGCGCGACCTTAGCCTGTTCTTTTCGGTTCCCGCGACGGCCGAGAAAGCGCGAAAAGCACTAGAGTTGGCTGTGAAATCGTGCGGCGGAAACGAATGGCCGGACGAAGATGACTTGCCATGAGCAGGGAATTTTCCAGCCAATCAAAATTGCAGGACATTCCATTTACCGCGTCCCGTCTTGTTTAAGGATTTTCTCCTCCTATTAGATGTAAAGAGTTGACAAGTGGAAGAGCGCATCAGAAGATTGATGGGCCTTCGGCGCGCGATAATCCCACGTAGATGGGCGATCGCGGTTGGAGCAGAGGATTCGTAGCAGCTGCCGGACGTTTGGGGGAAACTCCGGTGGTGGGCGTTTCAGTCGAGATCTACTAGCCTTCAAGAGCTGCGGGGGCAGCTCTTCCCCAGTTGTGTTGTTCACCCAAAATTCAATAGTCGAAGTGTGTGGTTTCTCGGGCAGGTCCCGGAGGGATTCACGATGGTCGTCCGCTGTCTATCGGTGTGGGTCGTTGTGGTGTCGTTGTGCGCAGCAGGGGTCGCCCAGGTCGCGAGCCAAAACATCAACATGGTTTCAGGAACAAACTGGCCAGCAGGCGATCCCTACCTGCAGCGGCAGAACGAGCCTTCGATCGCGGTCTCGAGCCGCAACCGGAACACATGCTGGGAGGCGCCAACGACTACCGGACGGTAGACATTCCCAATCCGAGCGCCCCGAATATTTTGGGCGACGCCTGGCTAGGCGTCTACAGTTCTTTGGATGGCGGCGACACATGGAAGAGTACCCTGCTTCCGGGATATCCGCAGGACACCTCCACCGTTGGCAAGGCATCTCCCCTGCACGCCTACACGGTCGCGACCGATCCCACCGTGCGGGCAGGAACAAATGGATTGTTTTATTACAGCGGGCTGGTGTTTAACCGCGGGACGGGATCGCCCAGCGGAGTTTTCGTTGCCACCCTTCAGGACCTGAACAACAAAGGAAACGGCGATGGGGCGTATCTGCAATCCAACGCAAACGGTACGACCCACGGGAACCCATTCCAGTACATCGGCGTGAATTTGGTAGACACCGGGACGTCAGGCCAGTTTCTTGATAAGCCATGGATCGCAGTCGACATCCCAAGGCCGGGTCGGACGGCGACGTGCAAGATCAACGGCCAAACCTTCAGTAGCGGCTACGCCTACGTGGTGTATACGCAATTTAATGGGTCGCAAAACAATCCTGCTTCGAAGATTAAGGTGGTGAGTTCGACAAACTGCGGCGCAACGTGGAACCAACCGCAGATCCTGAGCCAGGCCCAGAAACTGGCACAGGGGACTGTGGCTACGATCGATCCTACGACAGGAAATGTGATCGTTGCCTGGCGGCAGATTGGCGTGCCGGGAAATCAGAATCAGCCAGACGCCATTCAGTACTCCGTTTCGACCAATGGCGGCTGGTCGTTCAGCGCACCGCCTCCGGCCTACACGTTCGTAGCGCCTACAACAAAGAATCCATATCCGCCGGGGTCAGTGTTCGACCAGCCGCAAGCGACTGGGACTACGTTTCGTTCGCTGGATGTTCCGAGTCTGGCCGTCGATGGGACGGGGCGAGCGTGGCTCGCCTACTCGCAGCGGTTTAACGGGCCAACGGCGGGAACGTACGGATCGCGCATCATGATCACGACACTGCCGAAGGGTTCGAGCACCTGGACCGCACCGTATGTAGCCGACGGCACGGCGCCGACCGCCTCGACCTATGGACACCAGTTCAACCCGTCGTTGAACTTCGCGTACGGCAAGCTCATGCTCGCGTGGTTCGATTCGAGGCGCGACAACATGCAGAGCGTGCTGCAATGTGCGAGCCCGCCATGCAGCGACCTCTCGCAGGTCACGGTCACGGATCAGGCAATTCCGGGCAGCACTATTTCCGATCCATCGAAGGTGTTTACCCCGCTCATTTCGGATCCGAATTCGGGTGTGCGCCATACGATTGACGTATTCGGGGCGGTGATCAATCCGGCTGCGGGTCCGACGACCTTTAAAGGGTTTCAGATCTCGCAATACCCGTACTACGTCGACGATGCCAACGGGCAGATCGAGCAGGGATTCTTCAATCCACCGAACTTGCCCATGTTTGTGCAAGGGACTACTCCGTTTATTGGCGACTATATCGACATCGCTGCGCAAAGCATCATGCCCAGCGGGAATTCGTGGGTGTTTAACACGCTGGCGACGGACACAACGGGGGCGACGAATGCTCCGGATTTCCACGTGGCGTGGACAGATAACCGCGACGTGGTACCTCCGCCGGCTGTGAACGGCTCCCAGGACTGGACTCAGTATGTGCCCCCGAACGGAGGCAATTCGCAAATCAGCACGTACTCTGGAACGGGATTAGCATGTCCGACGTGCTCGACGATCCAGCCTGCGTGCAACCTCGTGAACGTCACCAACGCGGATGGAACGCCGGGAACCTCTTCGTATAGCGGCGACCGCAATCAGAATGTGTATACGTCGCGCATCAGTAACGGACTGATCGTTCGGTTCCGCGAGAACGCCAAAGTTCAGCCGGTGAATACAAATGCTCCGCCGCAGCGGTCCTATTCGCTGCTGGTGAAAAACACAATGGCGCCGCTGAGCACGACGCCTCCGGGATCTCCGGCCTACTACCGTCTCATTCTCGGGGAAACGTCAACCAGTCAGGGCGTGACAGGAGTGTGTAATACAGCGGCTGTGCCCGCAAGTTTCCCGGGGACCCCTAACTGTTATCTCGACCTCGCCATCAACCCGAAGACGACTCTAACCGAAGCGATCAATGTGCCTTCGGCAGGAGCGAATGCCAGCATCAATGTCCTGGTGGCACAGATGGCTTGCGTTCCGGGTTCGAACGGGTGCGCCGCCGCTCCGCGCTTTACCGGGTTGCAAGCGGTGGCGGTGTTGAATGGTGACACGACCAACCCATCGCTGGCTGAAGCCGATTTCCTGAACACCGACAACGATAATCCGGACGTGGAAGCGCCTTATGCGAATCTGCCCATCGCGGCGGGCGAGGAATATAACCCGTCGGTGGACGCTCCTCCCGATCCAACGGGCGGCATATTCACGCCCAAGATCAGCCAACCGGCGATTTTCACACCGAAAATTGGAACGGTTGCCAACAACACCCCAGCGATCGAGACACCGACGATCTTCACGCCCAAGATCACGTCGATTTTCACTCCGAAGATTAACTCGATCCAGGTGGCGAATCCGACCATCGTGGACACGATCTTCACGCCCAAAATATTTACGCCCAAGATCTTTACGCCCAAAATCGTGAGCCCCGACATCTTCACACCGAAAATCACGAACCTGGCGGAGAACAGCCTGACTGATTACAGCTGGAAGGTAAACAACAAGGGCAATACCAGTTCCAGTTACAACACCACGGAGCTGATCAAGTCCACGGGGGTCCAGTGTTGTCCGGCGAGTTGCTCGGCCAACCCAAGCAGTTGCAGTTCGCAGTGTTCGGTGTGCCAGTTGGTGCAGCACAAGGTGTACCAGAGCCCGGTCGTGAATCGCGACTCGACGAACATCAATCCAACCTGCGATCTTACCGTGCAACAGAACTACATCACGGTCGCCAATATTCCAGACCCGGCGTTCTCGACAGGAGCCGCGGATGGATCGCCATCGAATCCGGCGAGTTCGACGCTTTCGTTGTCACCGGGCGAAGGTAACCGCGTCACGCTGCGTGTGGTTGCGCCGCCGGTACAGCAGACAGTGTCTTCGTTCCTGACCCAGGCAAATGCGTTCACTCCGAACACAGGCCAAAATGCTCCGTCTGGATCGCTCGGCATCACGACGTCGGCACTGCCTGTCGCGGTGGTGGGGCAGCATTACACGAACACGGCGTTTGCCTCGGTTGGCGGATTCGGGGCGACGGCGTGGACGATTCCGGCCGATCCAGCGAACCCGGTTGCGGTGATCCCGGCACCGCCGCCGAACTCGACGCAGCCCTTGCCGGTGGCTCCATTGACCCTGAGCGTCTCGGGCCAGATCAGCACCGGCATTGTGACGGCGCAACCTGGCACGTATCCCGTGAGCGTGCAAGTGCAGGACTCGGCTAGTACAGGAGCCTCGCTCACGCCGGCTCTCGATGTGCAGCAGGTGCCGCTGGAGGTGAACCAGTTCACGATTGCCAGCGTGGATGCCCAGGTCTCGAATGAAGTGGGAAGCACGGGCTACATGAAGGCTGGGGATAAAGCCACCGTGGCAGTTACCGTGAATAGCACCGGACCGGCTAACGCAACCAGTGTGATTGCGGGATTGACGGTCAACGCCACAGCGGCGGGGACGCCATCCGGTCCCGTGCCGGTTGTGATTTGCACTTCGCCAATGCCTGCCAGCGCCAGCATTGCGGGCACTGGTTCCCAGATATTCAATTTCACCTGCACCGCGATGAGTGGCAACGGACGTGTGACGTTCACGGCCGGCGCGAGCGGGCACTACGTAAACCCTGCAGCGGACGTTCTAGCCACCGCGACGACCATGACGGTGCCGCCGACCAACTTGCTTTCACAGTTGACCGTCGATACCGTGCCCCCAACGCTAGCTTTTGGAGCGAGTGCGACTCCTCAGAGCGCTCCGGGCTGGTACAACACACCGGTCGTCATTCCTTACTCAACGGCTGACAATCTCTCTGGAGTAGCCTCGGCGCTTGCGACGTCTCCGGCGGCTGCCACCGGCATCAATGCGAGCGGCAACGGCGCGATGACGCTTACGACCGAAGGCAAGCCCGTTTCGGGTGTCATGAGCGTGACAGACTACGCAAGAAACACGGCGGTGCCGTTCACTTCGTCGGGTTTCAATATTGACAAAACGCCGCCGACGATTTCCGGACAGCCCGATCGTGCGGCTAACAACAACGGCTGGTACAACGCTCCGGTGAATGTGACGTTCATGTGCAGCGACCCGAAGCCGCTGAATGGACCAGCCGGACAGCAGTCGGGAATCTCCACCTGCGCGGCGCCCATCATGCTCACGAACGAAGGCACAAACCAGAGCGCCTCGGGCACCGCGGTGGACAATGCCGCCAACTCATCGAACACCACGGTCAGCGGCATCAACATCGACAGGACGCCGCCCACGATCATTGGGTCGGCCGACCGTCCAGGCAATGCCAATCACTGGTATAACGCTCCCGTCACCGTGTCTTTTGTTTGCGCGGATCCGAATCCGTTAAGCGCGCCAGAGGGACAGCAATCGGGAATTGCAACTTGTCCTATGCCGACAATTCTCTCTTCCGACGGCGCGAATCAGAGCGTCCCCGGAGCCACCGCGGACAAGGCCGGAAACTCCGCGGCGTTCACGGTGAATGGCATCAACATCGACCAGACCGCACCCGCCATTACCACCAACTCCACCTACACGGCAGGTACATGGGTGAATCACAGCGTAGCCGTGACATTCACGTGCGCGGACAATTTATCCGGACCGGTCGTGAGCGGGATAACAAACCCGATCATCACCGGCATCCCGGCTGTCGGTTCGACGCTCACGTACACTCAGCCGAATGCTTTGACTTCGGCCGCCACCGTAACGCTTACTGCAAATACATCGGTTGCAGGCGCAACCCTGAATGCTTCGTGCCAGGATCTCGCCGGTAACAACGCGCCGCCAGTCTCTTTCGGGCCGATTCTGATTGATACGACGGCTCCAACGGTCACTGCCACAGCGAATCTCAACAACTCAAGCGGAGCGGTGTACACAGCCGGAACCTGGACGAACCAATCCGTGGTAGTAACGTTCGCCTGCGGCGATGCGCTTTCCGGCGTGCAGCCCGGTTCGATCGTGGGCAGCACGAGCTACGCGTCGCAGGGTTCGTATACGGCCAGCGGGAGTTGCAAGGATATCGCTGGAAACACCGGGAATGCGTCGTTCGGCCCGGTGCAGATCGACACAACAACTCCCGCAGTCATGATCACTTCGCCGGTCGCGCAGAGTTATGTGCTGAATCAGCAGATCATCCCGAACTTCACCTGCGGCGATAACTCGGGTGGCGATACCACCACCTGCACCGCGAATCCGTCCGGCTCGCCGTATCCAGCGAGTTCTGTCGGACCCGCCACGTTCAGCATCCATGCCGTGGACCAGGCTGGGAATGCTGCTAACCCTGACCCGAGCGTCAGCTACCTGGTGATCTACAACTTCACCGGATTCCAGTCGCCGCTCCAGAGGGCAGTGATGCTGAATCCGCCCAACGCTGCGAGTCCGCCTCAGCCCAGTGACTCAGGGAGTTTCACCATCGGCACCACCATCCCGATCACGTGGCAGTTGCAGGACGCGGCGAATACTTATATCTCGAACCTGGCTACGCTCGCGTCAATTGTGGCCATACCGAATCCAGCGTGCGCGGGCCAGGCCGCGGGAGGTGGTACCACCCTCTACAACGCGTCCACCGGGCAAGCGGCGTTCACGTACGACAGTCCGAACAGCCGTTTCGTTTTCAGTTGGAACACCACGAGCGCGACGGCGGGCTGCTACAACCTAGTGGTCACCACCAACGACACCGCCCAGTGGTCCACCATCGTGCACCTGTCTGCAGACACGTTTGTAGGCTCCGATGCGCCATTGACGACTGGCGCGGCGCCTGCGAACCCCTCGAATGCTGGTACGTTCGACCTTGGATCCACGATTCCGGTGATGTTCGAATTGACCATCCCTGGAATCGGCAACGACACCGCACAAAACGTCACGCTCAATAGCGTGACGGTGTACGCGAACGCCGGATGTTCCGGCGCTCCACCGAGCGGCGCGGCCAGCATCGTTCTCTACGATGGAGCGACCAGCACCGGATCATTCGCGTTTGAGCCCACCGATGCCGTCTACACCGTGAACTGGGCGACTGGAGCGGCCCCCGTGGGCTGTTACAACATCGTGGTGAGATTGAGTGATCAATCGATCTATGCATCGATGGTGACGCTGGCAGCGCCTGGCGGCGTGACGACGCTCTTGCAGTACAACTTCGACAACGTGCCGCAGGGTGCGGCGTCGGTCTCGGCGCCGCCGTCGTTTGCTGCGCCCACTATCTCCGGCGGTACGTTTACCGTGTCCAACGCCCAAGACCTCGGTATCAACAGCTATGGATGCGTGTCGGCAAATTGCATCGATGTGAATTTCGTCGTCCCCGGATCCAGCTATAACTTTGCGATCACGAATAGCACGACGATCTCCGGGGCAGCTGTCAGTTTCCACGAGTTCAACAACGATTGCCAGAACGGCGGAGTGCAGACTCCGGGGTGCAACACTGCCCAGAGCTTCTCGTTGCAGTACGATACCGATCCGAATTTCATCACCCCGGTACCGACAACCGTTGCGAACTTCACGCCGCCGAGCTTCTATGCCCAAACCAGCTACACCTTACCGATCAGTGGGACCCTGCCGGCCGGTACCTACTATTTCCGTATTATCGCGACGGGCAATTATGCAGTCGACACGGCCCAGTACACGTTCGATAACGTCACGATCACCGGAGCACACTAAGGGGCTATCTTCGCGAGTCGCTTCCTGGCGTCGTCCACCATAGGATCGTGCGCATTGGGCACTTTCATCGCGAGAAAACTCTTGTAGGCATCGGCGGCGCCGGAACTCTTGAGTCCTTCGAGGGCGCGGCCCAGATAATAATACGTGGCAGGGAAATAGCGGAAGGTTTGTTGCTCGTCGATGTAGATGTCCGTGGCTTCGCCGCGACGCTTGAGGCAGGTTTCCAGTTCGGTGCTGGCTTCGGTAAACGCTCCGGCGGCGATGTATCCGCGCGCGAGATCGAAATGTGCGAGCCATGAATCGAGCAACCGCTCCGATTCCTTGTAGAGCTGAATGGCTTGCTTGGCGTTGCCGCGGGAAAGCTGAATGTCTCCTTCAATCAACTTGCCAAAAGACTGCGGCGTGCCCTCGAGTTGCTTCGACTGCTCGGAGGCGAGTGCAGTGGCCTGCGCCGTATCACCGGCCATCAAGTAGACGCGCGCGGCGGCAAACAGAACGTTGGCTTTGCTCATCGAGACGCCTTGCTTCACGGACTGCAGAGCGCCGGACTTGTTGCCCGACATGAGCTGGGCCTCGGCAAGGAGAACGTATTTCTTGGCCGCCGCGTCGCTGGCTTTGGCGACGGTGTCGCCGTCGATGCCTTTCTTCAGAGCGGAGATGGCTTGTTCGGGATCGCTGCGATAAAGCGCCAGATCTGCAAGCCCCCCTGCCGCGGAAGAGGCGCCTCCCGCACTAAGGCTCTCGACCTTGTGCCAGTATTGGTTGGCCTGGTCGAAATTTCCCTTTGCGGTTTCGCACAAAGCCAGAATCGTGTAGGCGTCCTCATAGACTGGATTGATCTGAAGGACGGCCTGCGCCTCCCGCTCGGAGGTATCGTAGTCGCCGGCGAACAAAGCATAGAGAGAGGCGTTGGTGCGGTAGACGACGTTCTTGGGATAAATCTCGACGGCACGGCGGCTCGCATCAACGGCTTGCGCCATATCGTGACGCAGATAGTAGGCGTGGGCGAGTGCGCTCAAGCCCATGCTGTCGGCGGGATATTGCTTGACGAGGGCGCTGAATTCCTCGACGGCTTTGTCGCCATCGGAAACCGCAAGGTAGTAGCCGCCGCGAGTCCGATATTTTTCGCGGTCGGTCATGCGGTCGATATGTTGCATCGCCAGCTTGTAGTAGTTGATAGCGTCGGCCTGGTTGCCCTCATTCCAGTAGAGCGCGCCGAGGTTTCCATAAGCGCTGCCGAAGTTAGGATCGAGTTCGACGGCGCGGCGGAATCCTTTGATCGCTTCGGCAGTCTTACCGGCGTAGCGTGCTTCCTGGGCCTCTGCATATTCGTGAGTCGCTTCGAGGGAGGCAGTGGTGAAGGTTTCCGCCTCGGCAAGCTTGGCCGACTCCGAGGCCGTATCGCCCAATGCCGTACGCATCTGGTCCGCGAGATTGGCTACGGCTCGCAGGATGCCGGATTTGTCTGATGCGTCGGCGACTTCGGTGGCGATCGTCTTGCCGGTGAGGGCATCAGTGACTTTGCTGAGGATCTTGTATCCGGAGCCGGACGTGGTCACCTGACCGCTGACCACAAGGTCAACCCCTTCGCGCACGGCGACGAGCCGGGCGTTGGCTTCATCGAGTTGCGTGGTGCCGGGCTTGAGTTCGGCGAGCGTCGAGCGAGCCTGAGCGCGGTTAAAGACGCTGATGAACGGAGCGCCTTCGAGCTGCAGGGCGACCGTCGGTTCGATGGTGCCATCGAAAACCGAATCAGCGGTCGCATTCCGGAAATCAGCCAGCAGGACTCTGACGTTTTGGTGTACGCGCGCCGATTGCGGCCGCGGTTTCAGGAGCCATCCGGCAGTTCCTGCGGCGCCTACGACCGCCGCTACGACCAGGATCATCACCAAACGTTTTCTGCTGGCACCTGGAGGCGACGCTGCTGGCGCGCTGGACGCTGGCTGCGCGGTCAACGACACCGGCGGACGGCTGGTCAGTACCGACATCGGCCGTTTGCCCTGAATCTCATCAATGCGGTCGAGAATTTCCTCAGCACTTTGCCAGCGGTCTGCGGGATCGCGCTCCAGGCACTTGGACACCAGTTCGCTGACTGGTTGCGGGATCGAGGCATCCCAATCCGACGGCGGGATCGCGCGCTCCTGCATGCGCTTGAGCAAACTGGCGACCACACTGTCGGCGTGATACGGCATTTTGCCGGTGAGCAGTTCGTAGCAGATCAGTCCCGAGGTGAAAATGTCGGAGCGGGCATCGAGTTCCTTGGCCTGCGCTTGCTCCGGAGACATGTATTCCATCGTGCCCATCATGGTTCCAGTGCGGGTCATGCCGTCGCCGGCGAGGGAACGGGCGAGTCCGAAGTCCATGACGACCACGCGTCCCTGGCCATCGCGCATGATATTGCCGGGTTTCAGATCGCGATGGATGACGCCTTCGCGGTGAGCAGCCAGCAAGCCGCTCAACATCTGGCGCATGATGTTGATGGCTTCTGAGACCGGCAGCTTGCCCTTCTCTTTGAGGATCTGATACAGGCTCTGTCCTTCTAAATACTCCATCGTGATGAACTTGATGCCGGCAGCCTCGCCGAGATCGAAGATGCGAATCACGTTGCGGTCGGTGACCTGCCGGGCGAGGATGAGTTCCTGCTTGAAACGCTGAAGAATTTCGGGATTACTGGCGAGTTCAGGCCGGATGACTTTGAGGGCAATGACGCGGTTGAGTTCGAGATCTTTGGCCTTGTACACAGCCCCCATGCCGCCTTCGCCGACAATCTGCAAAATCTGGTAGCGATTTCCGATGACCATTCCCGGCGGAAGAATGGGGGACCCGAAGGTGCTGGCTGGAGGCGGTGAATCGCGATCAGGAGGCGGCTTCTGTCCAGTCACCGGAGCCAGGGGCGGGAGAGCGCCTTCCAGAATGGTCGGCGCATCGAAACCTTGACTGGCATCAAAAGGCGATTTCGGAGTTTGCGAGACGTCAGAGTCTTGTGCAGGGGAAGGGCTAACAGGATTGCGCTCAGGCACAAGCGTGGCCGCCTCACTATCGAGCCTTCTTTGTTTTGGGTCGTCCATGGCCCGGTCCGGGAACTCCGTGACGTTCTTCGCGTGGCAAGTAAATGTCCCCGATCAGCCCCACGATAGCTGGGTGTCACGTCCCCACCAAAGAGAAAGACCCATGCAGTATACCGTTAAACGGCTACCTGGAATGAGTGGAAATTGTTGAATTCCGACGGTGTCGCCGTCGGTGCCGATTCGATTTCGATCCATCCAATCACGGTTTCCACATCACTAGATGCCCTTACCCGAGACCGGCACTTGTTGCGGGCTCCCGGCCGCATTGTCTGTGACTCTGACGGCCGCGCCGCGGTTACCTGTCACTGTGGGCTTGAACTGGACACTGATCGTGCAACTCGCTCCCGCACCCAACGAGGCGCCACAGGTATGAGTCTGCGAGAAGTCTCCTGCGGCAGTGCCAGTGATGCTGATGCCTGTGATGGTGATTGCGGTCGTGCCAATGTTGGTGAGGGTGATGACCTTGGCGGCGCTGGTGGTGCCCACGGTGACCGAGCCGAAGTTCAAGGTCGCGGGCGCGAGTTTGGCTGAGGTGCCTACTCCCGTGAGTGGTATCAGTTGCGGGCTGCCGGCGGCACTATCGGTCACGCTGAGCGACGCGCTGCGCGCTCCGATCGCTGAAGGCGTGAACGTAATGCTGAAAGTGCACTTGGCGGCGGAGGCCAGGGAGGCTCCGCAGGTGTGAGTCTGGGTGAAATCAGCCGCGTTTGTGCCAGTAATGGCAATGGCAGTAATGGATAGCGCGGTGGTGCCGATGTTGGTGAGGGTGATGGCCTTGACGACACTGACGCCTGTCGCCACGTCGCCGAACGACAGACTGGCGGGCGCGAATTTGGTGGTGGTGCCAGTTCCACTCAGCGGCACCTGCTGCGGACTGCCGCTGCCATTATCGGTGATGCTGATGGCGGCTGAACGCGCGCCCGTCGCTGCAGGTTTGAAATCAACGCTGATGGTGCAGGCGGCTTTGACGGCAAGAGAAGCGCCACAGGTGGTGGCGGTCTTAACGAACTCGGTGCTATTGGTCCCGGTGATCGCGATGCTGGAGATGGCGAGCGCGGCGGTACCGGTGTTTTTGAGCGTGACCCTTTGCACTGCGCTGGTGACACCCACAGCCACCGCGCCGAAGTTCAGGCTGGTGGGGGTGAGCGAGACGGTGGTACCCGAGCTAGAGCCGACGTTAAGGAAGACCGTATCGAGCCCGAAGTCCGACAAAACGCAACTGGCATCAGCGGAGCCGCAAGCCGTCAGACTGAAAGTCACAGAAGTAATGTTCGCTCCGGTTTGGTCCAGGATGCCGACATAAACCGCATCGCCAGTGGCATTGCTTGCTACGGAAAACGAACCGAGCAGGGTAGAACCGTTGAACGCTTGGATTTGCGCGGTAAACTGCCCGGGTTCGTCCGCCTGAATCAACGCGCCCGCCCCCGAGACGCTCGTGCCAAAGCTCAAGCTTACGGGTCCGGTGCCTCCTGCGGCGGCATCGGCAGTCCAGATGATGCGATCGCCCGCGGCGAAGCCGGTTCCCGACCAGCTGCAGGTCGGAGCGGCCGCACAAACAGCCGAGGCCAGGCTGTTAGCCCCTGCGAAAGCGACGTTCACGGCCACCCCGGTTCCCGAGGTCGCTTTGGCGCTGGCGGCGAGAACGGTGGCATCGGCCCCGAGTTGGGACCAGAGCACGGAGTCATTGGAACCCTGGCTGGCTTTGCTGGACACTCCCGTCATCGTATCGGACCAGGCCGTCGTTGCTAGCGACAGCAGCACCACCAGACCGCACAGCCGAATCACTTGATCTCGGTCCAACATGACAGCCTCCGTGACAAAGAATTTTCGTTTTTCCCCGCATCAATCCCTTGGCCGATTCAGCAGGAACCCAAAATCATTCCCTTTACTTGAGCCTCAAGGACACGTTGGAGGGCTGGTGTTGAACGAACCGTTGTTCGAGAAGGCGCCACCAGCGCCGATCGAAGGCGACTGGCGGAAGAACCAGGAGAAGAACACCAGCTCTTGCGGATCATATGTGAAGTTGCTGAGGGTGACCGAAGGGAAGAATGTGCCAGTCAGAGGATCACCGACTTCCAGATTGTTCTGGCATCCCGCGACCTGCCCGATGTTGCCCCACGCCGGAGTTGGATTGGTGGTGATGGGATCGTCCATCCATTCCCCGACCTCGTGGGCAAGAACGGAGATATCGCCGCCGTACAATCCAGAATTGTCGAAGTCGCTGACCGAGTACGTCTGCAGTACGCCGCCGGGAGTGAACGCATTGTGGTAACCGAGAATGCCGCAGCCACTCGTGTCGCACATTTCAACGCTGTCAAAAAGAAAGATCGGTACGCTTGTCGGCCCTACGCCCTTGGAAACAAGCGAAGGCAAAATAGTGTTTTCGACGAGCGCGTCCCACCAGTTGATGTCGATTTGCCCCTCATTGCAGAAGATGGAAGTGGTTCCGCCGTCGACCGCTGGCACCGTGACGCTAATTTTTGCGAGCGTGGTCAGAGCCAACGAGTTGTGATAGCTGTTGCCGGCCACCGATACCTTGTTCCAGAAATTGGCGCGTTGAAAACCATCGATGTACTGCGCCGTTCCCACATCCACTCCGTTCATGACCCAGTCGGTGGTCTGGAATATGGGTGAATTCTGTACAACACTCAGAGTCGTGGCCGCGAGACAGGCATTCGAAACAGTCGGATCGAGCACAGTTCCATCCGAGAATACGAACCTT
>Ga0210403_10000254_pt1 | contig 59395 bp, 54 predicted proteins | sample IncBWC19MmetaG_FD_150863 | JGI IMG/M metagenome (GOLD analysis project Ga0210403, IMG submission 150863) | Forest soil microbial communities from Barre Woods Harvard Forest LTER site, Petersham, Massachusetts, United States - Inc-BW-C-19-M | ecosystem: Environmental > Terrestrial > Soil >...
CCGCCGAGAATCCAATCCCAAGCTCCGCCAGCACAAAGCGCTTGATCATTTCGGTGGAATCCAATTCCATGGAAATGCGGATCTGGTCTTCCACCGGCTCCAGCCAGGCGGCCAGACGCGTTCGGCGCGCACCGGTCTTCGGCAGCAGCAACGGTTGACCCACCAGGTCTTCCGGCGTGATCCGTTCTTTCGAAGCCAAAGGATGCCCCGCGGGCACGATCGCCTTCACTTCGTCGGAATGAATCTTGACCGCCTGGACGCGTTTTTCCTTCACCGGAAGCTGCGTGATTCCAAAATCCGCCTGGTTATCGACGATCGCTTCCACCACGCGGCTGCCGAAAGAGCGATCGATCAAAATCTGCACCTTGGGGAATCGTTTCTTGTATTCGAAAAACACGCGCGGCAGCACGTAGATGCAGGTCGCTTCATTGGCCGCGATGACCAGTTCGCCTCGCGGCACCCGCTCCAGTTCGTTAATCGAATTCTGCGCACGCCGGCGCAGATCCAGAATCTGCTCAGCATACTCCGCGAAAATGCGCCCGGCCGGCGTCAACGCGATTTTGGTCCCCAGCCGGTCGAACAGTGGAGCATTCAGTTCCTGCTCCAGTTGCCGCACTTGCGCGCTCACGGCCGGCTGCGTCCGGAAACACGTCTGCGCGGCCTTGGAGAAACTCTTCAAGCGCACGATCTCGAGAAACGTGTGGAGCTGATCCAGATCCATGAGTGCGTTATCTTACAATTTTAGCATCGGCGTTGAAGCGAAAAATCTCCAGACTCGCGCTGCTGTTCGCGTTCCCGCCGGTGCTCGTCGCCCAAGGGCCCGAAAACGTCCTGGTCGTAGTAAACGATAATTCGCCGGTTTCCCGCGAAATCGGCGAATACTACGCGCGCCGCCGCGCCGTGCCCATGGCCAATCTGTGTCATGTGCGGACCGCTACCGGCGAAACCATCCCGCGCGCCGTTTACGATCGTGAAATTGCAGCGCCCATCGCGACGTTTCTTCGCCAAAACCGGCTTGCCGAATCGATTCTTTACATCGTCACGACGTCCGGCGTCCCGCTCCGCGTCTCCGGCACCGGCTCCGGAATGGCGACCACATCCGCGGCCCTCGACAGCGAGCTGACGCTGCTGTACACCGACATGCATAGCGGCCGCTCGCATGCGCTGCCCGGCTCGATTCCGAATCCGTTCTTCGGGAGGCGCGACGCGAAATTCGCCCATCCGCAATTTCCCATGTACCTGGTCACGCGCCTGGACGCTTACGAATTCAAGGACGTCAAAGCCATGATCGACCGATCCCTGCAAGCCGCCAATCGCGGAAAATTCGTGATCGACCTGCGCGATCACGGTGAGGCCAGCGGAGACGAATGGCTCCGCACTGCCGCTGTTCTGCTCCCCAAGGAGCGCGTGGTTCTGGATGAATCGAGCAAGGTGCTGTACAACGAAAAAGACGTGATCGGATACGCCGGCTGGGGCTCCAACGACAAAAATCGCCACGAACGTTTTCTGCACTTCCAATGGCTGCCCGGAGCCATCATGACCGAATTCGTGTCCACCAACGCGCGCACCTTCAAGCGTCCGCCCGACACGTGGAACCTCAGCGACTGGAACTCGCCCAAACTGTGGTTCTTCAACAGCCCGCAAACCATGACCGCGGATTACATCGTGGAAGGCGCAACCGGAGCCTCCGGCCACGTCGATGAACCCTACCTGGCGATGACCCCACGCCCCGAATATCTGCTGCCTGAATACTACAAGGGCCGCAATCTGGCCGAAAGCTACTACATCGCCATCCGCGCGTTGAGCTGGCAAAACATCGTGATCGGCGATCCGTTGTGCTCCCTGGGCAAACCGGTCAACTAGCCCCTGAGCCGTGACCGGAGGGAGCGGTTTCATCCCCGCGGCTCATTCACCCGAACAACGTTCCCTGCCCTAACAACCACTGCGGATCGAACCGTCGTTTCACTGCCTTCATCGCGTCGATCTCCTGCGCCGAATACTGAATCCCCAACAAATGCGCTTTTCTCTTCCCGAGCCCATGCTCCGCCCCCACGGTCCCTCCCAACGATACCGCCGCCCGAGCCAGTTCCGTCATCAGAGCTTTGTTCCGCTCAAACTCCTCCGTCGACCCCGAAAAAGTATTGATGTGCAAGTGCGCGTCCCCGACATGCCCGAAAATCACATGCTCGGAATGAATCTCTTTGCGATAAATCGCGAGCATTTCCCTGCCCTGGTCGACCGGTACTGCGTAATCCGTGCTCTGCTTCATGAACCCGCTGCGCCGGATGCGATCATTCACCCGCTCCGGCAGCGTGTGCCGGAATTTCCGGAATCGTTCTCGATCCGCCGCCGAAACCGCGAACCACGATTCGTCCTCCAACGCTCCGGTCATGTCTAGATCGCAATCGCCTTCCCACTCGACGATCAGCGCCGCACGCTGCGCCACGTCCATCGTCTTGAGGGACGCTTCGTCCAGATACTCGAGCATCCGCAAGCCCGCCGTGCGCCATCCATCCACCGCGTCCAAGGCGATTTCTTCAGACGGAAAAAACACCACGCCGCCGGTCAGTTCCCCCGGAGCCGGCAGCAACCGCAGCTCGGCTTGCGTCACGACGCCGAGCGTCCCCTCGCTCCCGATAAACAGATCGATCAGATCCATCCCCGGAGCGAGCCGATAACCCGCCGAATGCTTCGTCGTCCGCGGCAACCGGATCGCTGGAACCTCAAAATCCACGGCCTGACCGCGCTTAACATCGATCACGCGCCCGTCCATCAGAGCCACACGTAAAGCCAGCACATGTTCCCGCGTCGCGCCGAATTTGAAACTCCGCGACCCGCTCGCATTCGCGGCGATATTTCCGCCAATCGACGAAGTGTTCTCCGTCGGGTCCGGCGCATAGAACTTCCCCGCCCGCGCTGCCGCCGCTTGCACATCCCTCAACAGCGTCCCCGGCCCCACGATCGCGCGATCGTCCTGAATCTCCACCCGATTCATCCGCGCCAGCGAAACCGACCATCCACTCTGCGGCACCGCTCCACCCGTGACCCCCGTCAGCGCCCCCGCCAACGTAACCGGCACCTGCTCCGCCGAAGCGCGAGCCAAAATATCCAAGAGCTCCGCCTCGGACCCTGGCGTGAAAATCTGCTCGGCTTGGCCAGGATAAAGGGACGCGTCTGTAATTTTCTCCACTGAAGATATTATCCGTGGAGCAGGCCCCAGTTCTGCAATGTCTCTTGACCGCTTGTTTCAGCGGCCGCGCTAAACTTGACAAAAGGAGGTGCTGGTGATGAAGGGCAAAGAGATGCTGACAATTCCGATGATTACGGGAGTGCTCGCCTTAGTGGGCGGCTTGGCCATTTCCGCGCAGGACAAGTACACCGCGAAAGTACCGAATGGGCTCTCCTTCTCTGAGTTCAGAGGATACGAAGCCTGGCAGGTGGTCTCCATCAGTCAGGACGGACCCCTTATGGCTGCGATCCTCGCTAATCCTGTGATGATCAAAGCCTACCTGGCCGGCGTTCCCGGCAACGGCAAGCCTTTCCCCGATGGCTCCAAGTTGGCGAAGATCCATTGGAACCCGAAAAAGTTGGAGACGTTCCCCGCAGCGACAGTGCCAGGCACCCAGCATGATATGGACTTCATGGTGAAGGACAGCAAGAGGTTCGCTGACAGCGGCGGGTGGGGATATGCCGTGTTCGACTATGACGCTGCATCCGATAAGTTCACACCTGGCACCATGGCTGGCAAGCCGCCGCAGGGGAACGACGCCAAGTGCGGGTTCGCGTGCCACACTACGGTAAAGACAAGAGATTACGTTTTCACGGATTACGGGCATAGGTGAGGCGGTAAGAGCAGCACACGGCACCGCTCCGGCTCGGACGCGGGCGTGAAAACCTGATCCGCCTGACCCGGATATAGGGATGCGTCTGTAATTTTCTCCACTGAAAACATTACCCGGCAGCTTGCGAGTTGTTGACGATTCGTTGGCACAAGAGGAGCAGCTAAATCGTGTAAGCTTCAGCCATGGGATTCGGGTCGGCGCGGGCGTTACTACTGAGCGCAGGGGTAGTCATCCTGACGCTGTGCCCGCAACCTTCGCTGTTGGCGCAGGCAACCCGCGCTGCCGTGAACCCACGTCGAGCCGAGGTTTCCGTCCCATTCATCGGGTGTGCATCATCTGGCCAAATCGAGACACTGGAAGCGCCAAAGGGAACAAGTGTATCTGTGCCGATCAGCCCGAAAGATGCCGAGGCACTCGCTTTCTACAAATCCGCAGACGGTATTGGTCTCCTAGCGCCGCGAGGTTGGTATTGCGAGGGAGCCTCTGGTTCCAGCGGCTACGGCTTGTTCTTGAGTCCAAAACCAATCCACCGCAGCTCGGGGGGCCTTGAAGGACCGGCGATTGCGGTTAATCACATAAATGGCCAGAGCTCTGGAATGTATCAGATTGCAGAGATAGTCGCACACGTTTTTCCAGCGTATAGAGTATTCGCTAAAGGCGTTTGGGAAGGGATGGATTTGCCCTTTCCGTCCGGTCCCTATCCAACAGACACTCTGAAGTACAGAGGCAAAACGATTGTTGAGTACAAAACTCCGGCCCAAACGGAAGGGTTGGGAAATTTCAATTCATGGCTAAAGAAAAACGACCTTCCAATAGTGGGAGCCGCGATTCTCATTGTCGACCCTAACCTGATTGCCAATCCGCGTGCCCTGGTAATCCTGTCTATCCGCGTTCCTCCCGCCTTAGCCCCACTGACGCCTGCGATCGTGCGTTATGTTGAGCGCGACGCGGTCAGTGCGTCTCGCGAATAGAGCTTTGGGCAAGGCTCCTCGAATCCTCCTCTGGGCCACACTCTCATCCGCTTCCCCGCCCCGCTAAACGCTGAAGGGCCGCACAAATCGGGAGACATAAACGGCGCACTTCACCGGACAAGAGCGTGAATCCGTAATGCTCGTAGAAGCGTTGCGTCGCCGCATCCTTAGCGTCCACCACCATGGCAAACACGCCAAACTCAGCCCGCGCCGTCCGCTTCAATGCATCCGCCAAGAGAACACCGCCGAGCCCTTGGCCCTGGTAATCGCGACTCACAGCAAGCCGTCCCAGCAACACCGCTGGCACGACCGGATAACGAGGCAGCTTTTTTGCGATCTCCGGTGACAGCGCATTCAGGGCGACGCTGGTGGCCGTAAGCGTGTAGTAGCCGGCCACGTCCTGCGCGCCGATGCTGACCGCCACGAAGCACGTTGCGATGCGTCGCTTGATATCCTGCGAAGCTTGTTCCCGAAAATACCGGTCGAGCGCATCCGAGCCGCTGCGAAATTGCGACCGGTCATGCTCGCCCGACAACGGCTCAATACGAAACGACGCGGCCACCCATTACTCCGCGATCAAGGCGCGGTGACGATCGAAGGCTTTCTTCAGAGCTTTGACCGGCGCGGGTGGACGCAACAGCAGCGCTGCAAATTTTTCCTGCGCCTCACGGGATAGCCGGAGTACCTCGATTTCCAAGATCGTTTTTTGCGCGGCCTCTTGAGCGGCCGCAACCACAAAATCGCTGACCGAGCGCCCCTGGATTTCGGCGGCCCGGCGAACCACCGCCAGAGCCTCACGCGTGATGCGAGCCTCCAAGCGTGCGGTTCGGGTTGAGGTCGTCTGCTGCGGCATCATCCACAATGTACGTCATTCTCCCGTACAAGTCAATCTGGAGTGGTGCATTCACCCTGTACTCCGGTCTCTATCTTAATTGTTGTGAATAACCTGCGACTTTCGTTCGCATGCGAACCTTCACCACTCCGCTAAACTGCGGGCAGAGTGGTTGGCGCGCTCATCGGCCTCCAGCCCACCGCGGGACGGATAAGTGTTCGAACCTCTACCGTCGCAACGTGAAGCCATTTGGTGAAGATGGGTCCCATTCCGCCTGGGGTTACGAAGCGGCCCGATCGTCGGGGAAATAAACGGTTGCGGCGCGCGCCAAAGAATAAAGTTGGAGGCTAAACTTCGAGAATCACCGGCATAATTAACGGACGCCGCGACGTCTGTTTGGTGAGGAACCGCTTCAGGTCTGCGCGAATCTTTTCCTGCATCACACCCCAATCGCCGCGCTCTTCCGCGGTCGACGATTCCAGTGTCTTCAGCACTACTTGCCGCGCTTCCAGCATTACAGCCGAACTGTCTTCCATCGACATGAACCCGCGGCTCACAATTTCCGGCAGGCCTTCGGGTTTGCCCGTGTGTTTGTTGATGGCGATGATGGGCAGCACAAACCCGTCTTCGGAAAGATGGCGCCGGTCGCGGATCACCATGTCCTCGACGACTTCATCCAGCGTCCCCGAATCGATGCACACGCGGCCCACCGTCACCGGATCGCCCTTGCGCGCGCCGGCATTGTCGATCTCCAAGGTCTCTCCGGATTCCAGAATGAAGGTTCCTTCGAGTCCCCAATGACTCAAGTGCTGGGCAAGCTGAGCATGCTTGGCGAGCTGCCGGTATTCGCCATGAATCGGGACAAAATATCGCGGCCGCACCAGGTTCAGCACCAGCCGCAGCTCTTCCGAATTTCCGTGGCCGGAAACGTGAATCGGCGGATTCATCGCGCCATACACCACATCGGCGCCGCGCCGCGCCAGGTGATTCATCATGCGGTAAATCGCTTTTTCATTCCCCGGAATAATGCGCGCGCTCAGCGCCACCGTATCGCCCGGCTCAATCGACAACGATTTGTGATTATCCACGGCTACACGCGACATGGCCGACATCGGCTCGCCTTGGGTCCCCGAAACCACCGTCACCACTTTGTTCGGAGCCGTCTGCATAATGTCCTGCGGACGCAGCAGAATCCCGTTGGGAATGGTCAGCAGGCCCAGGTCGTGCGCGATTTCGGTAGTCGCCAGCATGCTGCGTCCCAGGAACGCGACTTTGCGGCCGTATTCATCCGCCAATTCCAGAATCTGCTGCAAGCGGTGAATCGAGGAACTGAAGCAAGTGATGACCAGCCGCCGCGGCGAGCGGACAAACAGGTCTTCCAGGCGCGGCCCCACGGCGCGCTCGCTTTCCGTGTAGCCCGGCCGGTCGACGTTGGTCGAATCCGACATCAGCAGCAGCACGCCGCGCTTTCCGTAGGCGGCAAGAGTATGCAGATCGAACAGCTCGTTATCGGTCGGCGTCGGATCCACTTTGAAATCGCCGGTGTGAATGATCGCGCCCAGTGGAGTGGTGATGGCAAGCGCGACGCACTGGACGATCGAATGCGTCACGTGAATAAATTCGATCGCGAACGGCCCCAGCTCGAGCTTCTCGCCCGGCTTGACGATCTTCAGACGCGCTTCGTCAAGCATCTGATGCTCTTCCAGGCGCCGCTCCACCAGCGCGAGCGTGAACGCCGTGCCATACACGGGGATGTTCAGTTGGCTGAGTAAAAACGGGATGCCGCCGATGTGATCTTCGTGGCCGTGCGTAAGCACCAGGCCCCGAACCATCGCGGCATTCTGTTCGAGATAGGTAAAATCGGGCGTGACGATGTCCACCCCGAGCAACTCAGCGTCGGGAAACATCATCCCGGCGTCGACGACGATGATGTCATCGCCATAACGGATGGCCATGGAGTTCATCCCAAACTCGCCCAGGCCACCCAGGGGGATGATTTGTAATTTCTTATCGGACATGTGTGAAGTTAAAGGTTAGCAGGAGCGGGCACTATAATAAAGACATGCCGGCCGCGACACAAGTCTCTGTGAGCGAGTACCTATCCACCACCTATCGGCCCGATTGCGAATATGTGGACGGCGAAATCCTGGAGCGCAATTTGGGCGAGATCGATCACAGCAGGCTACAGATTCAACTGGCGTTCTATCTTCGGAGCCGCGAAGCCGAATGGGGAATTTTCGCGCTGGTCGAACAGTGTGTTCAAGTGAACCCGCGCCGTTTCCGGATTCCTGATGTTTGCGCGTTGCTCGCTGGAGCGGAGCGCACGCCGATCATCAGACACGCTCCGTTCCTGTGCGTCGAGATCCTTTCCAAGGACGATACGCTCAATTCTGTCGTCCACCGGCTTGACGATTTTTTAACGATGGGCGTCCCCAATGTGTGGGTGATCGATCCCGAAACGCGCCGCGGTTACCGGTACACCTCGGAAGGCATGCTGGAAGCAAAAGACGGTGTGATGCGGACATCAAACCCGAACATCTTCGTTTCGCTCACCGCCTTATTCGATTAACTCAGGAATTTCGAAACTACCGACCATAGCTCGGCGGGCTCGACCGGCTTCGACAGGAACGCCTGCATCCCCTGACGCCGGCATCGGGCGCGGAGTTCATCGGAAGAATCCGCCGTCAATGCGAGGATGGGAACCGTCTCGTAACCGGGCAGTTGGCGCATGGCCTCGGTGGTCTCCAGCCCGTCCATTTCGGGCATCTGCAGGTCCATGAGAACCAGGTCGTAGCGGCGCTTGGCAGCGGCTTCGAGCGCAGCGCGGCCGGACTCGGCGCCATCCACGACCAGGTTTCTCCGCTCCAGCGCGCGACGCAAAACCCTCATCCCGATAGGATTGTCCTCGACCAGAAGCACGGTGTGGGTGCCCACCGATTCGCGCGCCGGATTCTCGCGTGTTTCGGCGCCCATGCGCAGCGGGATCCGCACGGTGAACGTCGATCCGCCGCGCGGCGTGCTGGCCACCTCGATCCGGCCGTTCATCAGAGCCGCCAGCTTGCGCGCGAGCGCCAACCCCAGCCCCAGGCCCGGATAGTTGCGTGCCAGCCCGCCTTCCACCTGGTGGAAGGAATCGAAAATCATTTCGAGTTTCGCCGGCTCGATTCCGATCCCGGTGTCGTGAATTTCCAGGACCAGCTCGCCTGCCCCGCGATCGGCTAACGCGCGCACTTCGACCGTCCCGGAGTGCGTGAATTTGATCGCGTTGACGATCAGGTGGCTGATCAGTTCGCGCAATCGCGGCGCGTCGCCATACATGGTTTCCGGCAGCCCCGCTTCGATCGTCGAAAACAGTCTCAATCCTTTGGCTTGTGCCCGCGGAGCGAGCTGGTTGACAGCGGCATCCAGCATTTCTTTCAGGCTGAACTCGCCCTCGTCCAGCGAGAGCTGACCCGCCTCCAGTGCCGAGTATTGCAGCGCACCGTTGAGAATCTCGAACAGATTCTCGGCGCACAAGCGCGTAGCGTTGGCATATTCGCGCTGCTCCTCATCCAGCCCGGTTTCGAGCAAAAGATCGACCATACCCAGGATCCCGCTGAGCGGCGTGCGGATCTCGTGATTCAGATTCGCGAGAAACACGCCTTTCAAACGGTCCAGGTCGTTGGTCGCGGGCTTTTCTCCCTGCGCGGTCTCCGAAGAAGCCATCGGAAATTTCCAATGGATTGATCGACAGGCACCTTGGGGAAGTTTAGGGTCTTTCGCTGAGGAGTTTGTCTACGGTTTCTTTTTTACCGCAGGCTTTTCATCCTTCTTATCGTCTTTAACTTCGGGCTTGGTGTCGGCTTCCTCGCCGAAAGTGATCTTCACGTCGGACCGGAACTGCTTGTAGTCCTCGTACTTGATGGTCTGCTTGATCCGGACGTCGTTTTCCTTGAAATGCAGAGTGTCGTTGGCGATGGTGTAGGTCGGGAACCAGTATTTCCCGTCGATCTGCTCGCGATAGGTCTCGAATTTCGGATACTGGTGATCTTCGCTCTTCTTCTGCAGGCCCACGCCCCGGCCGTATGACTTAACGATCTGCAAGTCGCGGTCGTCCACCCACACCTGGCCCGAGAAGTAGCGCTTATTGGACTCGAGCTTTTTCGGCTTCACCGCGAAAACATAGCAGCCGATTTCGTCCACGTTCTGATGGCCCAGATAGCGAACGTAATAGTTGGGGAGTTCTTCGGAAGTCAGCACGAACGGCTGCGTATGGCGGATGTCTTCGAGATCGCCGGGATCCATGACGATCAAACGTAGCGTGGTGACGGGAGCGCGAACCACGTGTTCGGTGCGCTTGCCCTCGCCCGTGAAGACGATGTCGGAGACTTCTTCCCACTTGCCTCCAGGCGTGCCGGCATCGTCGGCTTCCTGAATCTTGGCGGATTGACGATAGGTGTAGTTTTCCCGCGCCCGCGCGAATGCGGATTCTTTCGCCGAGAACTTCTGGACGATTTCGTCGATCTGCGCCTGAGAGAGCTGCGGATTGGTGTCCGCAGCCAAAGCCGCCGCGGCGGCCAACAGGGTCAATGCCAACACGCGCATAAGGAACTCCTCTAGACCAGACGAAATCCGATCAACTTCGGTTTCCCAACATCTGCTTGGCGATGGTCACCCGCTGCATGTTGCTGGTGCCTTCGTATATCCGCCCAATCTTCGCATCACGATACAACTTCTCTACCGGATAATCCTTGGTGAACCCGACGCCGCCCAGCACTTCGACCGCCCGCGACGCGGTCCTTTCCGCCACCTGGGACGCGAAATACTTGCACATGGCGGCTTCGGTGACGAAGGGCATGCCTGCATCGCGCAAACGAGCCGCGTTATAAACCATGAGCCGCGCGGCTTCCACGTCCACAGCCATCTCGGCCAGGTCGAACTGGACCCCTTGAAACTCGGCGATCGCTTTTCCGAACTGCTTGCGCTGCTGCGCATACGCCAGCGCGTGATCGAGCGCACCCTGGGCGAGCCCGGCCATCTGCGCGCCGATACCAATGCGCCCCTCGTTAAGCGTCTCGATCGCGATCTTGTAACCCTTGCCCACTTCGCCGAGCACGTTGGCTTTCGGAACGCGGCAATCGTCCAGGATCAGCTCACAAGTGGACGAAGCGCGAATGCCCAGCTTGTCTTCTTTCTTGCCAACCTGAAATCCCGTGAATTCGCGTTCGATCAGAAACGCCGTGATGCCCTTATAGCCCGCTTCCGGATTCACATTGGCAAACAACAAAAACAGGCCGGCTTCCCCCGCATTGGTGATCCACAGCTTGCGCCCGGTGAGGCGGTAATGGTCGCCTGATTCCACTGCCCGCGTCGCCAGCGCGAACGCATCCGAGCCGGAGCCGGCTTCGGAGAGCGCGTAGCTCGCGAGCGTATCTTTGGCGAGGCGTGGAAAAAAGCGGCGTTTCTGTTCTTCAGTCGCCCAACGCGAGATCGCGTTGTTGAACAGCGTGTTCTGCACGTCCACGATCACGGCAGCCGAGGGATCCACTTTGGCCAGTTCCTCGATCGCGAGAATCGACTGGAAGAAGTAGCCGCCCTGGCCTTCGTATTGTTCCGCAACGTCGATGGCCATCAAGCCGAGTTGGAACATCTCTTTAAGAATGTCTTTGCGGAAGACGCCGGCCTCGTCCATTTCGCGCACAAAGGGCGCAATCCGCTCGCGCGCGAACTTCCGAACGGTGGACTGGAACATCTTTTCCTCTTCCGTCAGAAGAGTGAGGGGAGCCGGCGTGACGCGATTCTCTGTGGCGACCATTACTTCAATTGTATTATTGAAATCCAGGAGTCGAGAGACAGGAGTCAGTATGACCGATTGGAAGAAGATCGCTGCCGCTCTGGAGCCGCCCATTCCGGGGCCTGACGTGGAGAAGATCGTGCCCACGCTGGAGGCTTTAGAAAAGGCGTTTCGGCCGCTACAAAAGACAATTCCCGCCGGGGCCGACGTATGGACCGGGCCGGAGAACGTGGCATGACCATCCTGGAAGCAGCCGCCGCGTTGCGCGCCAAGAAAGTTTCCTCGCTGGAACTCACCGACGAATCGCTGAAGCGGATCGAGCGCGCGAATCCGAAACTGAATGCCTTTATCACCGTCATCGCCGATTCGGCGCGCGCGCGCGCTGTCGCAATGGATGCCGAGTTGTCCCGCGGCGTCGATCGCGGTCCCCTGCACGGCCTTCCCGTCGCACACAAAGACCTCATGAAAACGCGCGGCGTCCGCACCACCGCGGGATCGAAACTCTTTTTCGATTTCGTGCCCGCCGAAGATGCGGCGGTAGTCGAGAAATGGAACGACGCTGGCGTGGTGATGGTGGGAAAGACCGGGCTGCACGAGCTCGCCTATGGGATCACGTCCACCAACCCGCATTTCGGCGCCGTGCGGAATCCCTGGGACACCGAACGCATTCCCGGCGGATCGAGCGGCGGATCGGCGTCGGCTGTCGCAGCAGATCTGGTTTTTGCGGCATCCGGCACCGATACAGGCGCCTCCATCCGCCTGCCGGCGTCGTTTTGCGGCGTCGTGGGATTGAAACCGACCTATGAGCGTGTGAGCCGCCGCGGAGTGATCCCGCTGGGATTGACCCTCGATCACGTGGGGCCCATCACGCGGACGGTTCGCGATGCGGCGGTCGCCTTCAACGCGATGGCGGCAAAATCCAGCAGCTTTGTGCCGCCCGCCGGCGCAGATATTCGCGGCATGCGCATCGGGCTTCCGCAGAATTATTATTTCGACCGCCTAGACGTGGAAGTGGGCGTCGCGGTGCGCGGAGCGGTGCAAACTGCCGCTGCATTGGGCGCGCGGATCGTCGACTTACGGGTCCCCGATATCGACGCACTTAACACAGTCGCGCGGGTGCTGCTGCTGGTGGAAGCGGTATCGAACCTGGGTCCGTATCTCGCCCGGCGGGCGGATTTCGGAGCGGACGTGCTGGCGCTGCTGGACCAAGGGCGTCTGATTTCGGGCGCGGATTATGCGGACGCGCAGCGGTTGCGGCGCATGTTCATTGGCGAATTCTCCAAACTCTGGACGCAAGTGGATTGCGTGTTCACGCCAATATCGCCGATTCCTGCTCCGAAGATTGGACAAACCACGGTCGAGATCGGGGGCGCGCCCGAAGACGCGAGGCTCGCGTCGACACGATTCATGCGGGCGATCAATGCGCTGGGCAATCCGGGATTGTCACTGCCATGCGGATTCACCAAGAGCGGATTGCCGATCGGACTACAAATCCTCGCAGCGCCGCAGCAAGAAGATAAGCTGCTGCGCATCGGTGCGGCGATGGAGGATGCGTTAGCGCTGAGCGCTCGGCTGCGGTCTCTGCCTACTCCATGATCATGGATTCTTCACGGAGATCGTGACCGTATCAGAACTGCCTTCAAAGAACAGGACCACGGCAACGTCGTCACCGGGTGTCACGCCGGTTGGAATCACGGTGTTGATCTGATATTCCGCCGCTGTGCCCGGCGCGATTCCTGAAAAAAGAACTGGCGCTGGGATTCCGCCGATGGTGAGTATCGGTGTGAGCACGGTCTTGTAAATTATGCTGCCGTCAGGGGGCGCCACCGATCCGGTTGGGACTGGATTTCCATTCGGGTCGCCGTTGGGAGTTGCCCTTCCGCCACCCGTAAAATAGATCACTATCGAATCGCCGGCGTGTGCGGGCCCCGCGCATGAAGTCGTGGGAGACGCGCCCGGGCATTGAGCAAACTTGTAGGCGGCGGCGGTAGCTTGCGGAAGAACGACTTGTGCCGTGTTGGCTACAGTTGCGGCCGCGATCTGCCGGCTTGGATTGGTTGGATCGGGAATGCGGAAAACGCCGACATCGGTCGACGCCATGGTGAGGATGAGATTCTCGGTGATGCCATTCGAGCTCATAATGGTGACAATATTGGTCCCGGCATCCGCAAGCTCACTGGGGATCGCTACATTAATCAGATTGGCGGAAGGCAACACGTTGTAGAGCGGCGCGGGCTTATCGTTGAATAGAACCTGGGTGTTCAAGTAATTCGTTGAAGGAAACAAGTTTCCCTGCGAGTCTGTCGATCCGATGTTCGTCGAGTAGATACTCAGGAACGTGTTCGGAGCGATGCCATGCGTACTGTCGCGGAGTTGTCCGCTTGCCGCATTGCGGAATCCGAGAAAACTCTGCGGCGCATTCGCAACGATCAGTGTCACCGAAGGTGACGATTTGTCACCGATGGTCAGGATGACATCCTGATTGCCAAGCGGAGTGTCGATAGGCAAGGTGAAAACGATTTCGTAAATGCCGACCCCGATCAGTCCGCAAGAAGAGAAATTCGCGGTCCTACCTCCCACCGTAATCATAGGCCGCGCGACCGTTGGTGCGAAGCCTGTAGGCGCCTTTCCCGTCGGAACCAGAGGATTCGTTGGTCCAAGGCCCACCAGGCGACCAAAGACCGAGTTGCCCGGCGAGGCGGGATTCAACGCGGAGATCTCTGCTAAGAACACTCCCGCCTCTTGGAGTCGAAAGGTAGGAAGGCCATGCGCGAAAAAAGCTGGAGACACCGTGTCAATCGTGAGATTGATTGGCTCCGAGGTTTGACTACCCGAAGTGACGGTCAATGTCGTGCCGCCAACTGGGAGGTCGATGGGCAGTTCAATATTGACCTGAGTCGCCGAGGCACTCCCGACGAACGCCGGTTTACCTCCCACACTCACGGCCGTTGTCGATCCCAGATTCTGTCCTACGATGGCGGCGAGCGCGCCGGGTGACAGTCCGCCGCGATCGTCGGCGAAGTTGAACACGTTGGTGATCGTAGGAGTGGTGCCAGTCGCGGCGCCGATCGGAATCGTAGACGCTTGCGATGTGATCCCTCCCATGCTGACGACGACGTCCTGATCGCGGAGTGCAATGTTCGTGGGTATCGTGAAGCTCACATGATAAATGGCGCGGTCGGAGACGATTACGGATCCCGTCACCTGGGCCGGTAGGCCTCCGACAGTGACGGTCGGAAGCGTTGTGGTGGGAGCGGTCGTTGGCGGAGATGTTGTGATCGAGACTAGTGGATTCGTTGGGCCCAGCCCCACCATGGTTGCAATCACAGGCTCGCCAGGAAACGCGGGGTTGGAGACCGAGATTTCTTTTGAGCTTGCGTCGGCTATGGCTGGCACGAAGTCGAATGCGGGTGCAAACGGGTAGATCGTCAAACCGAACGACGCGCTTCCCCCCGAAGTTTTCACGGTCAACGTGGTCGGACCATTGAGAAGCGAGAGCGGCAACTGTGCCACGATGAGATTACTCACGGCACTCTGGATGTATGCCGCTTGATTGCCCACCGTTACTGTGGGCGCGACGCCCAATGGAACAAAGTTGTTTCCACCTATTTGAACCAACATGCCTGCGCAAAAGCGCTGATCGTTGGAGCCGGGATTGAGTACGCTGATGATGAGCGGCGGTGTGGCGGGAAACTGAGCCGTTGCATAAAAAGACAATAAGGGCACAAGCGCAAATAGTTTTTGCATTCTTTTTCTAGAATACGACTATTGATCGATTAGTCGTCCAGCTTTTGGGGCGGCTGGGGCAGGAAGAAACTCAACGCGATCGCAAGCAAATACACAAACAGCGCTACAGCCGAGGCTGCATACGCGAGCCGCATTGGCGCGGCAGTGCCGGGCATGATCGCTTGCAGATGACTTGTCACGTAGGCGGCCGAAGTGCCCAGCATGCGGCCTCCGACGTTGGCGGCGAAGCCTTCGCCGGTACCGCGCAAATGCACTGGATACGCGCGCGGCAAATAATTTCCCCAGAAACTTAATTGCGCGACGGTGCAAAATCCCGCGAAAAACATTCCGATCCGTAGCATGTCCAGACTGTGTGTGGCTGGATAATAAAACACGAAAGGCACAATAAATAATCCGGGAACCAGAAATATACGTAGCAACGCCCGGCGGCTGACGATCACCACGGCGAGCAGAGCCAGCGCGATGCGTCCAGCGAGCCCTCCCCATTCCTGCATCTGCTGAACCTTCGCGACGGTTTCACCACGAGCGGCGGGCGCGAGTTTTGCGACTTCCTGCAATCCCGGCGTGATTTGCGGAGCTTGTTGAATCGCGCCGAACGCGGCTCCATAGGCGCACGCGAACAGGAGCGCCGTGACGATGGTGGTTCTGCGATAAGCCGGCTGGAACAGTTCCGAAAAGTGCGGACGCTTGAGCGTACCGGCATCGCGCTTCTGTTTCCAGACCGGAGATTCGGGAAGGAAGGGGCGCACCAGCGCCAGGGGGATAGCCGGGATCACCGCCGAAATTAGCGTGTAGCGCCACGCGGAGTGCCCGTTGTAGATCTGTGGCAGAGACGCTCCATAGTGATTGGCGAGATAGCTGGCCTGCGAAACGGCGACGCCGCCCAGCGAAGAAAATGCCTGGGTCCACCCAAGGACTCGCTCACGGGCTTTCGGCTCCTGAAAAATTTCGGCGAGCCATGCGACCGATGCGACGAATTCCACGCAGGCATCGATAAAGCTGAGCGTTCGCCATACTAGCAACCAGCCGAGCGAGGTGGAATATCCCGCGGCGACGGCGGCCACCAGGTAGATCAGGATGGTCCACACCAGGATTTGTTTGCGGCCGATGCGGTCGGTGAGATAGCCGCCGATGAGGCCGAAGAATCCTCCGGCAAGCGGCGGAATCCAGAACAGGTATGCGGCCCAATCCGCATACGCCGGTGTACCGGGACGCAGGTGTCCGAGTTCAAGCAGCGCGTCGCGAACGATCAGCGGCGCCACCAGGATGGCGTAAATGTCGACCAGGAATCCGAGCGCCGCCACGGCGCAGATGGTCCACTTCACTGAAGTAGAAATGGCAGGTGAGGAATTGGAAGCGGACATAGACACGACAGGCTACCACATTAGACAGACTCGGTCAGGATTTGTCACGCGTCATCAGAAGTTGACGCCGCAGCTTCCGGTCTTGCTGCATCCCGCGCAGATACCGGGATTCTTCGGGAGCGTGTTTGCCGGGCGGGACTCGCGGATTAAGCGGGAGATTGCGTAGATCGAAATGGTCCCATTCCTTGCCGCCGCCGTAGATCAGCGGAGCTTCGGCCAAGCGGCGCAACGTGGCGGGCGGAGTGCGGTATTCCCGATTCGCGCCGATGCGGGACTCCTCGCGCTCGATCAGGGCGGTCAGTTTTTTCGACGTGCTGCGGAAACCAAGCTTGCGATAGAACCAGAATGCTCCGGAATCGATGGCTTCGTCGTTTTCGTGACCCAGCTGGTAGGGGTCGACCGAATAGCACGTGACGCCGAGCTGTTCGCGGAAAATCTTCAAAATCTGGGCGTAGAGCCAGGCCGTTTCGCCTTCGCGGAAAGTGTAATACAGGTTGAAACCGACTTCCATGCGCTCGAACAGCGACAGGCCCTCCACGTAACCGATGGGCACGCCGTTCTTGAAAAACATTCCGGCGTGATAGGCGCGCAGCGGCAAACGCCATTCCGGGGGGACGCCGAAGAAATAGAAATCGACGCCGCGGCCGAAGTCGGCGTGATAGACGTGTGCGGCGTCGGGATGCGTGAATCCCCACAGCTCGCGGTAGCGGACCGCGGAAGTATCGAGGATGGTGTTGAGGATCTTTTGGGGCCGCGCGATTCGCGTCATCGTAGTCTTGGGCGCGGCGAATTCGCGGTCGAGAGAAATCTCGCTGCGCTTGAGGAACGGACTACGATGATAGTAAATCCGGCGGCGCAGGATGCGCGTGCGGGAACGCGTGGCGAAGGAATCGCCGAGTTCCCAGCGCAGCGGTACTTCGAGCAGGTCGTAGGTCTGGCGGTCGACGTGGGCGAGCAGCCACTTCACAGTCCCGCGGGCGCGTTCGAACCAGTAGCGCCAGTCGACATGTGGCTCGACAGCGGCGTATTCCCCGGCCAGCGGGATCAGGCGTGCGAGCACGCCGAGACGATCGGAGTGTTCGTAGTTTTCCCAATCGATGTGGAGCGGATAGCGCGCGGCGAGGCCTTGCGCGACGTCGTAACTGAAGTTGGTGGAGAGGCCGGCGCCGGCAATACCGGAGATTTCCGGATCATCAAAAGGATCGCGATCGACACGGCGGAGACGGTCGGCGAAAGAGAAGAGAATTTTATCGGCTAGGCGGAGCACGCGCGGGCTTTGCGGATAGGCGCGCAGGTAGAGCACCACTTCGTGCAGACGGATGAGATCGGCGGGATCGCGCAAGCGCGCATGTGTGGCGCGTTCGAGCAGAGCGGCAGTGCGGCGAGCGGCGTAGGGGCCAAATTGGCCCTTCATTTCGGCAAGGGCGGCGAGCACTTTGTACAGTGTAGCGGGCCGAAGGTGTTCGCAACGAGTGGGAATACGCCACAGGGCCATGCAGACGGGGCGGCGATGTTAAATTAGTAGACTATGGCGAAAACGAGCAATCCGGCGGAACTCGCCGCGATCGCGAAACAAATGCGCCGCGAGGTGATCGAGATGATCACTCAGGCGAAATCGGGACATCCAGGCGGGTCGCTTTCCGCGACCGAGATTGTGGTCACGCTGTTTTTCGATGTCTTGCGGCACGATCCGGCGAATCCGAAATGGAGGGATCGCGACCGGTTTATTCTTTCGAAGGGCCACTGCTGCCCGATTCTCTACGCCGTCATGGCGGAGTTTGGCTATTGTCCAAAGGATCAGCTGAACACGCTGCGAAAGCTGGGGTCGGTGTATCAGGGGCATCCGGACGTGCGCTACATTCCGGCGCTGGAGGCGTCCACGGGATCGCTAGGGGAAGGATTGTCGCTAGCGATCGGGATGGGGCTGGCGGCACGGCTCGACAAGAGTCCGGCGCGCGCCTACGTCGTCCTGGGCGACGGCGAAATACAGGAAGGGCAGATCTGGGAGGCGGCGATGTTCGCCGGCAACAACGGCCTGGACAACGTCTGCGCCATTGTCGATTACAACGGGATTCAGCTGGATGGATTCGTAAAGGACATCATGTCGCTGGAGCCGATCGAGGACAAGTGGCGGGCGTTCGGATGGCATGTAGTGCGGGTCAACGGGCACGACATCGCAGCGCTGCAAAAAGCGTTTGCCGAAGCCAGCGCCACCAAGGACAAGCCGACGGTGTTGATCGCCCACACTATCAAAGGCAAAGGCGTTTCGTTCATGGAGAACAATCCAAAGTTTCACGGCATGGCGCCCACCCGCGAGGAAGCGGATAAGGCCCTACAGGAGCTGGCATAGTGGCGACGAAAATCAAGTACGAATTGAAGCTCGGCCCGGCGACGCGCGAAGCGTTCGGCAAGGCGTTAGTCGAATTGGGCGAAGCGAATCCGGACGTGGTGGTGCTGGACGCGGATCTATCCAAATCCACATATACCGCGGAGTTCGGCAAGAAATTTCCGGAACGATTTTTCGAGTGCGGCATCGCGGAAGCTAACATGGTGGCGATCGGTAGCGGGCTCGCATCCAGCGGAAAGATTCCGTTCGTGTCCAGTTTCTCGGCGTTCGTGTTGAATAAGGGCTTCGAACAGTTGCGGGTGACGGCCGCGTTTCCCAACGTCAATCTGAAAGCGGTGGGAACGCACAGTGGGATCTCGATCGGCGAAGACGGGCCGTCGCAAATGAGCATCGAGGATATGAGCCTGGCGTGCTCCCTGGCGGGGTTCGTGGTGCTGTGTCCGGCCGATGAGGTTTCCATGAAGGCGCTAGTGAAGGCGGCGGCGGCGTATAAGGGTCCGCTATTCATTCGAGCGGGGCGCGCGAAAGCCGCGGTGATTTATCCGGCGGAACAGCAGTTCACCATCGGCAAGGCGGTGCAATTGACCGAGGGCAACGATGTGACGCTGATTGCCACGGGATTGATGGTGGCGGAAGCGATCCGCGCGGCAGAGACGCTGGAAGGGGAAGGCATCGCGGCGCGAACGATCGACATGCACACAATCAAACCGCTGGATCGCGAGGCGATTGCGCGGGCGGCCAAGGAAACCGGCGCAATCGTGGTCGCCGAAGAGCATCTGGTTGATTCGGGGTTGGGCGTGCGCGTGGCGCAGGTGGTGGCGGAGACGCATCTAGCCGCGATGGAGTTCGTGGGGATCAACAATACCTACGCCGAGTCGGGCGCGCCAGATGAACTGCTCGACAAATATGGACTGCGCGCGAAGAACATCGCGGAAGCGGCGCGGCGCGCGCTGAAGCGCAAGCCCTGATGCCGAAAGCTCCATCGAAAGTGCTGCATGACGAGATTGGTCCGCTGCTCTCGGCGGCCGGACTGAAACTGCAGCTCATCAAGATGGATTTTCCGCAGACCGCCGAATTGGTGCGCGAAGTGACCGAGGTGCTGGACCAGGCAATCGACCGCGTGCGGGAGCTGAGTAACGCGATGGCGGCGAACGAGCGATAAACGCTGTACAATTGGTCGGTTATGGCTTTCGACGTCCTTCTTGTCGACGATCACAAGATCATGCGGGACGGCATCAAGGCGATTCTGAGCCGCGGGGATGAGTTCCGCGTGGTGGGCGAAGCGGAGACCGGACCGGACGCGGTGCAGTTCGTCAAGCGGCATCGTCCCGACGTGGTGTTGATGGATATCGGCCTGCCCGGGCTGAACGGAGTCGAGACCACCTCGGAAATTCTGCGGTATCACGCCGAGTGCAAGATCGTCATTCTTTCCATGTACGACGACGAGAACAACGTGGTGAGTGCGATTCGCGCGGGGGCGCGCGCATTCATTCTGAAGAAAGCATCGGATTCCGACCTGCTGGAAGCGCTGCGGATGGTGGCGCGCGGCGGAGCATATCTGAGTCCGCAAGTATCGGACCGGCTGCTATCGCGGATTCAGCGGGGCGACCTGGAATCGAAGCAGGCGTCGTCGGCGCTGGACGTGCTTTCGCCGCGCGAATTGCAGGTGCTGCGGCTGGTGGCGGAGGGCAAGACCAGCAAAGAAATTGCCGTGATCCTGGATTTGCGGGAACAGACAGTGCGCAGTTACCGCAAGACAATGATGAAAAAACTGGGCGTGAATAACGTGGCGGGGCTGACTCAGCTCGCGTTGTCAACGGGGCTGACGCAGCTACCGGGGGCTCAGGCGGCAGCGGAATCGGAGTAGTGGGCCTTTGACCGGGCACACATGCAGAGTCCAAAACCAGCCTAAGGGGTTGCGGAAAAAATCGGGACCCGGTCGCTACCGCTTGCGGCTCGGTGCCAACATTTCCGAGCCGCGAGCGTAGTCAGCCGTTTGAGACACTACGGCTAAAGCCGTAGCTGCAAGCTCGAGTCCTCTAAGCGCGCTCGTGGGTGACGACCACGGATTTTCCATACACTTCATCGAACACATCCGAGACGCGTGAGGCGGCCCATTCGGCCAGATCGGGCTCGCGCGGCGCCTGCAGTTTCACCAGTACGCGGGTGGGCTGGATCTCGCAGCTTACGATCTCCACCTCTTCTTCCTCCGGACCGCGAGCGAGATTGACGGCGAGACGCAGTATGGGAATCAGCAGCAACAACGGACGGCGATCGTCGGGCGAGAGCGCCTGGAATTCGGGATGCGCCGCGGACGGCATCGCTTTGCGATGATAGCGGCACAGGTTCGCGATCAATTCGCGTTCACGATTTTCGAATCCCGAAAAATCGACATGGGAGACGACGTAGTAGGCGTGCTTGTGATGACCGGAATCGTTGATGTAGTGGCCGGTTTCGCAGAAATACGCGGCGGCTTCGAGCAGGCGGCCGAAGTTGAGCGGCAACTGATGCAGCGATTGAAGCCGCGTGTACAGGGTCTGGGTGAAACGGGCGACGCGGCGGGCACGCCTGAGGATCGCACCGAAGCGGGCGGCGACGCGCTCCACTTCGCTGCGCTGATCGCGGCTGAGGCGCGTCCGTTCGCCACCCACGCCGCGGGCGGCCATATCGGCAATAATTCCGTCGCGGACGCCGGCGGAGGAATAATATACGGCGGGAGCGTGGAACCGTTCCAGAATGCGCAACAGCGACCCGGTACCGGCCACGATGATTTCCGCGCGACGGGGACCGATTCCCGCGACCTTTTGCCGGCCCGCCAGGTCGAGCGCGGAGAGCGCCTTGTAAAGTTTCCGGATCTGCGCGGTAGAGGCGCGCAGGCGGTCCGCCTGATCGCGGCGCGAACGGGAAACGCGGTTCACCGAACACACCACGGCGGCCGCGGTGGCGGAGGTGGCGATGACGCGATCCCAGCGCAGTCCCATGCGGGCGATTGCGGCTTCGAGTTTCGCATCCACGAATTCGGCCAGTTGATGCAGCTCACGCGGCTCGGGCGGATCAGCGTGAAGGAACATTTCCTGAAGCCGCACCGCACCCACGGGCTTCGAAAACGCATCGATCAAGTGCCCGTCCTCACTGGAAATAATCTCGCCACTGCCGCCGCCGATATCGACGATGAGCACGCGTTTATCAGGCTGCGGCCAGCGGCTCATCACGCCCTGATGGATCAGGCGCGCTTCCTCGCGTCCGGTAATGATTTCGACCTGTGTGCCGAGCACATTCGAGGCGCGCGCGATGAATTCGCCTTGATTGGAGGCGTCGCGGACGGCACTCGTCGCTACCGCGCGCACACCAACGGGATCCAGCTTGCGGTAGGTCTCCGCCATGCGCGCCAGCACGCGCACGGTCCCTTCGATGGCCTGATTGCTGAGGCGGCCATCGCGGAACACACTGGCGCCCAGTCGCGTGACTTCGCGTTCGGACGCCAGAACTTTGACTGGCTGGCCGGGAAGCACCTCCGCCGCGAGCATCCGGGTGGAATTGCTGCCAATGTCGACGGCGGCGTAGCGGAGCATGTATCTTTTAGTATCGCTAGTATCGCGAAAAACTTTCAAAGACAGCCGCGTGCGTGATACTTTAGAATCGTCGTGCGCTCAGCCATCGCTGTTTTACTTCTCGCCAGTCTCGCTCCGGGACAGGAACCCAAGCTCCGCATCGTCGTAGTGGAGGGACAGGACGCGATCAACAACGTGCGCCAACCCGTCACACGTGAGCCGGTGGTGGAGGTACGGGATGAAAAGCAGGAGCCGGTGGAAGGCGCGGCGATCGCGTTTTCTCTCCCTTCACAAGGACCGGGCGGCACGTTTTCGAACGGCACCACCACGCTGACCGCCACCACGGATCGCAACGGACGGGCGGTGGCGCGCGGGATTCGCTTCAACCGGCAAACCGGGAAATTCGAGATCCGCGTGACGGCGTCGTATCAGGGACAGACGGCGAGCGCGGTCATTAAGCAGACGAACGTGTCCGGAGTATCGACGTCCGGTGGCGGGTCGTCCAGCAAGGTTTGGATCATTCTTGGCATCGGCGCGGCGGCCGTTGCAGGTGGCGTGATCGCGGCGAAGCATGGTGGATCGAACTCGTCCTCGTCCAGCGGACCGATCGTGATCACGGCGGGAACTCCGACGGTGGGGGGTCCCCATTGATGCGATCTCGGCTGATATTCATCGCGTTCGGCACGGCTCAGCTTATGTGGGCGCAGATCGACGGGCCGAGGCTGGGATTGGTTCCGGATGGTGCGCACATCCGGCCGATGAATGGAATCCCCGGTGCGGCTGCGCTCGGTGACGGGTTACACATCGGACGCGGTCTGACGGCAATCGCGATTTCGCCTCGGCAGGATTACGCGTTGGCGGTAGCAGATGACGGCAAGGTATTGCTAATCGCGGCGGGGAACAGAGTGTGGCATATTCGGGAGGTCGCCGATGCGCCGGATCGAACTGCAATCAGTCCGAGGGCCTCGCATGCGGCGCTGTGGTATGCCGCCACGTCGCATTTCCAGGTCGTTAGCGGGCTGCCGGGGGCGTCGGTCGTTCACGAAATCGACGCGACATTTTTGGGAAGTCCGAAGACCTTCGCCGTGAGCGACGACGGATGGATCGCCGGAGTCTGGGACGCGGGGGTGTACGCATTCGGCCCTGATGGGTCCGGCACCCAGTTGCAGGTGGACGAAGGGGTTGCAGCGCTCTCGTTTTTCGCCGGCGGCTCGGATCTCGGGATGGCGACGCCGTCGCGAATCTTTTCGCTGCGCGACATCGCTGGGAACAGTCAAACAGCGACGATATACGACACCTCCAATCAACCGACCTCGCCGGTAGGATTGGGAATTTCGGCGGACAACCAGGCCATTGCCGCCGCGGACGCTGCCGGAGTGGTTTACGGCATGGACCTCGAGAAAGGCGCGCTGGCAATCTTAAATTGCGATTGCACGCCGGAAGGCGTTTTTCCGCTCAGCGGATCCGCGTTCCGATTAACGAGTCCAGCGAGTGGATTGGTAAAGCTATTTGACGTGCGCTCTGCGTCGATCCTGGTCGTCCCGGATCCATTGGCTGCGGCCCCATCGGCAACCTCGCCCACCGCCGCGGCGACGACGATTCCGGCGCTGACCATCGGCGGATTGCCGGCAACATCAACGTTCGCGCAGCAGCTTCCGATGACGATTTCGATCGCCAGCGCGTTTACAAGCGACATCAGCGGGACTGCAACGCTGACTTTTCAATCCGCCTCGGGCGGCGACGACCAGATGATTCAGTTCGGCACGGGCGGACGCACGGTGAATTTCACGATCGCGGCGGGGAGCACGCAAGCCGTGTTGGCGGGCAAGTCCAGCGTCGCGGTGCTGACCGGGACGGTAGCGGGTAAGATCACTATTACGGTGACCGTCACATCGCCGGCGGATTCGCCGCCAACCACCGCAACCATCACTACGGCAGCAGTGGCGCCGGTGATCAGTACAGTGACGCTTTCACAAACCTCGGGAGGATTGACAGTCGTGGTGACGGGTTACACGCCGACGCGCGAGATTTCGAGCGGCGTATTCAGTTTCTCGGCCGGATCGGGCTCTACGCTGGCGCAAGCAAACGTAACCGTGCAGCTTGGCTCAGCGTTCGCGGCGTGGTTCGGAAACACCGCTTCGAGCGCGTTCGGGAGCGAATTCACGCTGACGGTTCCGTTCAACGTGCAAGGTAACGCGAACAACGTGGTGCGCGTCGCCGTGGATCTCACCAATGCCGTGGGTGTCTCGAACGTCGCGAGCTCACAGTAATCATGCCAACCGTTCCAGGGCGATGGGTGGTGTGGATCATCCTGGCATTCTCAGGGATCATGGTGAGCATCGCAGCGGTGATGCTGTTCGGCCATCCGCGCGGAAAGATCGCGCCGCCGCCGTCGATCGCGGTGCTGCCGGTGATGGGCGATCCCAAGCTTGCCGGAGAAATCATCGAAACGTTGAATGCTATTCCGAAGTTTCAGGTACGGGATGCGTCCATCTTTGCAGGCAAGAGAAGCGATACGCGCGCGATCGGCGAGAAGCTGAACGTACGGACCGTGCTGGATGGATTGGCGACGAACGGCCGCGTCACGGTGAAGCTAATTAATGCCGCAGATGCATTCGAACTCTGGTCGCATGACTATGAAAACGTCGCCGCTCTCAAGAACGATCTGGCGCGGGACGTGGCTGCGCAACTTAGTCTGAAGTGACGGGTTCGTAGAAGGTTAGCGAGTTGTCGCCCTGTTTCAGAATCCGCGTGCGGCGCAAGGTTCCGTAGGATTCCGCGAGCTGCAATCGTGCCGCGTGCTGGACGATCGCGAGCCGCGGCGGCTTTTCGCCAAGCGTGGTCAAAGAGCGCTCATATTCCTTTTCCAACTGGTACGGCGGGTCGATGAAAACAATATCGGCCTCCATCTGAGGGAGGACAACAGAGGCGCGACTGTGGCGCAGCGTCGATCGAGTTTCCAGGCCGAGCGAGCGAAGATTTTCGCGGATGACGGCAGCGGCCGCGTGGCTCTCTTCGACGAAAATAGCTCGAGCAGCGCCGCGGCTGAGCGCCTCGATTCCAACCGCTCCGGTGCCGGCGTAAACGTCGGCGAAAACAGTTCCGTGGATTCGCGGTGTGAGAACGTTGAAGAGCGCTTCGCGAAGACGGTCGGGCGTAGGACGGACGTCGAGCCCGGGAAGGCTCTTCAGCACACGGCTTCGAAATTCTCCTGCGATGACGCGCATGTTGTCGCGATTCACGCAGAGACGCAGAGGGCCGCAGAAGGCATCATCCTACTTGTACCAGACCATACCGGCGCTGCCAGTGTTCGCGAATGAAGGCGGCAACGCGGCGCAGTTCCTCTTCGCTAGGCGGATGCTCGATGAAAGCGCGGGCTTCGTTGCGGGCGATCTCCAGGATTTCAGCGTCGCGGATGATGTCCCCGATTTGCAAGGCGGGCAGGCCGGATTGGCGCGTGCCGAAAAACTCGCCGGGACCACGCAGCTTCATATCCATTTCGGCGATGTAGAACCCGTCATTCGATTCGACCAGGGTACGGATGCGCTCGCGGCCAGTGTCATTCAGCTTGCCGGTAACCAGGATGCAATAACTTTGTTCCGCGCCACGGCCGACCCGTCCGCGTAGCTGGTGGAGCTGCGCGAGGCCGAATCGCTCCGCCTGTTCGATCAGCATGACCGTGGCGTTGGGAACATCCACGCCGACCTCAATCACAGTGGTGGAAACGAGAATTTTGGTTTCGCCGCGCTGGAAACGGTCCATGGCGGATTCCTTTTCGTCAGTTGGAAGGCGGCCGTGCAGAAGACCCACGGTGGTGCCCGGAAACACAATCTTCGAAAGTTGATCGTGCATCTTTTGGGCCGCTTTCATCGCCTGCGTTTCCGATTCCTCGATTACCGGATAGACTACGTACGCTTGACGGCCAGCGTCGATTTGTTTCTTCAAAAAACTGTACACCTGCTCGATTCGCTCCTCAGTGACGTGTTTGGTGACGATCGGTTTGCGGCCGGGCGGGAGTTCGTCGATGATGCTGACGTCGAGATCGCCGTACACCGTGAGCGCGAGCGTGCGGGGGATGGGGGTCGCGGTCATCACCAGGACGTCAGGATGTGACCCTTTTTCCATCAGCGCCTGGCGCTGCTCGACGCCGAAGCGATGCTGCTCGTCGACGATAGCGAGTCCCAGGTTCTTAAACTGGACGTCCTCTTCGAGCAGGGCATGGGTGCCGACGACGACATGCGCGAGTCCCGCGGCGACGACCTTTTTGAGCTGGGCTTTTTCACGAGAAGTATTCGATCCCGTGAGTAACAGCGTCACGTAGTCCAGCTTCTGAAACAGCCTCTTGAAGTAGAAGTAGTGCTGCGTCGCCAGGATTTCCGTAGGCGCGAGAACCACTGCCTGATAACCGTTTTCGACAGCGATGATCGCGGCCTCCGCGGCCACCAGTGTTTTGCCGCTGCCCACGTCGCCTTGCAGCAGCCGGTACATGGGATGCGGCGCGGACATATCGTCGGCGATTTCTTTCAGCACGCGCTTCTGCGCGTTGGTCGGCTTAAAGGGCAGCATCTTCTTGATCTGCTCCCGCACACGGTCGGTGAGCGCGAACGCGATGCCGGGAAAGTGACGGGCTTTGGCGCGCTTCAGTTCGAGCCCGGATTCGAGCCAGAAGAATTCTTCCAGAATGAGACGAAATTGGGCGGGTGAGCGGAAGGCGTTGAGCAGGCGCAGGTCGGAATCGGCGGGAGGAAAATGCAGATCGCGGATTGCGGTCCACCGGTCGGGAAGCTTCAAGGACTCGCGGAGGCGGTGGGGCAGTGCGTCATCGAGAGGAGTCACCGTTTCGAGTATCCGGGATAGCAGCGCACGAAAAATGCGTGTGGTGATTTTTCCAGCCGCCTCGTAGATGGGAACGACGCGGCCGGTGTGCAGGGATGCGTCGCCGTCCTCATCGCCGGAAAGAATTTCGTATTCGGGATGCATCATGGCCAAGTTGCCGGAGTAGCTATCGAATTCAATTTTTCCGAACAGCGCGACTTTCTGTCCTGGCGTGAAGACGTCGGCGAGGTAGCCGCCATGGAACCACTTCGCGTTGAGGTGGGCGTGCGACGCATCGGTGAAGGTCGCCGTGAACAGACCCAGATTGCGACGTCGAAATCCGGAGAGCTGGGACGATCGCACTTCGGCGATGACGGTGGCCATTTCTCCAGGCGCCAGATCGCGAATGGTTTTTACGTTGGAGCGATCCTCATAACGGAAGGGCGCGTACAGCAGGAGATCTTCGACGGTCTTCAGCCCTTTGGCCTCGAGCATGGCAGCGCGGGCCGGCCCGACGCCTTTCACGTACATGACGGGAGTAGTAAGATCCAATATACTTTCTATCAAATGGCGCACACGCTCAGCGAGTCTCTTACCGCGATCGCACTGCCGGACGCGGACGGGCTCGAGATCCGGCTCGGATCGCTGTGGGAAAAACAACCGGCCGCGATCGTGTTTCTGCGCCATTACGGTTGAATTTTCTGCCGCGAGCACGTCGCGCAGTTGCGCGAATATCAGGACCGGTTTCGAGCGAGAGGCGTCAACCTGGCGGCGATCGGGCTGGGCGATCGCAATTACGCGCGCATGTTTCGAGAAGATACCGGTATCGGCTTTCCGCTGCTGATCGACGAGGACCGGCGCGCCTATCAGATCGCCGATTTGAACAGCGCGAACATTTTTCATCTGCTGAAATCCGAAAACACGGCCGCGCGAAAACGGGCCAGCGGCGCGGGACATCGTCAACACAAGCTGGGGAAGAATCCGTTCCAGCTGGGCGGAAGCTTTGTGTTCGGGCCGGGAAATTTTGACCGGTTCGCGCACTTGAGCCGGACGTTCGGCGACAATGCCAGTCCGGAAACGCTGCTGGCGGCGATCGATTGAGCGACGCCGGTCTAGCACTTTATTTCACGCAAAGACGCTAAGGCGCAAAGGGAAGGCAACAGCTTGCCATGAATCCTTAGACGTCATGCGGCGGTAATCGTTGGAGCGCCCATTGCGCGTGCTCGGCAATCAGAGGGTCGGAGTGCCGCGACAGCCGCTCGAGCGGAGCACGCAAGCGGGCGAGTCCGCTGTTGCCCATGGCGACTGCGACGTTTCGCAAAAATCCCGAATACTTCGGACGCGCGAGCGGGCTGTTCCGAAATGCTTCGTGAAACTCGCCTTCGGAAAGATTGGCCAGCGCTTCGAGATCGGGCGCGGAATGGATATCTTCAAACGAATCCGTGACAGGAGCGCGCGAATTCCAGGGACACACATCCTGGCAGATATCGCACCCGAACACGTGACCGCCCATCGCGGCGCGATACTCTTCAGGGATCGGATGGCGCAGCTCGATGGTGAAATACGAGATGCAGCGGCGTGCGTCGATCGACCACCAATCGCCCGCGGGAACGAACGCGCCGGTAGGACATGCGTCGATACACCGCGTGCAGGTACCGCAGCGTTCGGGTGGCGGGAGGTCGGGTTCGATGTCGAGCGAAGTAATCAGCTCGCCCAGAAAAAACCACGATCCCAGGGGCTCATTGATCAGGCAAGTGTTCTTTCCGATCCAGCCGAGGCCGGCCAGACGCGCGAAAGTTCTCTCCAGAACGGGGGCGGTATCGACGCAAGCTTTCCATTCGAATTGTTGATGCACGCTGAGCAGAGACGCCATTTGTTCCAGTGCTTCGCGCATCACGTCGTGATAATCCTGGCCCCACGCGTAGCGGGAAATCACAGCCTGACCGGGTGTGGCGGGCGCGCTGCGCTGGTTGTACAGTTTTCCGACGCAGATCACGGATCTCGCCGAGGGTAGAAGATTGCGAACATCGCGGCGAACTTCTGCGCGGCGATCGACCAGATAGCGCATCTCGCCGGCCATTCCCTGCCCTGCCCAGGTTTCGTATCGCGCGAAATCCTGCGGCGGATCGGCTGCGGCGATGCCTGCGAGCTCGAAACCGCATTCGCGGGCGATGCGCTTGATGAGATCTGTACGCAAACTATATGGTAAGCCGCCCGATAAGACGCTTCACGCAAAGCCGCGAAGTGTCGCCGCAAAGAACGCCAAACACTGCAAACTACTCGGTAGCGAATCGTTTGAAAAAGCTGTCCGCGTTCCAGTGCGGACGATCTGGAGCGTTGGCGACGCGCTCGCCCAGGTCCAGCAGAATGCGATTGAATTGCGCGGCCGCGGCGCGGTCCACCGGTTGATCCAAATCGTCGGAAGGCGCATGGTAGCGATTCTTCAGCCAGTCCTTGGCGATTTTCTCTTCGGGCGACCCCGGCACATAACCGAACTTGAACGCGAGCGCTGGAACGCCCTGGCGGATGAAGCTGTACTGATCGCTGCGGATGAAAAGATTACGATCGGGTTCCTTGTCCGCCTGCACGGCGACTCCAGCTTTCTGGCAAGCCGCGCGGACCTGATCGCCCAGCGTCGACTCTCCGAGTCCCTGCACTTCCAGATATTTCAACGGGAAGAGCGGCAGGAACATATCCATATTCAGATCGGCGACGATGTTCTTCTTGGGGACCGTGGGGTTCAGAGAAAAAAAGCGCGAGCCTTGCAATCCTTTTTCTTCGCCTGTAACCGCGACGAACACGATCGTGCGCTTCAGCTTGATTTTTTCCTGCTTCATGATGGTCGCCATCTCGATAAGCGAGGCGATTCCCGACGCATCGTCCATGGCGCCGTTATAAATCCTGTCTCCGTTGATGGGTTCGCCCACGCCGACGTGATCGAGATGGGCGCTGTAGACAACGTACTCATCTTTCAGTTTCGGATCGGAGCCGGGCAGCAGGCCGACTACGTTCTGCGATTCCGCCTGCGACGTTTTCATCGTCAGATGCGCGCGGAAATTGAGATTCAGCGAAAACTTCGGAAGCGGCTTGCTCGCGTCAACCAGCGCCAGCAACTCGGGGAAAGTGTGCCCCGAGCCTTCAAGGACTTTGTCAGCGTGCGCGGGATTGATGCGGACGTTGAATTTCAGACCAGGCATCTCGTCCAAGGACGGATCGGCAAGCGACATGGTCGCGCTGAGCCGTGCGAGCGTCGCGCGCTCCCACGGGATGTCCATCGATTTAGGGTTGGGGAGTTCGACGACGCCGATCGCGCCGGTTTTCTGGATTGCTTTCCAGCGCTCGCCGCGAGAGGAGTAGTGCGCCTTGAGGGCGCTCGGAATGGATGCAGGGCCGCCGTTGATGTACACGATGATCTTGCCCTTCAGATCGAGGCCCGCGAAATCGTCGATGTGCATTTCGGGAATCACTAAGGCGTGTCCCACAAATATGGCGGCGGCGTCCACTTGCGCCGCGAGTCCGGTGCGCACGGAGAACGTGGCATCGTCACCGAGCTTCAGCGGCGTGGCGACGCCCTTGCGCACGATGGCGAGGCTGGAATTGGGCTCGTCGATCTGCGTCACGCTGAATTTCACGGGCTGGATGTAGCCGGACGTGCCTGCCGGTTTGAGTCCGTTGCGCTCGAATTCGCCGGCGACGTATTGCGCGGCTTTACGATGACCTTCGCTTCCGGTGTTACGACCCTCCATTTTGTCGTCGGCGAGGACTTGAATGTGCGACCACCAGCGTTGGCCCTCCTGTGCGTAATCGGCGGCAGTCAGCGTCAGAGGAACGAGTGCAAGAAAAAATCGCAACATGAGGCGATTCTACCCGATAATAGAAGTTTATGTTCGCCGAGAAATTCAGCGTCGGGCTGGTGCAGATGAGCTGTGGGCTCGATCCCAACGAGAATGTGACCAAGGCGGAGTGGAAGATTCGCGAAGCGGCAGGGCGGGGCGCCCAGGTGGTATGTCTTCAGGAATTGTTCCGCTCGCAATATTTTTGCCGCGAAGAGAATCACGATCTGTTCGCTCTGGCGGAACCGATTCCGGGTCCGACCACGCACACGCTGGGCCGCTTGGCGCGCGAGCTTGGCGTCGTGATCGTCGCATCGCTATTTGAACGGCGTGCCGCGGGAATTTATCACAACACAGCGGCCGTGATCGATACCCATGGCGAGGTCACTGGGATTTATCGCAAGATGCATATCCCGGACGATCCGCTATATTACGAAAAGTTTTATTTCACGCCCGGCGATACCGGGTTCGTGAATTTCGATACACGGTTCGGGCGGCTCGGAGTGCTGGTGTGTTGGGACCAGTGGTATCCGGAAGGCGCGCGCCTTTCGGCGCTGGGCGGCGCGAACATTCTGTTTTATCCGACGGCGATCGGCTGGCATCCCAGCGAGAAGGCGCAGTATGGAGCGGCACAGCTCGACGCATGGCAGACCATCCAGCGCTCGCACGCGATCGCCAACGGGATCTACGTTGCAGCGGTGAATCGTGTGGGCTATGAAGGCTCGCCGGAGTCGGGGATCGAGTTCTGGGGATCATCCTTTGTGGCGGATCCGTTCGGGCAGGTGATCGGCCAGGCATCGCAGACGGATGAAGAGACGCTGATCGTCGAATGCGATCCGCAGAAGATGGAAGAGGTCCGGCAGCACTGGCCCTTTTTGCGCGACCGGAGGATCGACGCGTATGGTCCGATTCTCAATCGATGGCTCGGCAAATGAAGTTGCGGATGCCGTCGGAGTGGGAGCCGCATGCGAGAACGTGGCTCGCATGGCCGCACGAAAAATCGGACTGGCCGGGAAAATTCGAGCCGATTCCGTGGCTGTACGGCGAAATCGTGCGGCACCTGGCCCGCGTGGAACGAGTCTGCATCATCACGGAGGATGAAAATCGCGTCCGCAAGATTCTGCACAAGTGCCACGCCGATTTGAATGCAGTGGAGTTTTTTCCTCATCCTACGAACCGGAGCTGGACGCGCGACTATTGTCCGCTGTTCGTCAAAGCGAGCCGCGAAGTCGCCATCACCCACTGGCGTTTCAATGGCTGGGCCAAGTACGACAATTTCGAGCACGATAGCGCGGTGCCGCGAGCGATTGCGGAAAAATTCAGATTGCGGCGGATCCAGCCCGGACTGGTGCTCGAAGGCGGCGCGATCGACGTAAACGGCGCGGGGAAAATGCTGACCACGGAAGAGTGTCTGCTGTCCGATGTGCAGGCGCGCAATCCCGGCGTCTCGCGGCGCGAACTGGAGCAAGCATTTCGGACCTACCTGGGGGTGACGGAAACGATCTGGCTGAACCGCGGCATCGCGGGCGACGACACCCACGGGCATGTGGACGACCTGGCGCGATTTACGTCGAAAGATACCGTGGTGACGGTGGTCGAGCCCGACAAATCCGACGCGAACCATGAGCCGTTGAGGGAGAATCTGGCGCGGCTGCGCGCGCGCGGGGATCTGCGCGTCGCGACGCTGCCCATGCCGGAGCCGGTGTACTTCAACCGGCAGCGCCTGCCGGCGAGCTACGCGAACTTTTATATCGCGAACCGGATGGTGCTCGCCCCTGTATTTGGGGATAAGAAGGATCGCGTGGCGCTAAACACCCTGGCAAGGTTGTTTCCGGATCGCGAGATCGTTGGAATTCCTTGCCGGGATTTGGTTCTGGGGTTAGGAACGCTGCATTGCATGACCATGCAGCAGCCGCGTTAACCGTAATGTAATCCGCGACCATTTGCTCTGTTTCCGCGTCTATGGTAGTATGAGTTTTCCCACTAATCTTGCAAAGGAGGCAGCCCATCGTGTCGATTGAATTACCCGCAGACGCTCTTCAGAGCTGCCTGATTGCAGGCTCGGCTCTTCGTTAGTCCACCCTAAACACATTTGCAGTTGGCATCCGGAGGAGACGATGCCCTTAAACCATATCTATCCCTATACACAAGCCGGCCGCGCCGAGGAGACCATCCCCTCGATGACGTACCGCGAACTTCTGGAAAATCTCGGAAAGCTAACCGACCTGGGCGTGCTCACGCCGCATAATCCGGTGACGATGCTGGTAGCAGCGCGCCTGGTGGATCGCACACGGATCGCGCGCTCGGGCGTCAACGCCGCAAACTTGCAAAGCGCGCTGGAGGAGTATCGCAGCAACACGAAAGCCGCGTACGGAATCGTGAAAGCGCTGGAGCAGGCGCTCGAAGCGATGTCTGCAAAGGCCGACACTGCAAGCGGCACTTGAGGCGGAGCAAGCTTCAGGGACTTATTCCGAGCAAAAAGGCAGTTCTCAGCTTGCTAGAAAATGAAGGCCAGGCCGCCACGCACGGCGCGGGGCGAGCTAGTCAGGACCGCTCTGCGCCCCCCGGCGTCCAGCGGAAGATACCCCTGCGCGAGCAGGTTGCGAAGCTCCGCCGTGGCTTCCAGGCGCCCATTGAGCCCGGAGAACATCGGCAGCGGCTGGCGGATCCGGATGTTCCAGCCAGTCGACTGGCTGATGTCCTGGGCCATGTAGACATGATCGGGCATGAGCACGCGCGAATCGGTCCAGCCATAGCTGCTCAGAACGTAGGTTCCGGTTCGCGGCAGCGTGGTGGAGAGATTCGCGGCGAGCCAGGGCCGGTCGACTTCGTGAATCTGACGGCGCAGGCTGTCGCCCGTGTTGAGGACCGCCTCTTTAGCAGCCGCGGCCAGTGCGCCGGTGTGTCCGGTAGCAAAGCCCGCTTGCAGATGCTCGCCCAGCCGCTGCTTCACTCCGGCCGAGACTCCGGTACGATTGTAGCTGCCCGCGTCGAAAATCCGGTCATTCGTGCCCAAGTCCGGAAGCGAGTCGCTGAGGGGCACCACACCGTTTGCGCCAGCCAGAGTGAAGGCCGCGTTGGTAACGGTCTCGTTGTAGGCTCCCACCGAAAACGTTCGCGAGCCCTCCGCGATCTGGTAGCCCAGCTCGAAGTTCTGCGCGCGCTGCAATTGCAAGTCTCCATCGCGCCGCGAAACACGCGGTAGCGACGCCAGCGCGGCCAGGTCCTGGTTCAGAGCGTCGTTCGATTCCGGTCCGGAGGTGCGCGCCGTGAACTCGGCTGGTTGCGTTCCACTGGAATAGGCGAAGCGCACGGAACCGTTGCGGCCCAGGTCGTAGGTCGCGCGGGCAAACGGGCTAAAGCTGTTGACGCGATGCAGGAAGACGACCGACTCGGTGGTCAGCCCGTATTCCACATGAAGATCTTCACTAAGGTCCACTCGGTCCCGCATCGCCAGCGACGCTGTGCGCAGCACCGGTGAATTCTCGCCACGACTCGCCAAAGAAACCTGCCGGACGGTCAAGGTGACCTGGGGCCCCGCTACTCCGTCCGGACTACGCGTATAGGTAGTACGGAAACCCACCGCTGGGACGGTCGAATTGCCGATATAGCCGACGTTTCCACTGAGCTGCACGCGGCTGGTTCCGAAGATCGAGGTGGCCAGCGAAAACGCGGTTCCCAGATCTTCCGTCGTGCCTGAGCTAAAGGACTCGCCATCGCCGGCCGAAACCTTCAACAAGCCGGTGGTATTGGAAAAAATCGAACGGGGTGACGTGGACGCGCTGCTCGAAACCGGAAGCAGGCGCAACACGGGGCGGGTCGCCTGCGACGACCGCAGGACCCATTTCCACTCGTCGCTCATCAAAGTTCCGCGGGAGGGACCGGAAGAAACCAGGTCGACGCTGCTGAACACGTTCGCCAGGTTGATTTGCAGCAGGTTCTCGGATCCTGCCGCGACGGCGATATTGCGGCGGATCGCCGGTACGAAGCTCGCCAGCGAAACCCGGATCGAATACGTGTCCGGAACCAGGTTGTCGAAGACGAATTTACCTTCCCCGTTGGTGAGCGCCCGGCGGACCACCTGATCGTAGCGATCGTAAAGCAGTACCGTTGCGCCCATCTGGACGATGTTCGCGGAACTCTTTACCTGTCCGAAGATTCCACCGGCGGGCACTGGAGGCGAGCCTGCACCTGCCATGGGAGGCAGGATTGCCAGGAAGGCCAACCCTGTCATCAAGCCGAGCGTGATCGGACGCAGCCGTATCATGAACAGCTAAGCTCTGTTCCTATACTATCGTAAACGCGGCGGTCTGGTTTACTGTCTGATTTCGTTTCTTATCGACGATCTTTACCTTCAACGTATACTGGCCGGGCACCAGATCCTTCAGCGGCAGCAGCTTTTCGATGGTCACCTGCGACGCGCCGCCGCCCATCGATTTCACTTCCTCGCTGTATTCGAAAATCTTGTCGGTCGAACCGTTCTTAGTGATCTCGTATTGGATGGTGCCGTCCGGCTTCTTGGTGGTCTCGTCCATCTCGAAGTTATAGAGCTGTAGGTAGATCCCCAGCTTCTCGTCACGCTTGAACGAATTGTCCATGCGTGGCCGGACTTTCGAGGTCCCGATGACGAACGGCCCCGTACCGATATTCTTGGTGGGGACCTTCTCGATCAGATCCGCCAGAATCAGCGAACTGGAACTCAGCACATCGTCTTCCATGTGCGGAACGTCCAGGACCATCTCGTAATTGGTCATATTCCCGCCGACCACATCTTTCGCAACCACGTTCAGCCGGTAGCGGCCGGGCTTCAGAGGGATGGTCTTCTGATACAGATTCACCCCCTGCGAAGCCTGCTGGAGCATCTCCGACGGAACGTCCACTTGGACCAGATCCTCGAACTGGTTGGCCGGACGGCGCGACATGGTAGTGATGCGGCCGTACAGGTTCACGCTCGCGGTCGACAACCCTTCCTTCTGCTTGAATTGCAGATCCTTGCGATCGAACTGAATGGTTATGTTGGTCAGGACCGAGGAGCCGGTGATCGGGATATAATCCGCCCGCACCTTCATCGGCAGCAGGTTGTACTTGATGGTCGAATTGACGGCCGCTTCCAGGTCCTTATATTTAATGGCCGGCGGCTTCTGGAGCTTGGCGAACTGCTCCAGCCGGTTGAACTCGCTCATGCTTTCGGGCAGCGGAGTTCCGCCGACGCCCAGGTGCGTGCCGTCCGTGCGCGTGAAGCGCTGGGTCTTGCAGGCGAGTCCCATGGCTTCCATCTGGGTGAGACCGGCGTTGGGAACATACAGCAACGCGTCCTTTTCAGACGGGTCCATGGACATGTGATATTCGCCGGACATGGTGGTGTCCACGAATTCGATGTTTATGTCGTTGCCGATCCCTTCGATGTAGCGATAGCGCCACTTCTCGAACGGATACGTCGACGTGGTGCCGCCGCCTTCTTCGTAGGGCCGCTGATAGGAGCCGCCCGAGGGATGCGATTCAACCTCGTCGGCTGGACCGTACTGGATATAGATCCGTCCGCGATCCGTCTTCCAGCCCGGAATGCCCGACGCGAACCGTTCATTGGCGTAGGCGATACGGCGGTAGTGTTCCTCGCGGTATTCGTTCTCTTCGGTGTCCGGCGTAGGATCGCGGCGCAGCCAGAAGTTCTCGACGAACTGCTCGCGTTCCTCATCCGTTGCGAACTGCTTGAACGCTTTCTTCTCTTCGTCGGTAATGATGTAGACGACTTCTTCGTTCAGCCACTTCTTCCAGGGCGTTTCCAGCTCTTTTTTAAGCTTCGCTTCCTGCCGCTTCTTTTCCTTCTCGGTCATCGGCCGGGCCACGGTTTCGCGTTTCCCGGCGTCTTGTTTCTTGTCCTGCTTTTTGTCGTCGGTTTGGGCGGCCAGCATCGCCACCACACCGCACAGCGAGCAAAGCGTTATGAACGGCAAAGAACGCATAGACTTGAACACCTTCACCCCCTGATTTTACGCCGGTTTATAGACGGCGGCAAGCATGATCTGGTTTCTTGTCTGCAACGCTGTACCCAGCCGTACTATTAGTGTAGTCTACTTAGTTGTGAAGCATTTAGCATTACTCCTGCTGGCGACGGGTGTGGCTTGGCCCGCCACAGTGGATCTTTCCGGCAACGCGCGGGATCCGTTTGCCTCCCCGGCCCAGGTCCGGGTATTCGTGTTCGTTCGAACCGACTGCCCGATCACCAATCGCTACGCCCCCGAATTGAGGCGTCTGGCTGCGGCCTTTTCGGGCGTCGAGGTCTGGATGGTGTACCCAGACGCGTCCGAAACGCCCGACCAGATCCGGCGGCATATGATGGATTATTCCCTCCCAGGACACGTTTTGCGCGATCCTCACCACGAGCTGGTAAAGCGGTCGCATGTAACCATAGCGCCAGAAGCAGCGGTTTTCGATGCGGAGAACCGGCTGGTATATCACGGCCGGATCGACGATTTGTGGGTGAATCCGGGTATTTCCCGAGCCGTCGCCCGGACGCACGAGCTGGAGGAAGCGATCGCTGCAGTGCTCGAAGGCAAGCCCGTAAAGCTGGCGGAGACGCACGCGATCGGGTGTTCGCTGGCAGATGTGCAGTAGCAAGATTTCACGCAAAGTACGCAAAGTCCCTTGGCGTTCCTTTCGTTTTCACTTTGCGGCTTTGCGTGAAATCTTTCTCTTCCTCGTTATTGGAATCGCTGCGGATGCCCAACCGACCTTCTCCCACGACATCGCGCCGATCGTCTACAAATCGTGCGCGCCATGCCATCGTCCCGGCGAAGCCGGACCCTTCCCGCTGCTCACCTACGACGACGTCAAGAAGCATGCCCGCCAGATTGCCGACGTCACACAACGCAAATTCATGCCGCCCTGGCTTCCCGAGCCGGGAAATTTCGCGGACGAGCTGCGGCTTAGCGACGAACAAATCCACACGCTCGCCAATTGGGCCGCGGCGGGCGCCCCAGAAGGGACCAATCCTCCGGACCCGCCGAAGTTCACCGAAGGCTGGCAGCTCGGTACCCCGGACCTGATTCTCCAGGCGAAAACTGCGCACCCTCTTCCCGCCGCCGGCGCCGACGTCTACTGGAATTTCATTTTCACGCCCGATATAAAAACCTCGCGGTGGATTCGCGCCATCGAGATCCGGCCCGGCGACAAGCGACTGGTGCACCACGCGAATCTCTACGTCGATCGGGCGCGTTCGGCACGCGCACAGGAAATCGCTCCCGGCGAAGGATTTCCCGGCATGGACCCGGTGATCGAACGCAACGTCTATGAACCCGACGACGGCCATTTTCTGTACTGGAAGCCCGGCGGGATTCCGTATTCGGAACCGCCGGGATTCTCATGGCGGCTCGATCCCGGCAACGACTTGCTGCTCAACGCGCATATGCAGCTCAGCGGCAAGCCGGAGCAGGTGCGCCCGTCCATTGGCCTGTACTTCACCGATCAGCCGCAGACACGCTTCCCCTTGCTGCTCCAACTGGAGCACGATGGCGCGCTGGATATTCCGGCGGGCGCGCGCGACTTCGTCATTGCCGACGACTTCAAATTGCCCATGGCGGCTTCAGTGCTCGCGATCTATCCGCACGCCCACGATCTCGGCCATGTGCTCGAAGCCTACGTGACGCTTCCCAGTGGCGAACGAAAATCGCTGATCCGCATTCCCGATTGGAACCGGACGTGGGAAGCCGTGTATCGCTATCGCGAAGCGGTCGAGTTGCCGCAAGGTACTGTCATCTCGATGCGGTTTCACTACGACAACTCGGCAGCGAATCCACGTAATCCGAACCATCCGCCGAAGCGCGTCCGCAACGGGAATCGCGTTGTGGATGAGATGGGTCATCTGTGGCTACAAGTGTTGCCGCTCGGCGCACGCGACCGCCGTGTGGAACTGGAAGAAGCCTGGATCCGGCACCGGCTTGAAAAATATCCCGCGGATTTCAGCGCGCATATGCACCTGGGGGCGATCCGGCTGGCCCGGCTCGATCCTTCGGGCGCGGCGGCCGAGTTGCAGAGCGCGGTGCGATACCAGCCGCAGAATCCGGAAGCGCGGAACCTGCTGGGGTCGGCGATGCTGGCTCAGGGGCGCACGGCTGAAGCGATCGCGCAATTCCGGTTGGCGTTGAAGGCCCGGCCAGAGTATCAGAATGCCCGCTATAATCTGGGTCGTGCATTGATCAAAGCCGGCAAGCTGGTCGAGGCCGTGGAGTTGTTCCGCCAGGTAGTCGCGGCATACCCCAACGATTCGCAAGCGCGCAATGGATTGGGCGAGCTGCTGTATGGGCAGCGGAAATACTCCGAGGCGTTGGAGCAGTTCGATACAGCCGTTGCGATCGATCCCTCGAACGAAGTGGCGAAAAAGAATCGCGAACTGGCACTACAGGCGATGGGGAAATAACAGGCAGAAGGCAGGTCGGGACCTGCCCCACTGTTTAGTGAAACATCGATATGCAACGTGGGGCAGGTCCCCGACCTGCCAAGTTCTTCAAACCCTGACGGCTTGCTCGATTTCGCGAATCACCAGGTCGGGCCGGTCGAGCAGGATCCAGTGGCCGCTACCGGCGACGATTTCAAGACGTCCGCGAGAAGACAGCCGCGCGACGCGTTCATGATCGGCACGTTGCGCGGGACTTGAATTTCCCGCGGAGAGGACCACCAGCGGGATATCCAAATGGGTCGCTTCGTGATACACGGCACGCGCGCTTTCCGGCAGCGCTTCCAGATACTCGCGCATGGCGCGGAAACTCTTCGGATTGCACCAATGCGACTGGATGGCTGGCCACAGCTCGCGTGGAAGCTTACTTATCTCGCCTGCCATACGTTCGGTGAACGCGGCGCCGCCACGTCCGCTGGTCGCGTGCGCGATCAGCTTGGGAATGCGGCGCGAGCCTGTGGCGACCAAAGCCAGCGCGAAGCGGACCACTCCCAACCAGGCGAGAATTTCGCCGCAGAGCGATAGAAATATCCCGCGACGGAGCATGCGGAGGTGCGATTCCGTGGGCGCCGACCATTCCCCGGCACCAACGGGATCCAACAGAATCAGCGCCGCGACTTCGGCGGGATAGCGCGCGGCGTAGCCCAGGGCGATCAATCCTCCATAGGAATGCGCGACTAACACGCGCGGGGACCCGACGTGGGCGCTAACAAGCATCTCGCGAAGCTCCTCGACTACGGTCCACACCATGCGGCGGCTACGATGCGGGCCACTCCAGCCAAGACCGGCGCGATCGTAGCTGACGGTCTTGGCGATTTTCGCCGCTTCAGGCTGCACCAGCGCCCAACTGAGCGACGTGGCTGCAATTCCGGCTTCAAAAATCACGGGCGGCGCGCCTTCGCCTTGAACGTTTGCACGCAAGCCGTCGATCAGTTGACCAGGCGGTGGAAGATTTCGAGCATCACGCGCGGCGCCAACGAGTTGATAGAGCGCTCCCGCCAACAATACGGCAGCGATTGCGACAAGGACTAGAATCAATCCGAGACCGCCCATTCGCCGGGCACGATCGCTCGCGTCCGTGGCAGTTTTCCGAGGCGCGCAAGAATTCCGGCCACGGCAAGTATCGTTACAAATGCCGCGAGCTTCACGATATCGGCGCCATGCGATCTCGGCAGCGTTTTCCAAAGCAGCCCGAGCACCGGTTCAGCAGCACAAACCGCCCACACGGTTCCATAAAAATACCGGCGCTCGGTGCCTTCGCCTTTTGTTGACGGCCGAACTCGCGGAAGCATCCCGAGGGCTCCACAGATCCACAGCGCGATCGCCAAGGGAAAATACGCGTAATCGTAAATCTGACGCAGCCGCCAAGCGCCAGTGGCGACCGCATAAACGAGTCCCGCGAGGTTCAAGGTCGCGAAGCTGATCAGGTCGGACCAGGCAAATGTATAGCAAACGCGTCGATACAGCGGATTCGGTTTGTCTTCGGTAAACTGCAGAATGTACGGCTTCGGTTCGACTCCGGGCAGGCGTCCTCGCAAGCCGGCGATACCGGTGGCGAGTAGAACCACACTGAGCCAGGCGGCGCTCCTGCCGTCGAATCCACGCTCCAGCACGTCGAAGGTCAGCGGGCCCGGAGCGATGAAGAACACGAAAATCCAGATTGGCCAATGCGCGAGCCGATACGTGACTTTGTTCCGCTCGCGGAATTTGGGCGCGTCCACCAGTTGGTTATAGCATGTGCGCCGGGAGAACCATTTGAGCCACGAATGCAAACGGCTGAACACGAATAAATCCATTGATTCCATTCATGTGCGTCCGTGGCGGCCCCCTTTTCCGAATCTTCGCCGCGCTGGTGTGCGTCAATAGAGTAGATGTTGTATCGAAGGACCCTGGCTGGAATCGGCGGGCTGGCTTCATTCGCCTATCGCGCGGCGCCGGCATTTTTTCGCCGCGTGAGCCAGGATATGAAACGCGCGGTGGAACCGGCCCCGCGAACTCCGCGGATCGCGTCGTGGCCCAAGCGAGGCGTGCATGCCGCCTGGATTGGACACAGCACCGTGGCGCTGAGCATCGACGGATTCACCATTCTGACCGATCCCGTTTTCAGCACGCGCATCGGCATCAACCTGGGTCCGATCACTCTTGGTTTGAAGCGGCTGGTGGAGCCGGCGGCGGCGCTGGGTGACTTTCCGACGCCGGACTTGATCCTGCTCTCGCATGCGCACATGGACCATTTCGATATCCCCACGCTGCGGCGTTTGGAGAATCGCGGCACGGCAGTAATTACCGCGACCAATACCAGCGACCTGCTCCGGCCGGATCGATATGGCTCGGTTCGCGAGCTGCGTTGGAACGAATCCGCGCGCATCGGTCCTGCGACCATTCGCGCGCTGGAAGTGAACCACTGGGGCGCGCGCATGCGCAGCGACACGCACCGCTCCTATAACGGATACCTGATCGAAGCGGGCGGCTATCGCGTGCTGTTCGCGGGCGACACGGCCTTTACCGATTCGTTCCGCAGCGTGCGGACTTCGAAACCGGTCGATCTGGCCATCATGCCGATCGGCGCTTACGATCCATGGATTCGGGTCCATTGCAACCCGGAGCAGGCCCTGGCGATGGCGAACGACGCGGGCGCGGAGTTCATTCTGCCGGTCCACCACCGGACTTTCGAGCTGAGCCGGGAGCCGCTGCATGAGCCGCTCGAGCGTATTCTGGCTGCTGCAGGCGGCGCCGCGGATCGGATCTGCATCCGCGATTTCGGCCAAGAATTTCAACTGGCTTAGACCGCCGACGCTGCCCGCGGCTCGGCATAAAATAGAAGCGAGGATCTTATGCTCAAATCGATGTTGCTCCCATTCGCGTTGGTTCTTGCACTTGAGGCCGCCGAATTTCCGGCGCCCGCGACCGACATTTCTCCAAAGGGTCAGACGGCGACCGCAGTGTTTGCCGGTGGATGCTTTTGGGGCGTCGAAGGTGTTTTCGATCATGTCAAAGGCGTGAAGCAGGCCGTGTCGGGATACGCTGGCGGGGCGCAGTCGACCGCGAACTACGAAACCGTGGAGACCGGGCGGACCGGCCACGCCGAATCGGTACAGGTAACCTACGATCCATCGCAAATCTCGTTCGGCAAGCTGCTGCAGGTGTATTTTTCCGTGGCACACGATCCGACCGAGCTCAATCGTCAGGGGCCTGATTCAGGAACGCAGTACCGCTCGGCGATTTTCTATGCGGATGACGAACAGAAGCGCGTGGCGGAAGCGTACATCCAGCAGCTAAACACGGCCGGAGTGTTCAAGAAGAAGATCGTAACGCAGATCACGGCGCTTCCGGGATTCTATCCAGCGGAAGGCTATCATCAGCATTTTTTGGAGAAAAATCCGTCAAACCCGTATATCGTGTACAACGATTTGCCAAAGCTGAAGCAGCTCAAAAAGCAGTTTCCGGAACTGTGGAAGTGACTACTTCTTTTTGTCCTTATTGCCGGTAAGCCATTCCGCGATGCGCTGCGGAGGGAACGCGAACAGCACGATCGCAACAATCGCGATGAAAAAAATCAAGAGAAGCCCGGCAAGCGCCATGCCCTTACGATAACATCGCTTTGCAACCCGGAATCAGCAGGTTCACTTCACGCAAGCGAAGCTGTTGGCGTCGTTCCTATCGCCGGATCCTTTGTAGCGGGCCACTAGCGGATACACGCACAGCGGACGCTGCAACGCCACGCCGTTCCCGGGTCGATTGTCGACATACTTCGTCGCGATAATTTTATCCGGAGCTACGCCTTTTTCCACCCAACGCGCGGCGGCGCTCATCATGTCATGATCGGCGTCGACAGTGGGCGATGGAGTCGATCCGCCAAACGCAGTCGCGCCCGGGCCGCCCGAGCAATGATACAAGCCGGGAACCAGAAATACTCGATAGAACTGTTGCGTTTTCTCGACGCTCTTTTGTTTGGCGACCACCGTTTCGTAATAATCGATGCCGTTTTGCGCGGGAATCAGCGGATCCGCCGCGCCGTGATAGTAGATCAATTTGTGGCCCAGGCGGCGAAACTCGTCCAGGTTTGGATCGGTGGCATTGGTGATAGATGCCAGCGAATCTTCGGCGCGCTTCAGGTCGCGATCGAAGTCGAAAGTGCGAAATTCCCAATCGGGATTGTGGAACAGTGCGTAACGGAAGAAATCGTAGGAGCTGACGCCGGAGCTGGTGGTGCGATTGATCACCATCTGCCCTCCGGCTTTTCCCCACCCGAGCTCGCCGCCGGGATAAAGTCCGGGATACAGCTTTTCGCCGGTGCGCGGATTCACCGGCCCGCTATACAGTTTTTCTACCGCGCTCACCTGCGCCGCGGTCAGGCAATTGGGACCGTCCGCGCCTTTGCACAGCAGCTTCTTCGGATCGAAGCGGCACTGCACCGGATCGCCGATGATGCCGTCGGTGGCTCCATCCAGCGCGTCACAGGTGGAAAGCACGGCGTCCTGAATGAGCTGCAGTTTTTCCTGGGAAAGATTCGTCTCGGGCGTGCTGGTCACGACGCCATTCCAAACCTCGCTGGCCATCTGGCGCGTCCAATAATTGGCGGCATCGCCGGCGACGATCCCATCGAAATCGGCGGGATAGCGCTGGGCCTCCATCAATCCTTGTTTGCCGCCGTAGGAGCAGCCGATGTAATACGAATGTTTGGCTGGCTTCACATAATACGCGTTGACGATCGCCTTGGCGGCGACCGTCGCCAGATGCAGCCCGCGATGGCTGTAATCGATCAGACGTTCACGATTCTCCAGCCACGTGCGAGCTTCCTGCGTCGTGTGTCCAGTATCCGTGCTGGCGGTCGCATAGCCATTGCGAAGCGCGCCAGCCATCGCGGCGAAGCTGATGGTCCCGGCGAGTCCACCATTGCCGGCCACTTCCAGCGCCCCGTTCCAACTGTCCGCGGGAATCCAGACTTCAAAATGGATGACGGACACGTCGGTTGGTTTGAGCACTCCGTGGACTTCACAAAATGCAGGAAGATTTTCGATTCCGCGCCCGCCCGTCGGCGTAAATGAGCCCGCGGGGATCGCCTTGGCAATGGTGATCGTGGTATTCGGAAGGGCGAGGCTCGCGAGCCATTCGCAGTTCGCGGCGAAGGCAACTGGGGTGAGAGCGAGGATGGCTAGTAATCGCATGGCTTGGATCATTCTATCTAATGCTCCGCCGAACGTTTCATGAAATGATAGCGACTTCACCCGGCTGGATCGTCTTGAGACGACGTTCGATCGCGCTTGCCAGTCGCTGCAAGTGTTCGAGCTGATTGGTGGGCGAATGCAGTAGGATAATTGCGATCCTTCGGTCGGCAGGGCTCTGGTGGGAAATCCCGTGGTCGACGGTCAATAGCGCTTCGTAGCCTGCAAGCTCCGCAGCGCGGAGGAGTTCACCGTTCTTCTTGCTTTTCAGACCCGCCCACTCTGCCGTGTGAGCTTCGTGCCCGGGAAAGCTGAGACGGAAATCAAGCGGGAGGCATTCGTCGAGCAGAATCTTCACGCGATTCGTGCGAGCAAAGACTCCTTGGCTTCTTCAAGGGCTTGCACGGCCATTTCGTGAGTGACTGACGGGAACTGGCGGAGAAACTCTGCTAGCGGATGACCGCCTTCGAGGTAGTCGATGAGATTCTTGAATGGGACGCGAGTGCCGCGGAAGCAGGGCGTTCCGTTCATGATCTCGGGGTCGGTTACGATGACGTGTTCCGTCATGCCGAACTAATTGTACCGCGTGGAGGGCAACCAAGGATCGACGTTAAAAGGCTGCTAAGACCAGCCGTTTTAAAATGGACCCCGATACTTTTACTCGATTGCCGCTCCTGTGGATTTGTGTTCACCCGCCGCCGCGAGCCCTTTCACCGATCGCGAACTCGCTGGCAGATCTTCTAGCGCCGTACGGAATGCAGTCTGCGCTTCCGCCGTCTTTCCCGCCTTCAGTGCGATCTCGCCCAACGCTTCGTTCACTGGACGCGGATACTGCGGAGGCTCGCTGTAGCGAATCTTGCGCTGCGCATCCGACGCATGCTTCAAAGCCTTGATCGCGGCGTCGGTCTTGCCTTGTGCTGCAAGCACGTGGCCTTCGAGTTCCTGATGCGCGACCGTCAGTTCCGCCGGCGGCGCGTGCTTCACTTGCGCGTCGTAATCCTTCAGAGCCGCGTCCATCTGTTTGGATTCTTCTGCGGCAGCCGAAGCGTTGCCCTTGCCGGCCTGTGCGACGCCCATCGCCCAGTGACGCCATGCCTGTTCACGCGGACGATCGTAGACTGGAAGCGAAGTTCCATCCAGAAGTTCGTCCCAGTTTTCGGAAAGCACCATGGCCCGCATTAGGGCGAACCAGCCCTGGCGATACGCCGTGAACGCGTTGTCCACCGCAGCCTTCTCACGTGGATTCTCCTTGAACTCCATCAGCGAGCGGGCGTATTCCTTGGCCTTGCCGTATTGGCCGTCGAACGCATAAGCCGTCGAAAGATAGTGCGTGTTGTGCCCATGATGACCGGTGCCGTACAGCGAATCCGCCTTGATGTAGCCGAGCTCGTTCACGTTGGCCATGCCGAAATATTTTTCTGCCAGATCGAACTTGCCAGTCTGCGAATAAATATGACCGGGCATGTGCAGCGCGTGCGGGATGTTGGTCACCAGCTCGGCGTAGCGTTTGCAGCTCGGCCAGGCATCGCTGGCGAAGCTGGATCCTTCCCACGCATGAATGATGTAGTGATGCACGCCAGGATGATCCGGTGCGTCTTTCAAGAGCTGCCGTAGGATGGCGACCGACTCCATCGAGTCCGGACGCGCGGTGCGGTCGGGCAGCTCGAATCCGCGCATCAAGTGAAGCGATAGAAACAAGGGCGCTTCCACTTCCTTGGGATATTTCGCGTTGATCGCGCGAAGGCCCTCGATGTAGCCGTCATCGGAATTCTTGCCGTTGGGCATGCGCCGCGCAGCGATGGAGGCGATGTACAACTTCTCCAGATCGGTGGCTTTGCCGGGGACCTTGGAAAGCTCGACCGCTTTCTCGGCGGCTGCCTTGGCGCGTCCGCCGGGACGCGAATCGTTACCGTACCGGTTCGATTCGAGCTGGTGCCGCGGCCGATAGTCGCCCGCTGCAACCATCGCAACACCCCACCAGGGCATGGGCGCGTCCGGATCGAGCTGGGCGGCTTGCAGGAAGCTGCGCTCGGCCTCGAGCGCCCAGAATGAGTGCAACTGCGCTAGCCCCTGATCGAAAAACTTCTGCGCTTCGGGACTCGACGTAGTAATCGCGAAGTGGACGTATTCGGTCCCCTGTCCGGTCATCAAATGGGCAGGGAGCGCGGGAGCGGTTCCGCTTGGCGGCGGGACGCACAGATCAGCTTGCGGCTTGTTCTGCGCAAACGCCGTCACCGTGAGAAGAGCAGCTACCAGAAGCTTCATCATGGGAACAATTCTACAACGGAAGTTACAGAAAGGATACAGCCCAATGGCTTTTGATGGCGCCATTGTTTTCGCGGACTCGCATTGCTGGCAACGTTCAGACCTATGGAACGTAGGAGAGTACCAACGGAGAATAGTACTAAGTAAAGAAGAGTTTGGGAAACCAAAGTCCTACATCAGAAGTTCTAGAAAAAACACTGATTACTAAGAACTAGCCGAGACGCAACCTAAGGATTTCGAAACGTCGATAGCAGAGGCTTTACCTATTGACAAACACACAAAAGGTTTGTACAGTCATCCGAACGGAGGAACATCAGTGAGAAAATTTTTACTTCTTCTTTGCGTCTGCGGTTGTTTCGCAGGTACGCCCCTTTTGGCCGACACGTTCGGCGTCAATTTCGCCAACACCGCTGGGCTGACATTAGGTAACCCACCGTTCACAGAAGGATGGACGTTCACGGTTAACCAGACCATCACCGTTACAGATCTCGCCGTATTCGATTCCGGTGGCGCTGCTCTTATCGACAGCCATGCGGTAGGAATTTGGAATTCTGTCGGGGCTCTGCTGGTCTCTACAACGATCGATGCCGGCAATGTGGACACGTTGGAAACTGATTCACTAGGTCAAACGTGGCGTGACAAGGCGGCGTCAGTAACCCTTACACCGGGGACGTACACGATAGGCGCGGTGTGGGCCACTGGTAACGACCCGATGATTTTCCCCGGCCAACTCGGAAGCATTACCACCGGGGGAGCGATCACGTTCGGCCAGGGCGCATTTATCGCGGGAAGTACGCTTACCGACCCAACGAACCTAAACGGTGACCATGCTTCGTACTTCGGAGCCAATTTCGAGTACAACGCCGCTGCCGTGCCGGAACCGTCGTCGCTGGCTCTCATCGGGATCGGCGCGATTGGGATCGGTCTCGCCCGCTGGCGCAAATCTAAGTAAGAGAAGTTCTCGCAGATAATCTTGACGAGGGCGGCCTACCCAGGCCGCTCTCCCCCTTCCTCAGCCCCCAGCCGCACTCATCCCAAGCTAGTCCGTCACGCTCGCATGCGCGACGAATCGCAGTGAGGATTCATTGATGCAATAGCGCAGGCCCGTTGGTGCAGGACCGTCGTCGAAAACGTGGCCTAAATGGCCCAGGCACAGCGTACAGTGGACCTCGACACGATCCATCAGCATGCTGGTATCGTGCCGCGTGGCGATGTTTTCGGCGGCGATGGGGGCCCAGAAACTCGGCCAGCCAGTTCCCGAGTCGAACTTCGCATCCGAGCTGAAAACCGCGTTTCCACAGCACACGCAGCGGAACAGGCCATGTTCGTGCAACTTGTAATACGTCCCTGTAAAAGGCGTGTCCGTGCTTTCGTGGCGGGTGACGTAAAACTGATTGGACGTCAACATCTTCTTCCACTCGCGATCCGTGTGGACGACGCGCTTCATGCGAGCGGCGGAGCGAGGCTTGCCGTCGTCGCCAAAGGGAATCACCGTTACGTCTTCGGCGGGTTCAGGCGTTTTCTCTTTCCGCGTGGTCAGTGCGAATAGTCCCGCGAACGCGAATGGCGTGATGACTAACGCCCGGCGGCGGCTCAGGATTTCTTTGAAGTCCACTGACCTCATTCTGGCACGCGGAGAGTCCATGTAACACGTCGTATTAACCGCTCCCTTCGGTCACGGCTCGGGGAGCGGCTGATCACGTGCATCGCCGGCAGCGAGCCGTGACCGAAGGGAGCGGTTTAACGCGCGCGGGCAGACAGACCCGCCAGCCCGATTCACATGTGCTTCCGAATGTTATGATCGTGCAGTTTATGAAACATCAGCCGTTTGTACCCGAAAGCGTCAGCATGAAGGAGTTCACGCTGCGTGCGGTCCTGTTGGGACTGGTGATGACGGTAGTGCTCGGATCAGCCAACGCCTATCTGGGACTCCATGCGGGACAGACCATCGCGGCGACGTATCCGGCCGCAGTGATCGGGATGGCGGTGTTGAAGGCGTTCAAAGGAACGGTGCTCGAAGAAAACATCGCGCGCACGGCCGGGACCATCGGAGAAGGCGTCGCGGCTGGAGCCATCTTCACCTTGCCGGCGTTCCTGATGTCGGGCGTGTGGACCTCTTTCGATCCGGCGCACGCGTACTGGAAATCGACGGCGCTGACGGTCACCGGAAGCGTGCTGGGTGTGCTGTTCGTTTCGCTGGTGCGGCGCGCGCTGGTAGAAGACCCGACGCTTCCCTTCCCCGAATCGGTGGCTGCGGCGGAGATTCACAAAGCCGGCCAGCGCGGTGCCGATGCGGCGCGATACCTGTTCTGGAGCATCGGGCTGGGGACGCTGATCCAATCCCTGAGCGATGCCGGCCTTACGCTGTTCGCCGCGGATAAGACATTCATCGTCCGGGTGGGGGAACTCGGTAAGTCGTTTGTGCGGTTGGGAACGCCGGGGACTAGAAACGTTCTACAGACCGGTGCGGTTTCAACGGTGGCCGCGCCGACAGTGAGCCCCGCTCTGATCGGTGTCGGCTACGTGATCGGAGCCGAACTCGCCGCCCTGAACTTTTCGGGAAGTATTCTCGCGTGGGGCGTGCTGGTTCCACTGATGATGTATTTCCTGGGGCCGAATCTGCAAAGTTTCCTGCCGCCGGGATCGGGAGATGGCGGATGGACCGCGCTCGCGGCCGCCGTGTGGCGCTTCATCGTCAGGCCGATCGCAGTGGGTGGAATGATGGTCGGCGCGGCGTATACGCTGTTCCGGATGGGCAGCAAGCTGACCTCGAGCCTGGGCCGCGCCATGGGCGAAGTGCGTCACGGCGCGCCCCCCATGGAATCGGTCGCGCGGACCGAACGCTACATGAGTTCGAAAGTGGTCCTGTCGCTGATCTTTGTGGTGTTCCTGGCCATGATCGCGCTGTATTTTTACATCTCCGGGATGATGATCGCGTCAGTGGTGGCGGCGCTGGTGATGCTGGTGGTCGGGTTTTTCTTCGCCACGGTTTCAGGAAATCTGTGCGGTGTGATCGGCTCGTCGAACAACCCGGTTTCGGGGCTGACGCTTTCGACGCTGATTATCGCGGCGCTGTTGATGGTCGCACTGGGAGTCTCGGGTCCGGGGGGCGTCGCGGTGGTGTTGGGAGTCGCCGCGGTAGTGTGCGTATCGTCGTCGGTCGCGGGCGAATTGATGCAGGACTTCAAAGCCGGATACATTCTGGGCGGCACGCCGCGATATATCCAGATTGTGGAGCTGATCGCAGTGGTGGTGGCCAGCCTGGTGATGTACTTTCCGCTCTACGTTCTGCTGGTCGGCAATGTGAAGAGCGGTGGCACTGGATTCGGCGATCCGCGCCTGGCGGCTCCCCAGGCGGGATTGATGGCGGCGCTGGCGCAAGGGATCGTAGGCGGGGAGATGGCCTGGCCCCTGGTGATCGCGGGCGCGCTCTTCGGAATTTTCCTGATCATGATTAAAGTAAAGAGCCCGATGCTGGTGGCGATCGGGATGTATCTGCCGTTCCAGACCACGGCGGCGATTTTCGTCGGAGGCATGCTGCGGTGGGCGACCGATACGATGAGCCGCCGCGCCGGGAATAACGAGGCGCAGCGGACGCGGGTGGAAAACGTCGGCATTCTGATCGCGAGCGGCTTGATCGCGGGCGAGGCGCTGACCGGGTTACTGTTTGCGTACTTCAAGTTCAAAGACATCGCGGTGTGGCAAATCGCTAAAGATCCGTCGTATCTGGCCGGATTTGGATTCATGCTCGCCCTGGCGATCATCATGGTCCGGCTGCCACTATCGAAAGCGGGCCGCGCGGATGAACCCGCTCCTCCCGCGGCAATGATGTGAGCAAGAAGGAGTCAGGAGTCAGGAGTCAGAATTCAGAATGGCTTCGCGCCATGTGGGTTGGGATCGCGGCGGCAGCCGTTTTATTCTGCTGGATGTTTCTGACGGTCCGCTATAACTACGGCGGACAATGGACCGGCCTCTTCTTCATCGGACCGACCGCGCCGGAGCTTCCTGCGATCATTAGCGAACATCCTTATATCTGGCAGGGCACGCACGGCTACGACGGGCAGACGTTCCATGTCATGGCGCACGATCCGTGGCTGCGGCACGGTCCACCGGAAAACCTGGAGATCGCGCCGTTCCGGTATGTGCGAATCCTGGTTCCGATGCTGGCCTGGTTGCTGGCATTCGGGCGCGATCCGTGGGTGGATCCGGCGTATTACTGCGTCATTTTGGCGTTCGCATTTCTAGGCGCCTATTGGACAGCGCGCTGGGCTATGCGCGTGGGGTTCCGCCCGGCGTGGGGCCTGGTTTTTCTGGCGACTCCGGCGGCGATCACGTCCGCTGATCGGATGTTGTGCGACATTGTGCTGGCTGCCTTGTGTGTAGGATTCGCGGTGTATGCGGATGCGGGGCCGCGCTGGAAGATTTTCCTGGTGCTCGCCAGTGCGGCGCTAACGCGGGAAACGGGCATGATCCTGGTGGTTGGATACGGGTTCTATTCGTTGACGCGCCGGCGCTGGGCCGATGTGGCGTGCGCCGCTGCCGCAGCGATACCGTTCTTGGGATGGGAATGGTATGTCTGGGCGCATTCACTGGGATCGACACGAACTTTTCCCGTGGTCGGCTGGATTCCGTTCGAAGGTTACGCAGCTCGGCTGCTGTATGTTTTCGACTATCCGCTGCCGCCGGTGTGGCGGATGGTCGCTATCGTAGCGGATTATGTGGCGCTGGCAGCGGTAGGAGCCGTTCTTGCAATGGCCGCGCGGCTGGCGTTGCGGCGTGAATGGACTCCCCAGACCGCTGCCGTGTATGCCTTCGCGCTGGCCACGGTTTTCTTGCGTGGCGAAGGCGAATGGTTCGATGCCTATTCGTTCGGCCGCTTGTTGACGCCGCTGCTTTTGTTAGCGGGGATCGTGTATCTTCCGCGGATTGGCTGGCTGGCGTTCGCGCCGGTGGTGCTGGTCGGCGGGCGCATCACAGTCTGGCTCTTCCGGCAAATCGGCGGAATTTGGCACGGACTGTTAAGGTAGGAAATTGTCGCGAAAACCTGTCATTTTAGGGTTGGCCGCGGTGGCCGTGTTGTGGACCTGGCAATTCCTTACGGTCCACTACAACTACGGCGGAAACTGGACTGGACTCTTCTGCATCCGGCCGGGAATGCCGGTTCCGGCGTTCCTGAAATCCGAGAAGTTGTACATTTTTCAGAACAGCCAAGGCTACGACGGGCAGGTGTTCCATCTGATCGCGCACGATCCGTGGATGAGCAAAGGATCGCGCGAAGCGATTGCCGGCGCGGCGTTCCGGTATCAAAGGATTTTCGTCCCGGCGCTGGCGTGGGCACTCGCGTTAGGACAGGACCGGTGGGTGCACACGGCATACTACGCCGAAATCCTCGGATTTGTTTTTCTGGGCGTGTATTGGACCTCAAAGTTCGCCTTGCGACGGGGACTCGTACCGGCGTGGGGGCTGGCGTTCGCATTGACGCCCGCTGCGATCACGTCGATCGACCGGATGACGGCGGACGTCGCCCTAGCCGCATTCACCGCGGGGTTCGCGCTGTATTGCGAAGAGGCTCCCCGATGGCGCATGCTCGCGATCCTGACGTGCGCGGCATTGACGCGCGAGACCGCCCTGCCGGTCATCGCGGGATACGCGCTGTTCCTGTTCACGCGAAAACAGTGGCGATCCGCCACTCTGGTGGTCGCGACGGTGCTGCCGGCGGCCGCGTGGTTCGTATATGTGTCACGCGGCGAGCCTTCAGAAGTGCCGAGTTACGTGAACTGGACGCCGCTCGCGGGATTTTTCGATCGCGCGATCCATCCGTTCGTGTATTCGTTTTCGCCGTTAAAAAACGCCCTCGCCCACGGGTTCGATGGCCTGGCTCTCGCGGGCGTCGGATTGGCGCTGGTCTTCGCTTTTCGCATCGCGCTGCGCAGGGAGTGGAGCGCGACCGCAGCGGCGATCTACGGGTGCGCCCTCGCCGTGGTGTTCCTGAAAAGCCGCGCCGTGTGGGAAGACGTGTATGCGTTCGGGAGGGTGCTGACTCCGTTCCTGCTGTTGACCATGTTGCACGATCTGACGCGGCGTCCGTGGCTTGCGCTGTTGCCGATCGCGATGGTCGATAGTCGGCTGAGCCTGAATCTCGGCGGTCAGGTCCTGGGCATTCTGCGGGGCATCACTGGCGGGTGAATTTCACAGAATTTTTCAGATCGCGGCTAACGAGCGCAAAGCCGCGGCGGCACGCTGAGTGAGGGTGATGAGAAGCTCATGTGCTGCGAATTCTCCAGCCGGAAGGGGGGCGGACCCCGGATGCGCGCGATCCCCCGATCGCGCTCTCGATCAATAGGTTCAGGTCTGCGAAGACGTCGGCAGGCCGATCAGGGGATCGGCCGCGGACCAGGGGGTCCGCCCCCCAAGCGTCCGAAATTCGCGAAACACGAGTTTTTCGGCAACCTCTGAGCGCGTGCGCCAACACGCTACATTCACCAGAGCGCGATAGAGCTGAGACAGCAACTCGCATCGACCGGCTGCTAAAGTGGTTACATTGTCGCGCGTGATTTCTTCGCCGGATGCGGCCGCCCCTGCCGCCGGCACACTCCGATGGCCGCAGCTCTATACCGGGCTCGCCTTCACGACTCTGGCTACTCTGATGCTGGAGCTGTCGCTGACGCGTATTTTTTCGGTCGTCTTCTACTACCATTTCGCATTTTTAGCGATTTCGGTGGCGCTGTTCGGTCTCGGAGCGGGCGGCGTGTTCTCCTATGTGGTCGCCGGATGGCAGGGGAACCTGTTCGCAAAGCTCGGGACACTGGCCGCGGCTGACGGGCTGTGCGTCCTCGCGTCATTGTGGTTCATTCTTTCGCGTTCGAACAATTTGGGCTATGTGACGCTGGGAGCGGTTTACATCACCAGCGCGCTTCCGTTCTTCTTCGCCGGAGCGATCGTGTCGCTGGTGGTTTCAGAGGCGATCGAGCGCGTGGACCGCGCCTATTTTTTCGATCTGGCCGGCGCGGCTGCGGGTTGCCTGCTGCTGATTCCGTTCCTGGACGTGTTTGGCGGACCGAATACGGTGATCGCCGCGGGAGTCTTTTACGCCGTCGCCGCGGCCATCTGGTTTAATCTTGCGGGATCGGGGCGGAGGCGCGCGGCCGCAGTGCTGGGGGCGTTGGTACTGGTGACGCTGATCGTCCTGAATTTCAAGAGCCACATCGTCGACGTCCGGTATGCCAAGGGCCAGCGTCTGCCGCAGGAGCGATTCGTCGCGTGGAATAGTTTCTCACGAGTCGGCGTGCATTTCGAGGGCGGATGGAGCATTGTCATCGATGGCGACGCGGCCACCGGAATCGCGCCCTTCGATTGGGACCATCCGACGCCGGAGCTGCGGCATCAGCTTACGCACAGCGGTCCCGGCAGCCCCTACTTGGTGCGTCCGGGCGCAAAGACGCTGATCATCGGCGCGGGCGGCGGATACGACGTAGCGCGGGCACTCGCCTCGGGTAGCCGCGATATTACGGCGGTCGAGATCAACCCGATCATCGCGAACACCATCATGCGCGACAAATTCGTCGCTCAAAATCACGGGATTTATTTCCGCCCTGAAGTCCGCGTTTTTGTCGAAGATGGACGTTCGTTCGTGCGGCGCAGCGACGAAAAATATCAGGTCCTGCAAGCCACGTTAGTGGATACCTGGGCGTCCACGGCGGCTGGCGCATTCGCGCTTTCGGAAAACAATCTATACACCACCGACGCGTTTTATGACTATCTGACGCACCTGACCGACGACGGAATCCTGGCGTTCACGCGCTGGGGATTCGATCCACCCCGCGAATCGTTGCGGCTGATTTCGCTAGGGATCGACGCGCTCAACCGCGTGGGCGAGCGCGAACCGTGGCGTCATTTCATGGTGGTGCGCGAGGATGCGGCAAAGCTGGGCGGCTGGGGAGCGCAGGACACCGTGCTGATGTCGCGCAAGCCGTTTACGGCGGAAGATATCCAGCGGCTGCGAACCGAGCTGCCCGCGGCGCATCTGCAATCCATCTATATGCCCGGCGATCCCATCGCCAATCCCTTCGGCGAGCTGTTGCGAAGTCCAAATCCGGCGGAATTTTACACGCGCTACGCTTACGACGTATCGCCAGTGCCGGACGACCGGCCCTTCTTTTTCTATACCGTTCAGGCGCGCGATTTGAAGAAGTTTGTGATCAGCGCAAACCAGGCGAGCGCGGACTATAAGATCAATCGCGCGGTCCCGCTGCTGTTCAGCCTAATGGGTGTGAGTATTGTGGCGACCCTGCTGATCCTGGTTCTGCCGCGCGTGTGGCTGCGTCATCGCTTGCCCAAACAAAAGGGAGTGCTTCCGTTTCTGGGATATTTTCTGTGCCTGGGCGCGGGATACATTTTGATCCAGGTGGCGCTGATTCAGAAATTCGTGTTGCTGCTGGGGCATCCGACGTATGCGCTGACGGTGATCGTTTTTTCGATGCTGGTGGCGAGCGGCGCGGGCAGTTACTTCAGCGGCCGTGTGGCAGCCGGCGATTCCCGGCTTATGGTGGTGCTGGCGGCGGTCGCGGTGATGATAGTGTGCCTGGCGCTCGGCGTGGGGCCGCTGATTTCAGGCGCAGCGACCTGGCCACTGGCCGCGAAGATATCCGCGACCGCGGCTGCGATCGCTCCCGCGGCGTTCCTGATGGGTATGCCGTTCCCGAGCGGCCTGCGCCGCCTGGAACAACGGCACCCTCCATCGGTGCGATGGGCCTGGTCGCTGAATGCAGCCGCAAGCGTGCTGGGATCCGCGGGCGCGATCGTCCTGGCGATTTATCTGGGCCTGCGCGCCACGCTGCTCATTGGAGGGGCGCTGTATTTATGTGCCATGCTCGTGATATTCGCAACTCGATCCAGCGCGGAGCGCGCTCCATAGCTGTCGCGCCTCAAAGTTTGAAGCGGACCGAACCGTCCGCGCGCCGTCAGTTTAGGCGCGACGGTTATGGAGCGCGTTGATGCCAATAAAAGCGAAATCGTTCCGTGCCACGCTCGAACGCGGCGGTGGAACTCTCCATTGGGTGATCGCTCGCATTCCGTTCGATGCCGTGAAGCTGTGGGGCGTTCGCGGGAACCTGCGCGTCAAGGGCGATATCAACGGCTTCCCGTTTAAGGGCAATCTTTTCCCGACGGGGGACGGCAGACATTTCCTGCTGGTCAACAAGAAAGCTCAGGCAGGCGCCAAGGTGAAGCTGGGCAGCACGCCGCAGTTCAGGCTAGAGCCCGACCTTGAAATGCGGGTCGCGGTGATTCCAACTGAACTTCAACAGGCGTTCGCCGAAGATCGGGCACTGCGGAAGTGGTTCGACCAGTTGAGCGAGTATTTCCGACGGCAAATTTGCGCCTGGATCTGCGAAGCCAAGAGCGGCGAAGCCCGCGCGCGACGCACGGATCAGATGGTCGAGCGGATACTGTCGGTGATGGACGCAGAGCAGGAACTGCCACCCATGTTGAAGATCGCGTTCGCCAACGACCCGATCGCATACGAGGCGTGGAAGCGGATTTCTCCGTCGGCACGGCGCGGTAACTTGTTCGCAATATTTTATTACCGCGATCCGGAATCGCGGACGCGCCGCATCGCGAAAGTGCTTCAGAACATTCGGAAGAAAGGCCGAGCGACTTAGTCCTTCGACTCTTTCCGGCTCAAGTCTTCGGCCAGAATGATGGCATCCGCCAAATCCTTCATGGGACGGCGCAGTCGGCGGCTCTCGTTTCGCAAGCGAAGATAAGCTTCTTCTTCGGTGAGGTTCTGGCGGCGCTGCAGGATTCCCTTGGCGCGCTCCACCGCTTTGCGCGTTTCGAGCTGCCGCTTCATCTCTTCGGTTTCAGCAAACAGGCGCGCGTTTTCTTCTTCCAGCAAGCTCTTGGCGATCGCGCCGCCCATCTGTTCGCCGATGAAGGAGATGGTTTCAGTCTCGCTCTTGGTGTGGTCGTGCTCGTCGCGATGATGGACGTTAACCACGCCGATGGCTTTACCTCTGTTGATGACGGGAACGGAAAGAAGCGCCTCGTAGGTGTCCTCAATAATCGTCGGGAAGACCTTGAATCGCGGATCTGCTGCGGCGTTCGATGGGAGCGAGACCGGTGCCTGGTGCTCAGCCACCCAGCCGGTAAGGCCTTCGCCCATTCGCACGCGCAAACTGCCCACCTCGGCCGAGTGGGGCACCAGCGATGCGCGCAGCACGAATTCGCCGGTAGCCTCTTCCACCAGATACACCAGACAGGCATCACAACCAGTGACCTGGGCGGTCAAGCCAAGAATTTCGCCCAACATTTCCTGTAATGAAAGCTCCGAGCTGACGATGCTGCTGACGCGGCGTAAAACGGAAATGTCCGTATCTACTTCGATCGATTCCGTGTACATCATGTGTTTGAGCGTACGGCGGAACACGCTCCCGGTCCAATCAAAACTTTCTATGGGATGCATGTGCCGAATACCGGGCTCCAACTTGTTGAAAAGCGGTGCAATGAATTCTCGAAGAGTATAATGACCTCAGTATGCGAACCGAATGGGTAGCGCGGCGCTCCGGCGACCGCATCCGCACGCAGATTCATTACGCCCGCCAGGGCCGGATCACCGAAGAAATGGAGTACGTCGCCAAGCGCGAACGACTGGCGCCGGAGACCGTGCGCGACGAAGTCGCCCGCGGGCGTATGATCATCCCCGCCAACATCCATCACTCGAATCTGGAGCCAATGTGCATTGGCGTGAATTCGCTATGTAAGGTGAACGCGAATATCGGGAATTCTTCCACCACCTCGAACATCGACGAAGAGTTGGACAAACTGCGCTACGCGGTAAAGTATGGCGCGGACACGGTGATGGATCTTTCGACCGGCGGCGACATCCCGCGGATTCGCCAGGCGATCATCGACAACTCGCCGGTCCCGATCGGAACCGTGCCCATTTATGAAGCGCTCGCGCGTGTGCGACGCGTCGAGGATTTGAACATCCAAGTGATACTGGAAGTGATCGAGGAGCAGGCCGAGCAGGGCGTCGACTATATGACTATCCACGCCGGCGTCCTGGTGCAGTACGTCCCGCTGACCACTGGCCGCGTTACCGGAATCGTCAGCCGCGGCGGTGCGATTTTGGCCGAATGGATGGTCAAGAATCATCGCCAGAATTTCCTGTACGAACACTTTGAAGACATCTGCAAGATTTTCCAGAAACACGACGTGACTTTTTCGCTGGGCGACGGATTGCGGCCCGGCTCGCTGGCCGACGCGAGCGATCGCGCGCAGTTCGCGGAGCTCGAAACACTGGGCGAGCTGACCAAGATCGCCTGGAAACACGACGTGCAGGTGATGATCGAAGGTCCGGGGCATATCCCCATGGATCAGATCAAAATGCAGGTCGACAAGGAAAACGAAATCTGCCAGGAAGCGCCGTTCTATACGTTGGGTCCGCTGGTGACCGACTTTGCGCCGGGCTACGATCACATCACGTCGGCCATCGGCGCGGCCATGATCGGATGGCACGGTGCGTCCATGCTGTGTTACGTGACGCCCAAGGAGCATCTGGGATTGCCGAATCGCGAAGACGTAAAGCAGGGGCTCATTGCATACAAGATCGCAGCGCACGCCGCGGATATCGCGCGGCATCGCCCCGGCGCTCGCGATCGCGACGATGAGCTGTCGCGCGCGCGATTCGCGTTCGACTGGAACAAACAGTTCGAGTTGTCGCTCGATCCCGAGACGGCTCGCGCCTATCATGATGAAACCCTTCCGGAGGAAGGGTTCAAAGATGCGGCATTTTGTTCGATGTGCGGGCCGAAGTTCTGTTCGATGAATCATTCGGTCAAGACGCAAACTTTTACCGAAGCGGATGCCGAGGCAGTGCTGGCGCAGATCGCCAATGCGCGTTGATCAACTGATATTGTGAACGAAGTTCAAATCCTGAATGTGGCGTCGACCACAATACCAATGATGATCGTCGTACTCATCGGGATTTTCATCAATAACGTGCGGCTCACCGACGTAACGGAAAATCTGCGTGCCGAAATCAGGGCCGTAGGCACGCGAGTCGGGAGTCTTCGGGAGGTTCTTCAGGCCGAAATGGAAAAGAACCACAGCGAAATGCTGCACCGGTTCGACGCTCTCGATACTCGTCTAACGACGATCGAGAGCGGGCTAGGAATGAATCGCGGCTGATGGGCCTTCGCGGGCTGGTGTTTGAAGTCAAACCAACGATGAGTTTTCTACCGAAGTAGCGGGCCTCCTCTAAGCGCAAGCCATCGTTAATACCTCTCCTCGCTTTGGCGATATGTAGGGCAGGAGAAGCTTGTGTCGAAACTCTTTCTCGCGCTTGCGATATCGGCCGTCGTGTATGCCCAGACTACCAATGGAGTCGCCCTGACCCCTTCGGCTCTGACCATCAACTATCAGATTGGCGCCGCGGCA
>Ga0210403_10000255_pt1 | contig 59311 bp, 48 predicted proteins | sample IncBWC19MmetaG_FD_150863 | JGI IMG/M metagenome (GOLD analysis project Ga0210403, IMG submission 150863) | Forest soil microbial communities from Barre Woods Harvard Forest LTER site, Petersham, Massachusetts, United States - Inc-BW-C-19-M | ecosystem: Environmental > Terrestrial > Soil >...
GGCGTCGACCGCATTCTCGAGGCCGGTGAACTTCACAAGCGCGGCGGTTATCCGCCGGCGTCCTTTTTTGTCGGGCTGAAGCCAGGGTGGCGAACGGGGTCAACCACTGACGGTCCGGTGCTCTCCAAAATAAAACCCGGAGGCACGCACGGAGCGATGCCGGACCTGCCTGACCTGCACGCGTCATTCTTTTTGGTTGGCCCGGGCGTTCCGGCAGGCAAGTCGCTCGGCATGATTGACATGCGCGATGTGGCGCCGACGCTCGCGCACGAGGTTGGGCTAGCTATGCCAAGCGCGGACGGAAAAGTCCTTCTACCTTAGCTGTGAGGATGCCCCTCTGGCTGTGTTTCTGCGGCTGCCGCTAACGCAAACCTACCATTCCTTTCACCGAGTCGATTAGTTTGGCCGAGTCATAGCCGACGCCATCCTTGAAGACCAGCTCCACTTTCTCGATGTCCTTGATGTTGGCCGACGGATCGCCCTGCACCACGACGATGTCGGCCGCTTTGCCCACGGCGAGCGTGCCGATCTTGTCCAGCTCACCGAGAAACTGCGCCCCGTTGGACGTTGCGATGTGAATGGCTTCGACGGGGGTGAATCCTGCTTCCACGAGCAGCTCGACCTCGCGTTGATCTCCGAAACCGGCGATCACGCCGCCATAACCGGTCGGGTCCAGACCTGCCAACAGCAGGCCGCCTTGTTTTGAAAATTCGTGTTCGAACTCCAATTCCTTTTTGAAGATGGCAGGCGCGTCGGAAGTCGCCGCGTTGTCGGAAACGCGGGCGCGTCTTGAAAGATAGGCGATGCGCGCCTCGGGAGTCATGGCGTCCAGCACGCGAGGATCGAGCGGAGCGCGTCCAGGCACGGAAGTTTCGAAAACCGGCAGAGTGGAAGTAACCGACACGTGGTGCGCCACCAGATCGTGAATCATGTCCTGCATAGGCTTGCTCGAGATGTCGACCGAGAGCAGCGCTTTCGCTGCCGCTTGCGGGTTGGGGCATACGCCCGGCTTCTTGTCGGGAAGAAATTCGGTGTCCACTTCGATGCCATGTTCCAGGTCGTCGATGCCAAGTGCTGCCGCTTCCCGAAAACCGATCGAGCAAAGGTGGCCCGTCACTTTGATGCCATGCGCGTGCGCGGCTTTGACAGCCGCGGCTAGCTCGTCCGGGGTTATGTTCATATAGGCCTTGAACGAGGTGGCGCCGCGCGCGATCCAGAATTCGACCATCTGGCGTGCGTCTTCCGCGTCCTTGAGCTGATGCATCTGCAACGCAAAGGCGCCTTCGCCTTCGAGATATGGGCCGGTAACGTGAATTTTTGGACCGGCGATTTTTCCCGCGTCGATCGCTTGCTTGAGTTCAAGATCAGCGTAGGGTTCGAGGCTGCCCGTAGTTCGTATCGAAGTGACGCCGCCGGCGAGGTAGAGCCGGGGAAAACTCGAGGCATGCTCGGGATAGAGCGGGAGCCCCCCTCCGGGAGAAGGATAAAACATATGGTCGTGCATCCCGACCAGACCGGGAATTACGCTGCGGCCGGCAAGATCAAGTACTTTGGCGCCATCAGGAATCTTCGTCGTGCCGGAATCTCCCAAAGCGACAATTTTTCCGTCGGCAACGATGAGCGTCTGATCCGCGCGAGCGGCAGATCCGGTCCCGTCGACGACGCGCACGTGCGTGAGAGCCAGAACGGCGGCGTCTTCCCTAAGGAACGCGGTCACAGAAGGCGAAAGTTTGGGCTTCGTTTGACCACGCGAGAGAGATGCCAAGAGCAAAAAGCCAAGGCCGGATAGAATAACTCTTCGCATCGAACACCTCGCCCGCTGGGAATGATGCAGCGGTGGCAGTCTATTCACAGCACTACAGCAATACAAGGGCCGTGTTTCAAGGCCCGAGACGAAGCTTCATTCCCGGATTCGTGATAGATTTTCGGACCGAAGAGGTGAGATATGCTTCAGCACTTCAAACGTACGATCGGCGCGGCGCTCGCATCGATGATTTGGATCGCCATGCCTTGCGCCGCGCAGCAGGCAACCGCAGCAGCCAGCGAAGGCGACTTTGTCATTCACAATTTTCAATTCCATTCGGGTGAGTCTCTGCCGGAGCTGCGGCTACATTACACGACGTTGGGCAAGCCGGTGAAGGATGGGGCGGGACACACCACCAACGCGGTGCTCATTCTTCACGGAACCGGCGGGACCGGCCAGCAATTCTTCGCGCCGCAGTTTGCAAATGTCCTTTTTGGCCCCGACCAGCTTCTTGATGCGGCGCGCTACTACATTATTCTTCCTGACGGCATCGGCCATGGAAAATCATCCAAGCCCAGCGACGGCCTGCACGCGCATTTCCCGCAATACGATTATGACGACATGGTCGCCGCGCACTACCGGCTTGTCAGCGAAGGACTGGGCGTCAATCACTTGCGGCTCATCCTGGGCACCTCCATGGGATGCATGCACTCTTTCGTGTGGGGCGAGACGTATCCGGATTTTATGGATGCGCTGATGCCGCTGGCGTGCGCGCCGGTACAGATCGCGGGACGCAACCGCGTCTGGCGCAAGATGGTGATGGATTCGATGCGCGAAGATCCAGCGTGGATGGGCGGCGAGTACAAGGAAGAACCCAAGCAGGCTCTGCGGACGGCACTGGATTTTCTGTTAATTGCGGGAGCCGCGCCAATCCCCATGCAGAAAGCTCTGCCGACGCGCGACGCTGCCGATAAATATCTCGATGACTATTTCCACGCGCGCTTTGCCGCGCTGGACGCCAACGATCTCTTGTATCAGGTGAACGCGTCGCGCAACTACGATCCCTCAACACAACTCGGCAAAATCAAAGCCCAGGTGATGTACATCAACTCCGGCGACGACTTCATCAATCCGCCGGAGCTGGGTATCGCAGAACGCGAAATCAAGAAAGTCCAAAACGCAAAGTTCGTCCTGATTCCCGCTAGCGAAAACACCCACGGCCACGGCACGCACACCTGGGCGGAACTCTGGAAGCAATATCTTGCGGAATTATTGGAGAAGTCAGCCCACAAATAGCTGCTTCAAAAAGCAATCGTTAGCGCGTGGCTTCGTGGCTGGCGCGAATTTCCTGCCAGCGGCGTGGGCGTTTATTGGCTTGCAAGACCTTTTTCCGAAGGCGAATTGATTTCGGCGTGATTTCGACGTACTCGTCGTCGGCGATAAACTCAATCGCTTGCTCGAGGCTGAGTTCGCGGTGCGGAATCAGGCGAATCGCTTCATCCGCGCTGGATGAACGCATGTTCGTCTGCTTCTTTTCCTTGGTTACGTTCACTTCCATGTCTTGCTCGCGGGAATTCTCTCCGATGACCATGCCTTCGTAGACCTCGATCGCGGGGCCGATAAATAGCTCGCCGCGTTCTTGAAGGTTCCATAGCGCAAAGGCGGTCGATGGTCCGGAACGATCGGCGACCAGTGCGCCGGTTGGTCGCAGGGCCATCTCTCCCGCATAGTCCGTCCAACCGTCGAAAATCGAGTGAATCAACGCCGTGCCGCGCGTGTCTGTCAGCAGTTGGCTGCGAAGGCCGATCAGGCCACGCGAAGGAATTTTGAAGTCCATACGCACGCGGCCGGAATTGTGATTGCTCATTTTGAGCATTTCGCCACGCCGGCTGCCCAATGTTTCCAGAATGATCCCGATGAAGCTCTCGGGAACGTCGATAACCAGGCGCTCCAATGGCTCGAGCTTCTTGCCATTTTCGGTGCGAACGACGATTTCCGGCTTTCCAACCATCAGCTCGAAGCCCTCGCGCCGCATGGTCTCGATCAGAATAGCGAGTTGAAGTTCGCCGCGCCCCAGAACGCGAAACGATTCCGGCGTATCCGTGTCTTCGACGCGAATCGAAACGTTGGTGAGCAGTTCTTTCGCCAAGCGGTCGCGCAAGTCGCGTGATGTCAAATAGCTACCTTCTTTTCCAGAAAGAGGGCTGCTGTTCACCGTGAAAATCATCGCGAGCGTCGGCTCGTCAATCAGCAGAGGCTCAAGAGGCAGAGGATCGGCCAGGTCGACAATACTTTCGCCGATCTGAATCCCTTCCACTCCGGCAATGGCCACAAGATCACCCGCGCCAACCGCTTCCGCTTCATCGCGTTCCAACCCACGGAAGGTGTAAAGCTTGGTGATGCGCGTCGAAATCATCTTCCCATCGAGCTTGCTGATGCCTACATCCTCGCCGCGCTTCAATGTGCCGTTAAACACGCGTCCAATCGCGATACGCCCTAGAAAGTCGCTATAGTCCAAATTCATGACTTGAATTTGCAGCACGCCGTCAGGATCGCCCGGCGGCGCAGGGATGCTCTTCACAATGGTTTCAAACAGTGGAAGCAAATCCTTCGAGCTGTCTCCGATTTGCCGGTGCGCTATTCCTTCCCGTGCGTTCGTGTAGACCACGGGAAAGTCGAGCTGGTCTTCGGTCGCGTCCAGGTCGATAAACAAGTCGTAGATTTCGTCGAGGACTTCTTTTGCGCGCGCATCGGTCCGGTCGATCTTGTTCAGCACAATCACTGGCGGCAGCTTGGCGGCAAGCGCCTTTTGCAATACGTAGCGCGTCTGCGGCAGCGGCCCTTCGCTGGCGTCCACCAGAACCACGACGCCATCCACCATGCGCAGCGCGCGCTCGACTTCGCCGCCAAAATCGCTGTGGCCCGGCGTATCGACAATGTTGATCTTCGTGTCATGAAAGAAGAGCGCCGTATTTTTCGCGAGAATAGTGATCCCGCGCTCGCGTTCCAGGTCGTTGGAATCCATCACGCGTTCCACTACGGCTTCGTTCGCGCGAAAGATTCCGCTTTGTCTCAGCATAGCGTCGACCAGCGTCGTTTTGCCGTGGTCTACGTGCGCGATAATGGCGATGTTACGAATATTTTGGCTCATGATTTCTACGTCGGTCTATGGGCTGCCCTCTGGCAGTACCTCTAAAGACAAAAATAGCTGCTGAAACAACCAGCAGCCCGGACGAATCTCCTCTGTTCTCAGGTGTGGTCGAGCAGCCTATAGTTTAGCAGACGGGCCGCGGGTGGGACAGACCTTCTTGGCGGCCTCGTGCCCGTGCCAGCCTAACGGGACTGAGTCAGACAGGAATGTCTGCCCCACTTCCGTTTCGTGTACTATCCTCATCCGGGATAATTCGGCCGATGCGGGCTTTAGTCCGTCGTGGGAGAATGCAATGCGATTTGCGCAATTTTTGTGGAAGAGCAGGACCTATTTGTGGGCTTTGGCCATCCTGGTTTTGTTCTTGCTTAGCGGCCGCGCTCAAGCGCCGAATCCGCCGGACTACTCGCTGCTCTTTGACAAGACAGACGCCATGATTACCGCGCGCGACGGCACGAAGCTGCACACGGAAATCTACGCGCCGAAAAATTCCAACGAGTTGCTTCCGATCGTCATCGAGCGCACGCCCTATGGCATCCATGACGATGACAAAGGCTACAGCCGCATCCTTGCGCGTTACGCCGAAATGATTCCCGACGATTATATCTTTGTCTTCCAGGACATTCGCGGCCGCTACGGTTCCGAAGGAACTTTCGTGATGCAGCGCCCGGTTCGCGATCCCAAAGATCCGAAAGCGATCGACGAAGGAACCGACACCTACGACACGATCGACTGGCTCGTGAAAAACGTTCCACATAACAACGGCCGCGCCGGCCTCGTCGGGATATCGTACGGCGGCTGGCTCACGGTGATGGGAATGCTTGAGCCGCACCCGGCGCTCAAAGCCGTCTCCGAGCAAGCGTCCCCCGCGGACATGTTTCTCGGAGACGATTTTCATCACAATGGCGCATTTCGCCTGAGCTACGGCTTCGAATACTCCACCATGATGGAGACCGGCAAAACGAATTTTGCCTTCAAGTTCGATCAGTTCGACACCTACGATTGGTATCTGCGCCTAGGCGCACTTTCCAACGCCGATAAGAATTACGTTCACGGGATGCTGCCTACTTGGAAGGATTTTGTGGCTCATCCGAATTACGATGCCTTCTGGAAACGCGAAGCCATGCCTTACATCCTGACCAAACCAAAAGTTCCGAATCTAAACGTGGCGGGCTGGTGGGATCAGGAGGATGCCTACGGCCCGATGAAGATTTACGAACTCCTCGAAAAAAATGATCCCGATCATCTGAACTATCTCGTCGCCGGACCGTGGAATCATGGCGGTTGGGGGCGAGGATCGGGCAAGTCGCTAGGCGCCATTCCTTTTGGCAGCGACACCTCACTCTATTTCCGCCAAAAAATTGAAGCGCCGTGGTTTGCTTACTGGCTCAAGAACAAGGGCAGTCTCCCGCTCAAAGAAGCCCTTCTGTTTCAAACTGGAAGCGATAAGTGGGTGCAGTTTGATTCGTGGCCTCCGCGCAATGCGCCCTCCCGCAAGCTGTATTTTCAGCAAGACGGCAAGCTTTCGTTTGACGCGCCGTCGGCGGCCACTCCGCAATCTTTTGACAGCTACGTCAGCGATCCGGCGCATCCCGTTCCTTACCGCCATCGACCTATCGACATGACCTATCCCGATGATCATCCCGGCGGCTGGCCCACCTGGCTCGTCGAAGACCAGCGTTTCGTCGACAATCGCCCGGACGTGCTGACCTGGCAGACCCAGGAACTTTCTGAAGACATGACTGTGGCCGGAAGCGTGACCGCGAAACTCTTTGCGTCCACTACGGGAAGTGACTCCGACTGGATCGTTAAGCTGATCGACGTGTATCCCGAAAAATATCCCGACGATTGGAAACTCTCCGGCTACGAGCTGATGATCGCCGACGAGGTTTTCCGCGGGCGTTTCCGCAAGTCCTTCGAGAAGCCGGAGCCGATCACGCCGGATGCCATCACGCCGTTCACCATCGATCTGCACACCGCGAATCATGTTTTCAAGAAAGGTCATCGCATCATGGTGCAGGTGCAAAGCACCTGGTTCCCGATCATCGATCGCAACCCGCAAAAATTTGTTCCTAATATTTTCGAGGCGAAGGAGTCCGACTACCAGAAGGCGACGCAGCGGATCTACCGTTCAAAGGATTACCCTTCGGGAGTTGTGATTTCGCTGGCTCCGGCAACCTCCGGAAACTAGCAATGGTTTTCTCTGCGCGGCCGATTTTGACACGGGATTGTCCACACTTTTCGATGTGATATTCTCGGCTTCGCTAAAGAATGCCCAACATTGACGTAACTCCATAGGGAGTCTCCATGCATGCCATTCGCAAAACTGCCGGAGTCACCATCCTCATTGCAATGGCTGGACTTGTGTTCGCGCCACTCTTTGGAGCCTCTCCCCAGCGCCAGCGGCCCGATTTTTCGACGCTGTTCAACAAAACCGAAGTCATGATTCGCATGCGCGACGGCGTCAAGCTACATACCGAATTTTATGTGCCGAAGAACGCCACGACTCCTCTGCCGATCCTCATGAATCGCACTCCGTATGGAATTTCCAGCGCTGGCAATGGCATCAGCAACATGATTTATCGATACGCCGACATGGTTCCAGAGGGCTACATCTTTGCATTTCAGGATATTCGCGGGCGCTATGGCTCCGAAGGCAAGTTCGTCATGCTTCGCCCGCTGCATGACCCGAGCGACGCCAAAGGTGTGGACGAAAGCACCGACACCTACGACAGCATCGATTGGCTCGTGAAAAATGTCCCGAACAATAATGGCCGCGTGGGGCTCGACGGTATTTCGTATGACGGCTTCCTGGTCACCATGGGAATGATCTATCCTCATCCCGCACTAAAAGCCGTTTCCGAACAGGCCTGCATGGGCGACACCTGGCTCGGCGACGACTTCTTTCACAACGGCGCTTTTCGCTTGAGTTACGCGTTCGAATACACCGCTCTGCTGGAATCTTCCAACGAGAACTTCAGTTTCGCGTTCGACCGCTTCGACGTTTACGATTTTTATCTCCGCCTCGGCGCGCTCTCCAACGCCAACGCCAGGTATTTCCACGGGAAATTGCCAACCTGGAACGAATTTGTCGCGCACGCAAGTTACGACAATTTTTGGAAGCATCACGCGGTGGCTTACGGCTTGAAGGAACCCACTGTCCCGAATCTTAATGTCGCCGGTTGGTGGGACCAGGAGGATTTTTACGGCCCGATGGCCACGTACGCACGCCTCGAAAAATCAGACCCAAAACATCTCAACTATCTCGTCGCCGGCCCCTGGAATCATGGCGGCTGGGGCGGCGGCCCGGGCAAGTCACTGGGTGAAATTCCTTTTGGCAGCGACACTGGCGTTTATTTTCGTCAAAAGGTGGAGCTTCCCTGGTTCGAATTTTGGCTGAAAGACAAAGGCGCCCTGCCGCTCAAGGAAGCATTGCTTTTCCAAACCGGCAGCGACAACTGGGTGCAATTTGATTCATGGCCCCCGCGCGAAGCGCAAACCAAAAATCTCTATTTTCAGGAGAACGGAAAGCTTTCCTTCGACGCTCCGCAGACGGATTCCGCTGAAGCTTTCGACGCCTACTTGAGTGATCCCGCACATCCTGTGCCTTATCGGCATCGCCCCGTCGACATGACCTATCCCGAAGATCATCCCGGAAGCTGGTACACCTGGCTCGTCCAGGACCAGCGCTTCGTCGACGAGCGCCCCGACGTATTAACTTGGCAAACCGATGACTTAACGGAGGACGTTACGCTCGCAGGTCAAGTCACTGCAAAGCTCTTCGCCTCCACAACCGGCAGCGACAGCGATTGGATCGTCAAACTTATAGATGTCTACCCGCAAAAATACGCCGAGGACTGGAAACTCTCTGGCTACGAGCTCATGATTTCCGACGAGATTTTCCGTGGACGCTATCGCAATTCGTTTGAGAAGCCGGAACCCCTCAAGCCTGGCCAAATAACACCGTTTACGATAGACCTGTACACCGCGGATCACGTTTTCAAAAAAGGTCACCGCATCATGGTGCAAGTCCAAAGCACTTGGTTCCCCCTGTACGACCGCAATCCACAGAAATTCATTCTGAATATCTTTGAAGCAAAAGAATCTGACTTTCAAAAAGCGACTCAGCACATTTATCGCTCGCAAAAATACCCATCGAGCGTCGAAATCATGATCCTTCCGCAGGGCACGGCAAGCACTGCTAACTAGCGCCGTCCTCATCAATCAGCGTTCATAGGTGGAAGCTATCGAGAAACTCGCACTCCTTCTCTCAATCATTGGAAACCGAGACTCGGAATGCATCATTACAGCACGTGCCACAGTTCCGTTCCGCGCCAACAAAAGCGTCCCATTTGCGGACAAGTGTTCAGATTCGAGCATTAAATCTCAATATTTTCTCAATATTTAAAGAAGTCTTACCTTCCGCCGTCAACCACTACGTCTTTGTCTTGCATCTCATTCATTTGAACTTGGTTGTCTCCCCAAAGGAACCTTTTGATGGGAATTTCGTATTTTCCAGTAAACACCTCGACGATTTCCGCGTCTAATGTCTATATAGGATGGGGTGTATGACTCCGAACTTTATCCCAACGCTGGACACCGGGATGGAAGAACGACCTAACTTCGCGCCTCCTTCGGGCTCGCGTTTCGTGCGTTTCGGTCCATTTCAGGTGGATCAGCATCGCCAGGAAGTAACCAAGAATGGCTCACGTCTAAAGCTGCAAGGGAAGGTGTATCAAGTCCTTGTAGCGCTCCTCGAAAAACCCGGTGAGGTCGTAACCCGCGAAGAATTGCGGCAGCGCCTCTGGCCCGCCGACACGCACGTCAACTACGACGCCAACGTCAACACGACGGTGAACAAGCTTCGTCAAGTCCTTGGAGATTCTACGGACAAGCCTCTTTACATAGAGACGATTCCACGCAAAGGGTACTGTCTTGTGGTTCTATCAGAATCCTCGGATGTCCCCGACGTGCCGCCTGCATCGAATGTCTTTCCAGAGAACACCTCTGCAGTAGCCATTCCCGTTCTCACGAATGCACCCGCCGAAACGCGCTCCGGGTTCTGGATACCCATCGGCGTGGTCGGGCTGATCCTGGCCGGTATGCTTCTAGGCGCTGGCATCACCATTACCACTCTTTGGATTTCGCATTTCGCCCAAGTCACGCGCTGGCCTTAGCGGATACAACAAGAAGCTCTCGGCAGTGCGGCGCAGCTGTTTCGAAGCCGCTAGCTGTACATCTAACTTGTAAGCTCACTTCTCTTTTTGCGGCTTCGCCGTTTCTCCGGAGCGAAACTCCGTCCACGGGCCGGCCTTCATGTCGCGCAGAAAGGATTCCTGCCAGGCATATTCCGGATGCGCAGCGAGAAATGGCTTGGCGAGAAAGTCTTCTCCGCATGGATGCCCCGCGCGAGCCACAAGTCTCATCTCTTTCGTCATCGCCGAATCCGTCGCTTTTGCTTGCACGGCACCGCCGGGAAAATACGGCGCCCATCCCCAAACATCCACTCCGCGCGGCGAAGAATCCACGTGCCCGCACAGCGTCCGTTCATTCGTTTCGGGTTTCTGATGGTAACTGTCGATATGATCGCCGAGCATTTTCTCCGCCGCGTTCGCGTCAATCTTGCCCTTGTTCTCTTTCAGCAATTCATCCCATCGCACACGCCGCGCGTTCGGTGAAGTTTCCATGTTATTCGGCTCGAATTGCGGCGCATCGGCTCTGATCACTTTCGGATCGCGCGCCCAGTTCGAGCCTGCGAACTCTCCATCCTTCGTCCGCCACAGCTTGTACGCTTTCAGCCCAAGTTCGAGTTGCGCGATCTCGCCCGTTTTGCTGTCGCCCAAAAGCCAGTCGTTGGCGTACCCGCCGTTATTGCCATCCAGCATGATCTTCGTGTACTCGTCGATCGAGCCCGCATACTGCAGCGCCTTCCGCGCCCGCACAAATTCCGCTTTTCCGTTGGAGTCCCATCCCTCGAACTGCGTAATCGTTGTCTCCGTTACCATCATTCCGTCGCTGTTGATGCCAAAATCGTCGTCGCTCGCAATCACTCCCGGAATTCCATCCATCAACATCCGGTAGCCCGTTTTCGGAGCAATATCAAACACGATGCGCCAGCGCTCTCCATTTGCGTAGTTCGTCCAGTTATTGTGCGCCATGACGATCTTCCCATCTTTCGTCCAGCTCCCCGTCGCCACAAAAGCACTGCAATTTCCTGGGCTCTTTAAATTCGGCGCGTGCGCCACTTTCTGCTGCTTGTTGTACCAGGGCACGTAATAATCCGGCAGCTCCTCAAACGCGTTCATGGCCACTATGTCATCCACATCCAATTTTGAATTCGTCCGCGCCCGCAAACCTTCCACGATTCCCTGCAATTCCTGTTGATACTCTTCATCAATTTTCGGCCACAACATTTCGTGCGCGGCCTTGCGGAAAAACGCCCAATCCCGCTCCGTCTCATGCGTCATTCCCGCGCTGATCGCCCTGAAGGCATCTTCAATCTCCGGCCCCAGTAAATATCCGTGCTGAAATCCCAGCGCCGCCGCATCACCTTCGAGATGCACGTAAATCCAGCCACCGTCTTCAAATCGATGCGCACCTGCAAGCCGCGGATCGTTCGCCGCCGCGTTCTCCTTCTGTTCCTCCGCGAGAACCTTCGACATGGTGTTCCAGCTCTGCGTCCCACGCACGCCGCGCATGCCAAGCCACCACAGCGCCACGCCTCCCAAAAGAATGATGGCAACCGCTACCGCCCGCCTCGTCGAATTCGTTCCAGCTTCTGCTTCCATCAATCCTCCTGCTTCCCGCAACTCTTCCGTGCCAGTCTTTGCGCGCCGAGTCTATCCGCTTCCCACCCGGCCTTCAATCCTTCACGGGTTTCTCGTGTAAACTTGCCCTCCCGACATGCTCACAGCCATCACACGCGCCGTCAGTCCCGCAATCGTAAACTGCGAATTGAGTTTCATTCAGCGTCAGCCGATCGATCTTCAAATTGCCCGCGCCCAACACTGCGCCTACGAGCAGTTGCTCGCAAAACTCGGCGCCCGCGTTATTTCCCTCTCCGCCGAGCCCGACCTCCCCGATTCCATGTTCGTCGAAGATCCCGCCATTGTCCTCGATGAACTCGCCGTAATTTTTCCGCTCGGCACAGAATCGCGGCGCCCCGAAGCCGCAACGCTCGCGCAAGCCATCTCTAAATTTCGCAAACTCGAATACGTCACGCTTCCCGGCACACTCGAAGGTGGAGACATTCTCCGCATTGGCCGCAAACTCTTCGTCGGCCTTACCAAGCGCAGCAATGCCGAAGGTATCCGCCAGCTCGCGGCCATCCTCGCTCCGCACCGTTATGAAGTCATCTCCGTCCCCGTCACCGGCTGTCTCCACCTTAGGTCCGCCGTCACCTACCTCGGTCGCGACACGCTCCTCGCCAACCGCCCCTGGTTCGATCCGTCGTCCTTTTCCGCCTACGACTGGATTGACGTTGACCCCGCCGAATCCCACGCCGCCAACGCTCTTGCCCTCCACGACACAATTATTTTCCCGGCATCCTTCCCAAGCACGAGCGCCCGCATCGAGGCAGCAGGTTTCCACCTCACTCCCCTCGACATCTCCGAACTCCAAAAAGCCGAGTCCGGCCTCACCTGCTCCAGCTTGATTTTCGAAGCTTGATTCTCCGGCCACGCAGACCTGAACGATCCAGCGCTTCCGCAAAAGAAAACGGCCACTCCGATTTCTCGGAGTGGCCGCTTCGGTTGAACTGCTTTCCTTACTAACTTAGTTCGTCATCTCCGTTACGCTGCGCGCCACAAACACCGGCTGCCCGCTGATCGGATCTTTCAGCACCACGCCGACCACGCGCAACGGGTTCGTCGGATTGTTCGTCAGGTCCTGCAGACTCGTAAGCCCGCCGCCAAACCTCGTAAACGGCGTCACGTAGACGGTCACCGGCCCGTTGAACAAAATGCCCGCCAGTCCGTTCGAATTGAACTGGAAGGTGCTGGTGCCAACGTTGGCGCTATTCGCCACTAGCGTGCCTGTGTGTCCTTCATGCCGCAGCACCACGCGCTTCACCGTCACGGCGCCGTTGCTGAACGGCCCGCCGATGCTCACGTGCTGCCCCGGAACCAGTAGCGACGAGTTGAAGAAAATATTGCTCCAATGCGGATTGACGAACACATTGTGCATCCAGTAGATGAAATACTTCTCGTTGCCCGTCAGGTCGATCGTCGAAATCTGTCCGGAATTGAAACCAGTTCCCGCAGGCAAAACGTCGCGCACGTACAGACCAAAGTCCTGTGCCGTGCCTGTCGGTGGGTCTACGTACGTGATCAAGCCTCCCGCATAGAATTTGTCCTGCGAAAGGATGGCCACCGTATCCGCCACGAACGTCCCGTCGGTCCGGTCCAGCGTGCCCGAGATCGAAACAATCGACGTATTCGTCAGATCGCTGATGGTCTCCGAGCCTTCCCATTCCGTCTGGCTGTTCACATTCACGGTAAACGCGCGTCCGTGCGGCCCTTGAATCGTGAACGAGTTCCCGCCGGCATTGATCGTCGTCACGCCCGCGATGAATTCATCGATATACGCGTCCGCATCGCTCGGCGTAATCGCTTTCAGAGCTAGTGTCGGATTCACGACTCCCGTGATCTGCCCGTTCATATCGACTGCCAGTGATTTGCGGATGTCAAACTCGAAACCCAACCCGATGACATCTCCCGAACTCACCACCAGCGGACTGCTCAGAGTGATCGTCACCGTCGATGTCGAAAGCGTGGCTGGCGGAGTTGTCGTCGAGGTCAGCGAACTGATCGTCGGTCGCGTTGGAGGATTCGTTTGAGGGTTTGTTACATTTAAATAGTCAATCTCCGGACTCGCGAGCGTCACAATCACCGTGTCGTACGTCCCCGCTGGAATCGTATTCAAATCCACAAGCGTGTGGAGCCCGTTCAGTCTCGCAAAGTCCACCGTTTGCTGACCGGTTGTTACCGTTACCGGAGTGCCCATGCCTTCCGCAACGCTGATGCCGGAAATTACCACCTTGAAGGAAACGACACCAGGTAAAGGTGCGTCACTGCCGGACACAAATACCGTTCCCGACTGGTTCTCCACCACCGGGGTCGTCATGTTTCCCCCGCATCCCACTGCTAAGGCAACCAAGGCTAACGCAAAAATCCCGCTTAACCACTTCCTTGCTTTCATAGCTTTCTTTCCTTTCCTACTGGAATACCCCGGAGGCGCACCCTGCGCCCACCGACCCTTGCCTCCTTCAAACCCAACACGCGCAAACAAGTTGTTGTCCGTAAGTAATTGATTGCTAACCTCTTATTTGATTCACCTTCATCACCCGATCCTTCGTACAGGGTCAAAACTAGCCGAATTTTGCAAGCCTCTGAGTCTTTTGGACCCTCCTGCCGTTGCCCCTCTCAATCTTTAGCTTTGCCTCCCCTTTTTCTTGTGCTAATCTTTCTCTCGGCATGATTTCCATCGCGACGAAGCGAATTACCACTACGACGTCTATGTCGATTACCTCGACTAAGGCGAAGAAGACTATTTTCGCTTCCGGCGCGTGGAGAAACAGCTAGCAAGCTAGAAAAAGTTTCCAACCCACCGCCTGAAGCGAATCCGGCGGTGGGTTTCTTCTTTTAAACCCCCTCCAGAGGCGCTCCAGCGGAATCCAGGAGCCGACGTCATGAGTTCCCAATACGCGCAGGAAAATGTGGAAGCGGAAGGTTCTTTATCCGGCCACTTCGTGACCGCCTCGAGCTCCACGCAAGCGAGCTCTCGCCAGAATGTCGTCGCCTTCAAGTTTGGCGGCAGCTCATTGCTTGGTGCCGAACGAATGCTGCACGCCGCCGGCTTGGTCCGCGAAGCCGCACAAGACGCAAGCGTCATCGTCGTGGTTTCCGCGATGAAGGGCGTCACCGATCGTCTGCTCTTCATCTCGCACGCCCTCGCCGCAGGAAAACTTTCTCACGCGCGCAATGAAGCCGAGGGACTCGTCCATTTGCACTTCAACGTCCTTCAGGATCTGCAACTCAGTGAAGAGCAGCACGACCGTGTCCGCCGCGGTCTCCATCTTCTCAGCCGCGATCTTCTCCACGAAGTCCCATCAAATGGCCACGTTGCCGCCACCGCCGAACTCACCGATCGCCTCGCCTCCTTTGGCGAACGCTTCAGCGCCCGTCTCTTCGCTGCCGCTCTCGAACAATCCGGAGTCGCCGCTGTCCCCGTCGCTTCCTCCGATTTCGTTCTTACCTGCGACACATTCCGCGACGCCAAGCCTCATCTCGAAGAAACTCGCGCTCGCGGCCGCGCCACGCTTCTCCCGCTTCTCGAAGCCGGCCTCGTCCCCGTCGTCACCGGTTTCATTGGCGCGACTCCCGACGGCCGCATCACCACGCTCGGCCGCAACAGTTCCGATTTTTCCGGCGCGATCATTGCCCACGTCGTGGACGCCGAAGAGCTCGTCATCTGGACCGATGTGGACGGGATTTTCACCGCCAACCCGCACGCTTCCATCGAAGCCAAACTTCTCCACGACCTGAGCTATGATGAGGCGCATGCGCTTGCCGCCAGTGGCGCAAAAGTCCTTCATCCTCATGTACTCCCGCTTGCCGCGGAAACGGAGATGACCGTGTGGGTTCGCAACACGTTCAAACCGCACGTTCGAGGAACGCGCATCGGCGCGCCTCCATCCACAAATGACCGCGCCCAGTTCGGAGGTGCAGCATGAGCGCGCATTCTTCCGAGAACGGTGATAAGAGCGGCATGGCGCAGCATGCTGGCAGTCCCCTGCCACACGGCGCCGCGAAAAAATGGCGCGCTGGTGTTTTAGGCGCTACGGGTTTGGTAGGCCAGCGGTTAGTAAAGCTTCTTTCCACGCATCCCTGGTTTGAGCTTACCGAAGTTGCCGCTTCCGAGCGCTCTTCCGGCAAGAGTTACGCCGAAGCCGTCCGCTGGCATCTCGACGGTCCCATCCCCGAAGCTGCGCGCAGCCTCATCGTCAAGAGCCTCGACCCCAGCCTCGATTGCGATTTCGTTTTTTCCGCGCTCGATTCGAGCGTCGCCGGCGGCGCCGAAGAAGACTTCGCGCGCGCCGGCTATCCCGTCGTCAGCAACTCCAAAAATCATCGCATGGATCCCGACGTCCCTCTGCTCATTCCGGAGGTCAACGCCGCGCATCTCGACGCTATCCCCACCCAGCAAAAAAATCGCGGCTACGACACAGGTTTCATAGTCACCAATCCCAATTGCTCCACGGCGGGCCTCGTCCTCGTCCTCAAACCCCTCGCCGACGCCTTCGGCCTCGAGAAAGTTTTCGCCGTCACGCTCCAAGCCGTATCCGGCGCAGGCTATCCCGGTGTCGCCTCCATGGACATTCACGCCAACGTCATCCCCTTCATCAGCGGCGAAGAAGAAAAAATGGAGTCCGAACCTCAAAAGCTCCTCGGCAAATGGGACGGCGCCCGCTTTATCGACGCCGGCCTCGGCCTCAGCGCCCACTGCAATCGCGTCCCCGTGCTCGAAGGTCACCTCGAGTGCATCTCCCTCAGTCTGAAAAAAATTGCCTGTCTCAATGAAGTTCGCGAAGCCCTGCGCAATTTTGAAGTCGACGCCGAGCTTGCCTCGCTGCCTTCCGCCCTTCGTCATCCCGTTCACGTGATCGACGGCGACGACCGCCCGCAACCTCGCCGCGACGTCCACGCCGGAAACGGCATGGCCGCCGTAGTCGGTCGCGTCCGCGAATGTCCCATCCTCGACATCAAACTCACGCTGCTTTCGCACAACCTCGTCCGCGGCGCCGCCGGTGCCGCCCTTCTCAACGCCGAACTCCTCGCCGCCCGCGGCTTCCTGAATCGCCGATCCGCCCCGACAGAGTCTGAGGTCGCACAGCCCGTCAACCAGTAGTCGATGACCTCGTCTTTCGTGTACAAGCACTGCGAGCGGTTCTGCGTCTCACTCGCCCTTGACACCCGTTCCGTGCGCTCCTACTCTTTATTTTATGGATGTACGCTTAACTCCAGACCAGGAAGCATTCATCCGCCAAGCCATTGAGACGGGCCGGTTCAGCCGTCCCGAGGACGCTGTCCAAGAAGCGCTTTCTTTGTGGGAAGAACGCGAACGCGCTCGAGCAGAAATTCTGGCAGCCGTTGATACAGCGGACGCTTCTCTGGCTCGCGGCCAGGGCCGCCCAATTACCAGGCAATCCATGCGAGAGCTTGCTGACGAGGTGCAGCGGCGTGGCCGCGCCCGCTTCGAGTCCGAATAACGTACACGTGGCTGATGGCGCACCGCCTCGCCCCCGAAGTTCAGACGGAGCTAGACGAAATCTGGTATTTCATCGCCACGGAGAGTGGCAGCCCGGACATTGCTGATCGCTTCACAGATTCCATTACTGATCGATTTTCTCTAATTGCCACCCATCCACATGCAGGTCGCCTCCGAGACGACCTGCTGCCTGGCTTGCGCAGCTTTCCAGTTGGACCGTATTTGGTTTTCTGCCGCGTCATCGATTCGGATGTGCTCATTCTCCACGTGGCGCACGGACGCCGCAATCTGGAATCGCTGTTCGGCCAATAGCCAATCAATCTAAAGAGCATAGTTACACCGCGGCTGGCTTAGTCACCTGGATCTCGACGGTTCTTCCCGAAGCGTATTGTTTCAGCAGCTCTGACATTCTCTGCCCCCAGCGTTCAAGCCCTTCCGCCCCTCCAAACGAAATAATGATCGCTATCACTCGCTTTGTCCCGAGCGTCACCATCGTGCGCTCCGAATCGCTCGTCGGACTTCCATGCGGCCCCACCTCATCACAAAAAACCGGCAACCCCTCCAAATTCAAATCGTATTTCCCAATTCCTTTGTATGTCTCCCCAGCCCGTCCAGCTCGAAACAAAATATCGCCCTGCACATGCGCCAAATCATAAAGCCCCACCGGCAACCGGCTCTCCACGCTCACCAAATTGATCACATCCACCACATTGTTAATCCGCGGCAACCCTTTCCCCGCAATCACCCGCCGTAGCAACGCTTCCGCCGATCCGCGATATCGCGCCGGATCCTTCCCCAGCGCCTTGTACGCCGCCCGCGTCGCCAAAATCGCTCCCGCCTCCAGCACCGCCTTTGGCTCCGCCAATTTCAATATTTTCTCTTCACAAGCACCCAGCTCCTGGTCCAACCCTACCGGCGTCGCCCCCGCCAATACCTCCGCCGTCACGCACGCCAGCGCCACTCGCGGGCACTTTGCTTTCAACTCCGAATCAATGCTCACCATCGGCAACGCTCCACCTCTCATGCTAAACTAAACACATTGTAGGCCCGTAGCTCAGTTGGTTAGAGCGCGTCCTTGACACGGACGAGGTCTGCGGTTCGAGTCCGCACGGGCCTACCATTCCAGAATCAGCAACCTACAAAATGCGAAGAACCATTGAGCGCCTGGTGCAAGACTAGACCTCGATGGTTGAATTCCATTTGCCTCAGCCATTGTTTATTCTTTCAAATCAACAGGAGCACGCTTGTCGTTGAAAGCGTCTGCCTGTCGGGCTTCACTTAATCCGAACCTAACCTTGGTAGTGTTCCCTTATAACCAGTCGTTTTCCCACTCAAACTCTTTTCACCGAAGAGCACGCTCTTAAGTTGGCGCACGGCCTTGGGCATCTCTTCCGCCGCCGTATTTCCAAACCCCAGGATAAATCCTTGCCGGCGCGTCTCGCCCAGGTACGCCGGGGAAAGCGGCCAAAGCCAAAGTTTCTCGCGTGCCGCGCGCGCCGCCACCTCCTGATCGCGGAATCCTTTCGGCAAGATGACGGCGAGATGCATTCCAGCTTCCGATCCATGTATTTCCAGCGCAGAACCGAACTCTTTTTGGAGTCCATCGACAAGCGCACTCCGGCGCTGTGCATATAGCTGGCGCATGCGGCGAATGTGCCGCGCGAAATGGCCTTCATTCATAAAGTCCGTGAGTACCGCCTGGAAAAAGTGCGGCGGTCCAATATCCATGGCATACCGTACGGCCGCAAAACGATCGACTAGATCCTGCGGGATCACGACATAGCCGAGCCGTAACGAAGGGAATAAAGTCTTGCTGAAAGTTCCAATGTAGATAACGCGGGAGTTGTGGTCGAGGCCTTGCAGAGAAGCGATAGGCATGTTGCCATACCGATACTCGCTGTCGTAATCGTCCTCGATGACCCAGGATCCTGAACTCTGTGCCCAGTCGAGAAGTTGCAGGCGGCGTGAAGCGCTCATGGTCGCCCCGAGTGGATATTGATGAGATGGCGCGACAAAAGCGGCTTTGGCTTTGTGGCACTTCTTGACGCCGAAGGCGACATCCAGGCCCTCATTGTCCACCGGGACGGGCACCAGACGGCAACCCGCCGCAGTCAAAACCTGCCGCGTCAACCAATACCCAGGTTCTTCTACCCACGCGGCGCTTCGGTCGTCAAGCAGTACGCGCGCAGCAATCTCCAGTGCCTGCTGAGAGCCGGCGACAATCATGACTTGCTGCGGATCGCAACGAACCGCCCGCGCGGTTCTGAGGTAGGTACAGATGGCTTTGCGAAGCTCTTCGAATCCAAGCGGTCCGCCGTAGTACATTTCGCGTGCATGGGGATTTCGGCAATGGCGCATAACCAGGCGGGACCACGTTTGGAATGGAAAGTGGTCGATCGCTGGCTGGCCCGCGTTGAAGGCTCCCAAACCGCGTAGCCACGGGAGCCCTTCGTACGGAGCAAGCAGCATCGCACGTTTCGAAGTATCCCGCGCACCGGAACGAATCGCGGCTGGACCGCTCGAGACTCGATCACTCGACGCCAATTGGTCTGGAAGGGAACTGCAGACAAAGGTTCCCGCACCAGCGCGAGCCTCAAAATAACCTTCTGCCAGAAGCTGCGAATACGCGGTTAGGACCGGTATTCGAGAGATATTCAGTTCAATCGCAAGCGCTCGAGTCGATGGAATCTGCTGGCCCGCCCCCAGGTTTCGGCTGACGATCATGCCACGATAGGCGTCATAGATTTGTTTGTGCAAAGGTTTCGCGGCCTTCCGGTCGACGGCTATGACTGGCGACAGCGCGCTCGGTACTTTCTTCATGGCTCCATCCAACTGGTCATAATGAATTGCACCCAAGTGGATATTGTGCCCGACCACTCTTCTGCGCAACATTAAAAATATCGATATGGCACATCGTCTTTTGCTCTTTGTCCCGGTGTAACAGGTGCGGGGCGTCGGTGCCGGCGCCGCTCTAGGCCCAAAAATAAGCTTTCTATCGCGAGGGACGAGAAAGCTACCGGCCTTATTTCAAAAAGGGGGAATCTCTAAGTGTGCGATCAAGAAAATCTTCTACCTCAAGTTGAGAAGTTCCGCTTTCGCTTTCTGTTTGTTCTTCTGGTTGCCCTGATTGCTTTTTCTGCTTCAACGTTGGCGCAGCAAGCCACCATCGTCGGCACAGTTACCGATCCTTCGGGTGCCTCAGTTCCGAATGTGGCCGTCACTCTGATCAACACTGATACCGGACTGAGCCACGTCATTCCCACCAATGACGCTGGCCAATACGTCGCTGTCGACCTGCAGATTGGACATTACAAGGTTAAAGCCGAGGCCAAAGGCTTCAAGGTCGCCGAACAGAAAGACGTCGTTTTGACGGTCGGAGCCCGCATCCGCGTGGATTTCCAGATGCAGCTGGGCGCGGCGCAAGAAACCGTCACGGTGGAAGCCAACGCCGTTCAGGTTCAGACCGATTCCGGCGAGCGTAGCAACCTCATCACCGACCAGCAGATGTCCCAGATCGCGGTGGCCGGGCGCAGTATTTACCAGCTTGCCGCTTTAACCCCGGGAGCCTCGAGCCAGATTGGCGCTGGTGGCATGAATTCAGGTGAAGTCAACACTCCAGTCGGTGGCGACGCCAGTGTCGAGTTCAATGGCATGCGCCAGAACCACAACATTTACCTGCTGGACGGCGGCGAAGATGATGACCGCGGCGGCGCAGGCGGTATGAGCATTGCCCCATCCACGGACGCCGTCGCCGAGTTTCGCGCGCTCACTTCCAACTACAGTGCCGATTACGGTCTCTCCTCCGCAGGCACAATGACCATGGTGCTGAAGTCCGGAACGAGCCAGTTCCATGCTTCCGCCTGGGAATTCGATCGCAACGACGCCTTCGACGCGCGCAACTTCTTCTTCCCGGCGCCCAACAAGGTTCAAGAGCTGCGGCTGAACGTGTACGGTTTCAATGTCGGTGGGCCAGTGACCTTTGGCCACCTATATAACCCGGACAAGAAGAGGACCTTCTTTTTCTATAATATGGAGTGGCGCCCTCTGGTTCAGGGTGGCGCGACGAATCAGACGGTTCCGGATACGGCCACCTACGGCGGTAATCTAGCCGCCACGGCAGGTACTGCGAAACCCACGATTCTCTTTGTTCCCAGCACGGCGCAAGTAGCCCCTGGCGTTTTGTTTGCCAATTGTCCGGGCCAGAACGCGGCCGGTGCGGGAGTTGTGCAAGGTCAGCCGTTCCCTGGGAACGTTATTCCTAGCTGCATGATTAATCCGAATGCCGCCGCTCTGCTCAAGGCTGGCATTTTCCCGGCTCCGACAACAAATATTACCAACGGCGTCGGCAACTTCGTCGGTGGCGCCAACGCTCCAACGAACTTGAGAGAAGAAATCGTCCGCATCGATCACAACTTCACCGACAAGTTCTCTGTCTTCGGCCATTACATCGCCGAACAAGTCACACAGAGTTTTGCCACCAGCCAATGGAGCGGCGACAACCTTCCCACTGTCGGTGACACGTTCGGAAATCCATCGAAGAGCGGCGTTGTCCATACCACTTATACGATCAGCCCCACCCTGGTGAACGAGGCCGCTTTCAACTACAACGGCAACGTCATCAATATCGTCCCCTATTCCGCTACCGGGCTGAGCAGCTTGGCTCTCCCGAGCGGTTACGTCTCCACAAACTCCCGGCTTTTCACTGGACCCAACAATTTGAACCGCATCCCCAACATAGACTTAAGTGGCGGCGCGGGTTCGCAATTCGAAATCTCCAGTTGGCCGTGGCACAACAAGGCCGACGACTACCAGATCCGCGACGACGTTTCATGGACCCATGGCGCTCATCAATTTAAATTCGGCGGAAGCTGGGCCCTCTACAAGAAAGTCCAGGACCTCTTTGGACAGACCCAGGGCGGATTCAGCTTCAACGGCACCTTCACTGCGGGTACCGCCGCTCAATGCAACCCGAACGTGAACACCTGCGGAAACAGCTTCGCCGACTACTTGCTCGGCACACCTAACCAATATCAGGAGCTTGCCGTTCAGGACCACGGCCTCTGGAACAACGTTTCCTGGGCTGGCTACGCACAGGACAACTGGCGCGTGAACCGCCGCTTGACCCTAAACCTCGGCTTGCGCTGGGACGGCGTGCCACACACCTACGAAGCCAACGACCGCATGGGGAATTTCTATCCCAGCCTCTACAATTCTGCGGATGCGGCCGTATTTGGAACGAACCATGCCATCTGCGGAGGCCCTTTCAATGCAGCCACCGGCGCAAATCCAGGCTGCACCGCCGCGAGTCCGGGTCTCGGAACCAGCCCGAACCCCATTCTCGCTGGAGTGCCTCTCTATCTGAACGGCATCGGCATCCCCGGCCAGAACGGCGTCCCGAACGGCTTGGTAAACAATCACTGGGCCGCTTTCGGTCCCCGCATCGGGTTTGCTTATGACGTCACCGGCGCCGGCAAGACCGTCGTCCGCGGTGGGTTCGGCATCATGTACGAGCGCATCCAGGGCAACGACATGTACAATGCCGGCCCCAACATTCCGTTCAGCCTGCAGGTCAACCTCAACAGCGTCGAAATGACTAACCCGAGCCTCGCGCTTGCTTCCGGCCTGGCGGCGCCTCAGCCGATCAATGCCGCCAGCATTACCGGCTTGGCCGTGGATAATTACAAACTGCCGGTAAGCTACCAGTACAGCGTTGGCGTGCAACACGCTCTGAGCACCAAGACTGTGCTGTCTGTAAGCTATGTCGGCAATCAAGGCAGGCATCAGAACGACTATCGCAACATCAACCTGCCTCCTCAATCCGACCTTGCTGTTCTGATCGGCGGCGCTCCTTATCAGACATCCGGATTGACCTATCCGGGATTCACCGCCATCAGCCTTTCCCAAAACGAGGCCAACACGCACTACAACAGCCTCCAGGTCGACCTAAACTCGCAATTGAGCAAAGACCTCACTCTTCGAGCCTTCTACACGTTGGCGCGCGCAGTCGACCCGACGACGGCTGGCTCCGGCGGCGGCGACCTCGGCAGCGTCTCCAACCCCTACCAGGGCTGGACCTACGACGAAGGGCTCAGTGGATTTAACCGAACCCACGTAGCCGTCGTCGACTTTATCTACGACATCCCACTTTTCCGCCACAGCGAAAACAAACTCATGAAGAGCGTAGTCGGCGGCTGGGAAGTCTCTGGTATCGTCACCCTTGAGTCTGGTTTGCCGCTCAACATCGGAATCAGTGAAAACGGCCAGGGCAACAATGGCTTACCCATCGCAACGAATCGCCCCGACCTCACGGGAGCAATCACTTATCCTAAGACTCCCGTTACCTGCACTCCAGTCTGCTACCAACAGATTCAGTACTTTGGCGCATCTTCCTTTGCACTGCCGGCTCTTGGCGCATGGGGCACACTCGGCCACAACGCCCTCACGGGACCTGGCCGCGACAACTGGAACCTCTCTCTGTTCAAGAGCTTCCTATTGAGCGAATCCCGCGGCAGCCGCCTCGAACTGCGTTTGGAAACCTTCAACACGTGGAACCATACTCAATTCAACGCGGTCGACCAAAACCTCGGCGACACACGGTTCGGACAGTACACTTCTGCGTTTGACCCGAGAATCCTCCAGCTCGGAGGAAAGATCTACTTCTAGCTCACACCCCGGGAGTAGGCAACTTATCCCGCTCGCAAACCACACCCTGCGAGCGGGATTTTTGTTTTCTGCTGCACCTCGTCCGCTGCAGTTTCATCAAGTCAGAAGCCTTGACTCGAACATATATTCGCCCTACGATTTGGACACCCTCATCCTTCCTCCCACGGCTTCGATCGATGAGCCACCGTATGCGCATTTTCGTACCGCTCGCAATCGCAATGGCGCTGCTGGCACCTGACGCAGTGGCGCAGAAGCCCGCCCCACCTCCGCCGCCTTCGCCTTCACCCCCCACCTCCCCAAGCCGTACAAACGCTCCCTCCGCCCCGGCTTCGCAGCCTAGCGAATCGACAGCAAACCTCGTCATGTTTCTAACGGGACGCATTGCAACCCACGACGGCTCAACTGTTCCAAACAATGCTCTGGTCAAGCGCGTTTGCGACAACAAGGTGCGTCAAGTGGTCTATGCATCTCTTAACGGCGATTTCAGCATGCAATTGGGATCGCGCACCGATTCTTTTCCGGAAGCTAGCGCTGACGCGACTTCGCCTTATGGCGTGTCTAACAAGGACTCCACCATGGGCATTCCACGCTCCGAGTTGACCAAATGTGAGCTGCAGGTCTCCGCCTCGGGTTTTCGTTCCAATGCCGTCCCCCTGATGGAACTCGATACCTTCAGCAGCAGCGTTGACGTCGGCCTTATTGTCGTGCGAAGAGCGACAAAGGTTGAGGGTACGACGTTGAGCGCCACGCCCTATCTGGCGCCCAAAGACGCCAGAACAGCTTACGAGAAAGGACTCCAGGCCCAGAGAAACGGCAAAACTGCCGATGCGCGAAAATACTTCGAAACAGCTGTGGCCATCTACCCCGCTTTTGTGAATGCCTGGTATTCGTTAGGTACGGTTTTACAGAAGGAAAATCAAAACGACGCGGCTCGCAAAGCGTATACGCAAGCCACGACTCTCAATTCCACGTACCTGCCGCCTTATCTGTCGCTCGCGTCCATGGCTTACAAGTCGCAAAATTGGACCGAGGTCCTTAAGCTCACAGGTCACATCCTGGACCTCGATCCGTTCAATCGCACCGCCGACACCAGCTACATCCTGGATCTCGATCCCTTGAATTCCGCCGACGCTTATTTCTATGACGCGGTTGCAAATTTCATGCTTAAGAGGATCGAAGCCGCTGAAAAGAGCGCTCTCAAGGCGGAACACCTCGACTTGCGCACTCATTTTCCCCAGCTGCACGTCTTGCTCGCGCAAATTTTTGCGCAAAAAAATAACTACCCTCTTGCGATCGCCGAGCTACAAACCTACCTGGCCCTGGTTCCAAAGCCCAAGGACGAAGCTCCAGTGCGCGAGATGTTGGCAAATTTGGAAAAGCTGCAAGCCTCAGTCCCCACCGGCGACAAACCCGAGCAAAAGTGACCGCTGGTTTTTCCCCACGCCCACAACGCGCATGTAGGGTCATCCGTCCGCGGATGACCGCTCTTTGGCCAGAGCTATCGTGATTTCCCGCGACAAACGGCTCGAGAAGCGTGCCGCCGACCACATTCGAGCCTTCGAAAACATTGCCGACCAGCAGAAACGCGCGCGCGTCGAAGTGGATCCTGAGAAGCTCGCACACGAATACGCGTGAGCGAGGGAAACGGAGAAGACGGAAAGCTTTCCCGGTGTCGGGCCCGACTTTCTGATAGGAGAGTTTGCTGCGCTGGACGTAGAATCAAGATGAGAGTTAGCAAGATGGTGCGACCATGAGTATTCCGATACACCCAGAGCTCGAAACTAAAATCCGCGCCCGAGCTGCGGCTGAGGGACTCAGCATCGAGGCTTATCTGGAGCGGCTGGTTCAAGCCGATCAGCAAGCCATAGAAGAGTTGGAAACGCTGGCTATCGAGGGGCTCGACTCTGGTGCTCCGATCGAGCCGGGCCCCTCCTACTGGCAAGACAAGCATCGCCAACTCGATGAGCGTCTAAAGAAGACCGAGACGCGGTGAACGCGGCGGCCGTGAAAGCAGCGAGGATTCATACCTTCGGGCCGCCCGACGTCGTGGTGGTCGAGGATGTGCCGATGCCCTCGCCGGGCCCCGGCGAAGTTCTGGTTCGCGTGATGGCCGCGGGCGTCGCTCCCTGGGACGCCATCATCCGTGAGGGCAAGAGCAAGGTTAGCCCGCAACCTCCGCTCACCCTCGGTTCGGACTTCTCCGGTGTCGTCGAGAAGGTCGGCCCCGGCGTTACGGGCTTCGCGCAAGCCGACGAAGTCTATGGCGTCACCAATCCGCAGTTCTGTGGCGCCCAGGCTGAGTTCGCCGTAGCCTCCGCCGGGATGGTCGCCCGCAAACCGCAATCGCTGAATCACGTGGAAGCGGCATCGGCTCCCGTCATTGCGGTCACCGCCTGGCAAATGCTGTTCCAGTATGCGCAAGCGATGCGCCGACAAACGGTAATGGTCGTCGGAGCCGCGGGGAACGTCGGGGCCTACGCCGTACAAATCGCCGTAGACGCCGCAATCCACGTCGTTGCCATCGCCCGCCTCAACGACGAAGCCCTGCTCCGATCCTTGGGCGTGAAATCCATCATCGACTCAAGCAAGCCCTCATTCGAGCAGGACCTCCCACAGGTGGATGCTATCCTCGACACGGTCGGGGGCAGTACGTTTCAACGCTGCGTCGCTGCGCTGAAACCCGGAGGCAAACTCGTCACCTCGGTCTCCACGCAGCCGCTGCCGGCAGGGGCCATCTTCTTCTACGCTGAAGTGACCACCGCGCGCCTGCAGACACTCACAACACTATTTGAAGCGGGCAAAATCACAGCGCGTGTAGGCTCCATCCTGCCGCTTTCCGAGGCGCGCCAGGCGCAACGCATGCTCGCGGGCGCACCACACAAGCCCGGCAAAATCGTCCTCCAGATCGCGTACCCCTAGCAGTACCGATCTGCGCGGCATGTGGGCGCTTCAACTCAACCATAGTTTCACGCAAAATGATTCGGAACCTCTTGTCTGTCCCCATGTTTCCCAGCCCGGATGGAGTGGAAATTCTTCCACGGTTCTAGAAGTATTGCTGCGTTACTGCGTCGTGAAGGAGTTGCGCGAGCGGCCGCTTCGGCTCGCAAGCCCGAGCAAAAGTGTGAGACCGACCCTGAAAACCGCAGGGATGCGCCTCCCGGCCAGACGCGGAGCGACTCGATCTAATTTACGGTGACCGGAACGCTAACTGTGGTGCCCCATGTATGCTCGCAGGGTTTACCCGCATCGACGCAGGTCGCCATGACCTTAATCGTTATGGTGTATGTGCCAGCCTGAGCGTAACCGCCGGGCAACGTGATGATTCCCCATTCCCTCGGCAGAGATTGAATTTCGCCAACCTGCCAATCTGCCGTACCAATATTAAAGTTAGGATTATCCGGTGCTCTGGGGTCCGGTGATAGTACGCCCTGCGCATTCTTGAAGCCTTGTCCTTGACAGATTTCCGACGCATCGTAACGTAGCGTAACGTCTGTTCCGACCGTCGTGGTTATGCTCGTCGGTGTGGCAATCATGTGCTGGCGCAAAGTTGGGTCATATCCGGGACCGCAACCCGGTACTCCATGGTCCGGGTGTTTCGCATAGTTAGTGGTCTGCTCGATGGGAAAGCCGACGTGAGTGTACGTGGGAACTCCGCGCCCCGCCGAAACTTGTTTGAGTTTGTGCGTTTTTCTATCGATCATCCAAGAGTATTTTTCCGCGGAACTCTGCGGATGCGACCGGGCGACGAGACACATAGCGGCGGCCACGAGAATTAAAGCGGATGAAAGGAGGAGCTTCATGGGCGGAAAGTCTATGGCGTACGGTTATCAATAGTCAAGTAAATATAGTACCCGACCTCTAACGAGGCGCAATCTGTGTGTCCCTTGACGAGGTCATAGCACGCTCTATTCTTCCAACTCAGCCAGTTCGTCCTCCATGTCATCCTTACTCGGCCATTGCGCCGACCTCATACAAGTGGCTGGAGCAGGTCCAACAGGGGCAGTACAAACCATGCTGAATGTGGTTTCTTCCCCCTCACTTGGCACCTCCGACTCGCCCTCCGCTATGGGCCAGTTCGGGTGGATAGGGCAAAATAATCGCGTTCCGTCGTACATGAGTTGTTGCACTTCATGGTCTGCCATCACTCCCTCCGAGCGTTCGAAAACCGGGGAAAACCCGGAAACCTCCCATCTGTCCCAGGTCTCCGTTAAAAAGCTTTCGGGTAAGCAGCTACGATCCTCGCTAAATCGCTTCCATCCACGACACCGTAGTACACGCGAGCTCCACTCATCGCACGCCCGAGCGCGAAAGCCTGCATCTGTGAAATGATAGTTGGATCAATCTGGCCACCAAAGACAACCAGGAAAATCTCCGCAGGTTCTTCAAACAACCGATTCACCTGGTCGCCGTTCTTCCCCATTTTTGCAGGCACCAGCTTTCCGGTGGTCGCTTTACCCTTGAACGCAACCGCAGCGCGCCTGCGGGCCCCTCGGTATCGGAGCCGAGTCGTGTAAAGGTCACTTTTCTCGCCTCCCCAATCCTTAAAACTTCCCGACTCGCCAATTATCTTGGCGAATCCTCCCTTTATCTTTTTCTCCGCCAGGCCCTTCACACTCTTTTTTACACTGCCGTCGACCAACTTCGATATCTTCGCGAAAGATTCGATATCATCAATCGTGACAAACCTCGCGCCCTGAGCAACCCGCGGGAACGACACCTTGAAGCTTGCACCTCTGCCAGTGAATTTAGGCGACGTCTTCGTCGCGATGGCTCTGCGCTTTTGAGGGTTTTTCGCAAGCTTTAGGATCTCCTCGTACCTTGCAGCAAACTCAGGCTTTTTCTTATATCCTCCCTTGACCTTTTCAAATAAGAGGCCGGCCATTTTGCCCCCCTCTTTAAGCACGTGAACTGTTGAGATTCCGAGGGCGTCGCTAATTTCCTCGATAGTTTTGATTTTTTTTTGCCCTCGATACACTTGCTTGAAGATGTCCTGACGGTGCCTAGATCGCCCGATCAGCTCCGCGGCTGTCACGCGTTGGTCGTTATAATTCGAAAGTAGGTCTGATACGGGTATCGGATGACTCGGCATCTACACTCGTCCTGACTTGGCGAAGCTAAGGCCCTCTATTTCGGTTTTTTGATACCCTTGAGGATACCCGTCACTCGCTGCGTGCCCATCCCCAGCTTCTTGGCAATTGCGTGATGGTCCATATCGGTTGAGAGATACAGACCGATCGCACCGATGCGCTCAAGAAGATCAACAATCCTTTCACTGGGAGCCGCGGATTTATTTTTCGGCATGCTTACGAATTCCCTTCAGAAAGACATTCACAGCAGCTAGATCCATCTTAATCTTTCGTCCGATCTCCGCCTGAGGGACTCCCAGCTTGAAGAGTTCGATTATTAGTAATTTTTTTAGGAGCAACGAATTCTCGTCCGGGCCTAACCTGCGATCAGAAGTGTTTTTCATCGGCTTCCCCAAACCACAAGTCCTAAGCCCCAGACCCAGCTGACTTGCGTCTTTTTGCTAACCCTTTATTGATCTTGCTGATACGGTTCGGCGCAACGCGAAGTATTTTCCTGATCTCTTCGCGACCAACCCCCAAACTAAGGGCCTGTAAAATGAAGCTGTCTTCAAGTAACCTGATAACCTCATCTATCTTATGCGCCTGAAGGTCTTCAGATCTTTCCACGATTTTGTCCTTTCAGCGAGCGCGTGACACGAGTCACCTTTGCCATTCCGCAACCGACAATTCTGCGGATCTCAGCTGGCTTTGCGCCCGCTACTCCCAGCGTTGCGATCAGAATGTCCCTCAGGACATCGAGAACTTCTACGTCAGGATTGCCCGCTTTTAATTTAGCCACTTTCGCTACTCCTCTCTCGTGAATCTCAGAGGTCGCCCGATCTGCTTTTCCTTCTTGCGAACCGAAACTAACACAACTCTGACTGTGTTCGCTGTAGTACCCACTATATCGGCAATTTCAGAAGGCTGTAATCCAATTCTACTGAGAAGTGATATTTGGTAAACCTGCGGCAAATCCCGGGTGGCTATTGCAGCCAGAAGGCGATTCGTCTTTCTCAGGCATTCACCTATATCATCTAAACTAACGTTCTGTCGCTTGCGTTTTCTTGGCACCGTCGCTCCTCAACTAATGGGATCATACTCCATTAGCACCTTAGGCGTCAATTCGCCCAACCAGACAGGGTTCTAGGAAGTCCATTAATGCCAATCACGACTCGTAGCATTAGGCGGGTGGGCGACTTTAACCCATCAAGCTGATTTCGATTTTATGCTTTTTCCGGGGGCGGCCTACGCTTTGTGTTTATTGCAAAGGGTGGGCCACTCCGGGTCTGTCCGTTTTATCAGGCAGTCTCCCCGCGTGCCTCACTCGATGCATGAATTCGCCTCGTTATATACTCCCGGAATGAAGCGAGCCGTCCGAAGCCGCCGCAAAGTATACGGGCAACTCCTGAAGCACGCCCGCCGCCAGCCGCATCGCGAATGCTGCGGCATTCTGGCGGGGCAGGACGGACTCATCACGCAGGCGTTCCCCGCAAAAAACGTCGCGGCTGATCCAGTCAGGAATTACGAGATTGCGCCCAAGGAGATCGTGCGCCTGATGGGGGAACTCCGTAAGAGGCGGCTCGAATTCCTCGGCATCTACCACTCGCATCCGCACTGGCTGGACACCAACGAGCCTTCGCCCAAAGACATCGCGCTGGCCCACTATTCTGAAAAGATCCATTTCATCGTCACGCCCCGGCCGTACGCAACCGCCCCCGTCCGGGCATTTTCCATCCAAGGTGCGCGTGTGACGGAACTCGAAATTCAGGTTCTACCCTGACAACGCCGCGCGGGCGACAGCAAGCCATCAAGTTGATTTTGATTTGTGCCGGGTGCCCCAGACGCATCCAGCAACAACTTCATTTCAACGCTGCCGCAAGGCTGATTCTGGCTTCCTCAAGTGCGGCGATGGCGTCCTCGCGTGTCACCCCGGGAAAATCCTCAAGGAATTCCGTCAGTGTTCGCTCGTGCTTCAGGTAGTCGGTGAGACATTTGAACGGCACGCGCGTTCCCCGAAAAACCGGTTCCCCACTAAGAATCCCCGGATTGCGAATGATAACGCCAGATGACATTGCGCTCACCTCCCTTCTAAATTCTAGCCCACTCTGCCGCGCGCCGCATCCTTGTCTGCACGCGGCGGGTGGGCGACACTAACCCATCAAACTGATTCTGATTTTTGCATTTTTCCGGGGGCGGCCGGGTGCGCAGCCTTCGGCGGGTGGGCCACCTCATCTCGCGACTGCTTATCTGTTCGCTCCTTTAGTGCCATGGTCACCGTGGCGCCTGCGCACCCTTGACTTTGAGGATTCCCTTACCTAAATTGATTTCATTGTGACAAAGACCGTCAAAGACGAAATTATCGAACAAGTGGACCGCCTGGACGCTCCTCACCAACGCAGGGTCTTGGACTTCGCGCGCCGCCTGACCGAACCCACAGGAACTCCGGGCCAGAACCTCATGCGCTTCGCTGGTTCCATCGATCCTGCCGATCTCGCTGCCATGTCGCGGGCCATCGAGGAAGGCTGCGAAAAGATCGACCCGAATGCCTGGTAAGGTCCTCCTCGATACGAACGTCGTCATCGCTTTTTTCTCCGGCGAGAAAGCAGTTACGCAACACGTCGTCCAGTCTGAACTCTTTGTCTCTAGCACTGTCTTAGGCGAGCTTTACTTCGGCGCCCGCAAGTCAGCTCAAGCCGCCTCCAACGAAATGCGAATTGAAGAGTTCGCCTCCTCAACTTCCGTTCTGAGTTGCGATGCGGAGACAGCTAGACACTACGGTCAGATCAAAGATCGTTTGCGTTTGAAAGGCCGGCCCATTCCCGAGAATGACATCTGGATCGCCGCATGCGCAGTGCAATACGCTTTGCCCCTAGCCACGCGCGATGATCATTTCAAGGAAGTGGACGGACTCCGCATCGAGACCTGGTGAGCATCCAGGACCGACGGGGACAGGCGAGACGTTTTCTCCTTTTTGACTTTTCCACACGTTTCCACAGCCATATCAAATCAGTTAGCCCCCACCCAACCCCTTTAAATCCTTCCACTTCAGCCACTCCCGTTCGAATGCCACTTCAGTAATCCATATAGCTATTGACAATCGGTAACTATCGTGTTATAATTCATTATGATCGCCGCCAATCTCACCCTTTCCCCGAACTGTTACTCCCGCTCCATAGTAGCTGCTGGATGTTCTTACGCATTGCTTCCGTACCGCCGGCATCTTGCCGGCGCTTTTGCTTCCCGAGTAGCACAGGCACTCTTGCCTGTGCGTTTTCCACCGCCAGACCCTAACCCTTTTGTTAGCAATACCTTGGAGACTTGCACAATTCTGGTGCATTTTTCCAGCGCTAAGTTATTTAGAATCAACACTTGCACAAGTGTATCAAAACAAAGGACTTTATCTCCCTTTAGAATGAACACTTACGCAAAACCCCCCGGGGGGGTACCCCGGCCATACATCCGCCGGTGTGCTCCTATCCTGCCGATCCTAGGATTGGATCGGCCTCGAAATGGCCGCGCGCAGCTTCGCCAAAAAACGCCGTCTGAAAAGCCGCCCCAACTGGTTCGATACGTTTCGTTCGCGCTTCACCCGTCTCCGTTTTTTCCACTTTGGCCAAAAGTAGACTTATCTCTGTCGTAGCAATCCTCAACGCAAAAAGACATCCCCCTCCGAAAAATCCGTAGTCTAATATTTGCAGGCCCAGGCAAAACCGGTGTGGTATGAAGTTCCTTCGTCTATTCATTTCCGCCTTCGTATGCTTCGCCGTCCTCGCATCCGCACCAACTCGCGCCGCGGATCTCGCCACCTGCTCCGGCCTCGTTCTCGATGAAAACGGTGTTCCCGTTCCCGCCGTCCAACTAAAACTCGAAGACGCCTCCGCCCACATCTACCGCACTGAAACCGACGGCGCTGGCCGCTTCGCCCTTAAAAATCTCTCCGTCGGCGAGTACAAACTCGAAGTCCGCAAACAGGGCTTCTTCCTCATCGCCGCTCGCGCCGTCACTCTGCAACCCGGCCCTAACGAACTCAACCTCACCATGAATCACGCCGAAGAAGTTCACGAGCAGGTCCAGGTCACAGCCCCCGCCAATCAAATCGATCCGCAAGACACCGCCCAGCGCGACACTCTCACCGCCCGCGACATTCGCGACATCCCCGTTCCCAGCTCTCACATCCTCGCGCAAAGCCTTGCCGCTCTCCCGGAAGTCACGCAAGACAATCTCAACAATCTTCACATCGCCGGTGCTCGCTCCGGCGAAACGCAATATCTCCTCGATGGTTTCGAGATCGGCGATCCTGTTAACAACCAGCTCACCGCGCGCTTCAACGTTGACGCCACCCGCGCTGCCGAAGTGCAAACCTCTAATTTCGGTGCAGGCTATGCCCACGGCGGCGCAAACATCCTCAGCCTCGAAACTCCCGACGGCGACGACCGCTGGCGCTTCGGCACCACCAACCCAATTCCGGGCGTCAACATCCAGGAAGGCATCCACCTCGGCGACTGGTATCCGCGTTTCACGTTTTCCGGCCCGATCCAGCGCGGCCGCTTCTGGTTCTCCGATTCCATCAGCCTTCAGCACACCTTCTCCGTCGTCAAACTTCTTCCCGCAGGCGCCAACACCTGGGAAGACTGGGCCGGCGACAATCTCCTGCGCCTCCAATACAACATCACGCCCAAGCACATTCTCCACGCCACCTACCTCTACAATCGCGCCTACGAAACCAACGTCGGCCTCGACTCTCTCGACCCCGTCTCCACCACTGTCACCGGCGACGAGCAGCGCAACTTCGCCGCCGTCAAAGACCAGATCTGGCTTGCCGACACGCTCTTCGACATCGGCGTCGCCGCCGATGACGGCACTCTCGACTTCATCCCCAAAGGTACGCTGCCCTTCGTCCTCCTCATCAACGGCACCGCGGGCAATTATTTCCAGCGCCTCCATCAAGAAGGCAGCCGCTTCCAAGCCACTGCAGGGATGCCCGCCGCCACGCGCCACTGGCACGGCACTCATCAACTCGCCGCCGGCGCCAACGTCGCCTCGTTATCCTATTCTCTGAGCGCCGCGCGCACTGAAATCCAAGCCCTCCAGGCCTTTCAGGGCGGAGTCTCCACCAACCCGGCTTGCACTTCGCCTATCGCCGGCTGTCTCGTCCGCACCTCCACATTCACTGGCACCGCCGCTCCGTACGTCTCCAACACCCAAGCCGGCGGCTACCTCCAGGATACCTGGTCCATCTCCAAATTCTTCGTGCTCCAGGCTGGCCTTCGCACCGACTGGGACCGCTTCACGCAAAGCGCCATGGCTGGCCCGCGCCTCTCCGCCAATTTCCTCCCCTTCGGCGACGACACCTCCAAAATCTCCATCGGCTGGGGCATTTACAACGCCCCGCTCAACCTCTCGCTCATCGGACAAACCCTAGACCAGCGCCAGCTCGACACCTTTTACGACAACGCCGGCAACGTCGTCCCGGGCAGCCCGGTCACCAGCCAATTTGTTCTCCCATCCTCGGGCCTTCACCAGCCTCGCTTCACCATTTCCAGCCTCGGGTGGCAGCAAAAATTTGCTCACAGCACTCTTCTCACTCTCAGCCTCCTCGCCCGCAACGGCGCACACGGTTTTGCATACGTCGATCAGCAACCTGCCCAGCCCGGCGGCACGTTTCTCCTCGAAGACACCCGCAAAGATCGCTACCGCTCCGCCACCGCCTCTGCGCGCCACGTCTTTTCCGAAAGCATGGAGATCTATGGCGCCTACACCCGCTCGATCGCCGACTCCAACGAAGTCCTCAACCCCGCTCTCGGCTCCATCTTTTACGCCGCGCAGCAATCCGCTCCCGTCGCCTGGGACGCTCCCAACCGCTTTCTCTCCTGGGGCTGGGCTCCCACCCACATCTGGGGCATCCAGCTCAGCTATTTCTACGAGTACCGCTCCGGCTACCCCTACAGCGTCATCAATCTCCAGCAGCAACTCGTCGGTTCGCCCAACTCCGCCCGCTTTCCCGTCTATTCCAGCCTCAACCTCGGCATCGAGAAAAAATTCGGCTTCCGCGGTTACCTCTGGGGCGTCCGCGTCGAAGCCGTCAACGCCCTCAACCGCCAGAACCCCGACACCGTCGTCGACAACATCGACGCCCCCAATTTCCGCGCCTTCTCCGGCGGCCAGGGCCGCGCCGTAACCCTCCGCGTCCGCTTCATCGGCCGCAAATAACCACACAAAATCCATCGCATAATTTCAACAGCCGAAATCTGAAACGCAGTGACTGCTTCTGTGGGTGGAGGCCGGACTAGGGCCGGGGGAGATCCAGCAACACTACATCGGAGCGATCCTGCACTCGTTCGAGGACCACTTCACGGCCGTCTGGGGAGATGTCGAAGTCGCGAATGTCGAAGTCGGGACTGAGGTTGGTCAACTGCCGTTCCGCTCCTGTCGCAAGGTCGATGAGCCAGAGATTTTTGTGTTGGATTTCTCCCCGCAGGAGCACGAGCGACTTTCCTCCGGCCAGGATGGCCATGTGTCGAGCGCCTCGCGTCAGAGTTATGGCGGGCAGGGCATGCGCCGCGGCCTCGGCCGTAACGGCTTTCACCGAAAATGTGGTTCCGATGTCCGGCCCGGAGTACACAACGAAACCGCCGTCGGGCGACCAAACCGGATCGACCGAATACTCTTCGACAAAACGCACGGGAGGGCTACCGTCGAGCGGCACGCGGAAGAGATGCGGCACGCCGTGATCGTTCGCCGCCGTAGTGATCGATTTGCCGTCGGGCGCCCATGCCGGATTTCCCTGAAAGTCCAGCGCGTCCGTCACCATCCGCGCGTTCGTCCCGTCCGCCTGCATTACGTACAATAAACTCTGCCCGTGCTGCCTGATGGAGAATACGATCTTCCCTCCATCAGCGGAGATAGCCGGGCCGCCAAACACTTGCGCTCCCGGACCACTCCACAACTCCGTTTCGGTGCCGCCGGCGAACTTCCAGATGCTCTCGGTCGTGCCGGTTGCCGCAACATATAGAAGGTAGTCTGGTCCAAGCCGTGGCGAAAATCCTGTACTTGTCGTCAGGGAGACCCGCGCCGCCGCCGGAACATCCGTCGGAGAGTCTGCGATGCTCATTCGCCAGAGCGTTCTCTTGGGACTTGCCGTCGTGACAACCAGACGGCGGCCGTCCGCGCTGGCCGCCAGCGATGTGTACCGGTCAAGGCCAGACGCCAGTCGATGGGGAATGCGGCGCTCGACGTCCAGGCTATACAGCCACGGCCCGGAACCATCGGGATCGGTGGCGAGGTACAGAAGCGTCCGCCGGTCCAGCAAAACCGGATGACTTACCCGGGCATTTTGCTTGGTGATTTGTTCAGGCGTCCCGCCCGTTGGCGGGATGCGCCAGATATCCAATTTGTCCGGCAATGTGCCCTGGACAAAATAGAGGAATGAACTATCGGGCGCCCACAGCGGAAAGTGTCCGTGGAGCCCGGCAGGCGCGGTGAAAATGGGCCGCGCTTCCGGTCGCCGTTCTCCGTCCGATACAAACAGCGGGTCTCCAGGTCCGGGTGTGTGATACGCGAGCTGGGAGCCGTCATGCGACCAGTCGAATTCAGCCACTCCTTCAAGGTATAGCTTTGGCTGCCCACCCAGTGTTGGAACAGCCCAGATGCTGATCTCGCTGCCGTTCGAACCGCCCTGCTTGCGAACCCAAAACGTCACAAATGCGCCATCGGGAGAGAATCCCAGTGCGCGGATCGATGGATTATCCAATTCCGCGAAGCTCCCGTGCGTTAAGTTGTGGAACTGTCCTGAACCTACCTGTGTAATCCAGACATCCTTTTGTCCGTCCCGGTTCGACAGAAACGCCACGAACTGGCCATCGCGTGACACCGCAGCGGCCTCCTCTACTCCATCGAAGTCCGTGACTGTCTGGAATCGCGCGTCGGCGATCGGGTTTCGCCAGAAGTACTCCGTCCTCTCGAGCCACAGGACTGCGCCAATAATTAGCGCCACTCCCGCTGTGGCCAGTGTCAGGATGAGCTTCCATCTGGTCGGAGAGCTTGTTATCGCCGCACTCGGCGGAGGCGCGGGGGGTTCAGGCGACGGGGCAATGTTTTCGTTCACCTCTGCCGCTCGGAGATTCCGGCTGCTCGTCCATGCATCCAACTCCGCTCGCGATGCGAACACCGATCCCATCCGGTCATGCTGATGCCGGTGAACGGGCATCCCCTCCCGTTTCTCCCACCGCTGGACCGTCGTCACGTCGCGATTGAGATAGGCAGCGATTTCCTTCCAGGAATCCAGCCGGTCTTCAGGTGGACTCCCGGAGGGAGTGCCTGAGGGTGTTTCACCCATCGCGCTCTCCTGTCAGGCCGCGGATGTCGCCAGCCCGGGGCACGGATTGTACCCTTGTCGGCCCCTCCGGGCGACGGCAAACCGCTGCATTCGACGGTAAATAGCGGAATTGACGCAATTCTGCGCCTTGCCGTTTGACGGTGCCCGCCTGGCTGCCCCATCGTGGGCGCGTGCCTCAAGTGCCACACCAACGAAATGTAAATCTCGGGCGGGACATCGCCGGCAAAACTTAATGTCTCCCGCCGCTCGGGAAACTTTTGGCGACAAACGCTTAAATCTCAAATTTGGAGGCTTTTCATGAACAAGAAAAAATTCCCGTGGATGTTTCGCATCATCGCTGTACTGGCTCTCACCGTAGCTGCTGGCGCCCAGGCTCAAGCTCCGTCTCCCACACACTTTAAGGGGCTCATCAATGACTATACTGCCGCAACTGGAGTCGGCGGCCCTTGGGAGATGCATGGCTCGTGGTCGTTAAAGCTGAAAGGAGATTCCGGCACAGCCGATTTCTCTGCCGTTATGACCATGGAGCATCCTGATTATTGGGTTCTGGCGAATCCCACTACCCCGCCAGCCGCTCCTACCGTTGACAATCCTGGGGCACGCAGTCCTCATACTCACCACATCACCATGACGGATGCCCAGGTCAGCCTCGACACTAGCCTTTGCCCTGCCGACAGCCCGGCCACCACAGGCCGTTTCATGGTCACCGGCCAGGCCGACATTACCGGCAACGGGACTCCCGCCCCATTTCAGACTAAGGGAGGAGTAACTACGTTATCCACTCTGCAAGTCTGCGTCACCGGAGGGACGGAGGTCACGTATTCAAACGTGACGCTGACCTTCGCAGCCAAGGCTCCGGCAACTGGACATTTCGGAAGCCTGCCCATCCACGGCGTCGTCCGCACCGCTCGCGGTTCCGACAAAGAAGATGAGGGCAACCACTAGCTTTCTCGGCCTCTGAAGACATGGCTCGGACGCTTAACGCGTTCTGAATCGGAGCCCCACACGTCGGTTTTGCGTGTGGGGCTTTTGATTTTGGTGGCCGAAGTAAACTCAATCAGCGGGCGGGCAGCGCAGAGACAGACCCGGTTATGACGCTTGTCAAAACGAGATTCCTCCGTTTGTGACTAAGCTCCTGGTTGGCTCGCTTCGATTTCACCCGACGATTTGCCGGCGTGCCCTAAATCTACCCACACGAATCCGGATGCTCCGATTCTTCCAATAGGGCGCGAAACCTTTCCATTAACTGCTCGCGCCATTTCTCGTGCATCTCAATAATCTTGTCGTCGCTGAACAAGTCGATCCGGTCCGCATGCTCGCCCATTTGCTCCCTCAATTTGGCCCGGATGATCTTCGCGTAGGCTGGTTTCGATTGTTCATTGAATTGCATGATCCCTCGACTATATCGAAACTGTCTGGAACATCCAGCAAAACGAAAAGCCGCCGCTCTCCGAATTCCAGCTATCCTTAGTCTGCACAATTCAGGGAGACAAAATGTTCGGCCATCCAAGACTTTACTTCGGCGAGTTTGAGCGACTCTCCAAGCACATCGAAGAACCACGGCAACTGATCTCAGCGGTAGCATCCATTCACCGCCTTACCCTGCAACACGCCACCGAGCTTTACCACGAGTGGAGCAAGCATACCCAAACCGACCGCCGCCGTCTCTGTACCCCGGGAACGCGCTAAACCACTTACAAGAACGCTATCTCGTTTAGATGCAATACTTACGAAAAAATGGGGTGGGGGCTATCTCACACTGCAACCCCGCTTCCGCTTTCCAAGCTCCCTAAGCGCTTCTTCAACACGAGGCGTTACTCAAGCAGCACCTTGGCTGTCTTTGCCACGGGCAATCGCAGGACGCCGGGCCTATCCTGAATCTTCAGCTGGGAGCGGAGACGAATGGCAAACGCACACAAGTTCCATCGGGGCCTGTGGCATTTCCTGAGGTGTATAGCGGCTGTCGCCGCGATCTTTCTCGTGGTCTCGCCTGGCCGTGCCCAAACAGCTGCAGCAACTACGCAAGCATCGCCGTGGTCGGAATCCCTGAAGAAATATCCTGGATTGCTTCCGGAGTTCGGCAAGTTGATCGAGAAGCTCCAGCGAGACGTCCACTATCCGCCGGCACGCACGGAAAGTCGCCTCCTGCCCCTGCTGCCGGAGACCACGATGTCCTATGCGGCGATTTCCAATTACGGCGACGTAACCGAGCAGTCGCTGAAGATTTTCCGCCAGGAGCTGCAGGAAAGCGCCGTCTTGCGAGATTGGTGGGAACACAGCGGCGTCGCCGAGACCGGCCCCAAAGTTTTGGATTCTCTCGAAAAGATTGCGCAACTCCATCAATTCCTGGGTGACGAGATTGTCGTTTCTGGTTCAATGCAAGGCCAGGATGCCAAGCTTCTCGTGATTGCGGAAATCCGGAAGCCGGGATTGAAACAATTTCTTCAGGAAGCAATCACACAGGTTGGCGGGGAATCGAAGCAGGGGATACACGTTTTTGATTCGCAAGAGCTGGCCGCCGCAAAGGACGAACGCCCTTGGAAGGATCTGTTCATTCTGGTGCGTCCCGATTTCGTCGTGGCAGCGGCCGATCCGGCCACGCTGCGCGAGTTTAATGCCCGGCTAGCCCGCCGCGGTGGAGAGTTTGTCGCTACTCCTTTTGGCCGGCGCATCGCGAAGGAGTATGGCGCTGGCGTGACTCTTTTGGCGGCGGCCGATCTGCACAAGCTCGTGGATCAGGTTCCAACCGAGGCCAAGCAGAACGGCAATTTTCAGCGCAGCGGTTTTGCCGACGTGAAATATCTGGTTTGGGAACACAGGGCGGTGGGAGCACAAACCATCAGCCAGACGGAATTGAGCTTCAACGCTCCGCGGCACGGATCGGCATCGTGGCTGGCCAAATCCGCGCCGCTGCAGGGTTTTGACTTTGTTTCTCCGAAAGCAATAATGGCCGGCACTATCCTGCTCGCGAACCCAGCCCAGATCTTTGAGGACCTTCAAGAACTCAATAGCGGCTCAAGTTCAAATACACTTGCGAGTGTGGCGGCGTTTGAAAAAATGTTGAACATCAGCCTGAAGGATGATCTGCTCAACACGCTCGGCGGCGAGATCACGTTTGAAGCGGACCGCCTCACTCCTCCGAAGCCCGTCTGGAAGGCCATTCTCAGCGTCCGTGATACCAGCCATCTGCAGCAAACGCTGAATGCCTTGCTGGCCGCCGGGCATATCGTAGCGGAGAAATTCGAAGCGGACGGCGTTACATACTCCACCATCCACATTCCTACTTCTGCGCCACCGCTCGAAATCGGCTACGCCTTTGTCGATGGCCACTTGATACTCGCTTCAGACCGCGAAACAGTTGTTGATGCCGTGCGGCTGCACAAGACGGGGGAATCCTTGGGGAAGTCGAAAGCATTTCTGGGAGCGTTGCCGGAAGGCCACTCCCTGGAAGCTTCGGCAATGCTCTACCAGGACCCCATCGCCATGGCCGCGCTTCAGTTGCGATCGATTTCGCCGGACCTGGCAGAATCCTTGGCGCAGAGTTCGAAAAGCGTTGCGCCTGCCGTGGTCTGCCTTTATGGCGAGGAGAGCGCGATTCGCGAAGCGAGCGGCAGCGGCGCTTATGATTTCGGCGCCGTTCTGGTGGTGGCCGCCGTCGCCATTCCCAACTTGCTGCGTTCGAGAACGGCTGCTAATGAAGCAGCCGCAGTCGGAAGTGTGCGCACGCTGAACACCGCCGAGATTACGTACGCCGCCGCGTATCCCGAAAGAGGCTATGCGCCCAATCTGGCCGCGCTAGGGGGCGATTTTGGTAACCCAGCGGCCGTATCGCCACAACATGCGGGTTTACTTGACCAGTCTTTGGCGGACGACAGTTGTACTGGCGAAGCCTGGTGCACGAAGTCCGGGTATCATTTCCGTGTGAAAGCGATCTGCAAGCTGCACAAGTGCGACGAATACGTGGCGGTGGCCACGCCCGTGGACAGCAACACAGGAGTAAGAAGCTTCTGCTCGACCTCCGATGGGGTGATTCGCTACAAAATGAACGCTCCCCTGACTGCGCCGGTCACCGTGCCGGTTTGCAAGTCCTGGCCGCCCCTGAAATAGGCGGCCTCCCTTCGACTTCGTCTGCCGAACTTCGACCCCATAACAATTCTTTGGCGCGCCGCCGCTACGGTGGTAGGCTTCACCATTGGAACGTGGAGGAAAGAAGTGAGCCTAGCCGCTCCCCCTGATCATCTTCATTCGCTCTCCGGACTGGAAGGACGCCGCAGCACGCGCATCGACCGCACGGTTCCGTTGGTGGTGCTCGGCCAAACCAGAACGGGAATGTCCTTTCAGGAAAAAACTTCGACGGTCAGCTTCAATCTTCACGGCTGCCGCTATCCGTCGCGCCATGAATATCCCATCGGCACGCCGGTCGGCCTACGGGTGCTCCAGCCGGATGGAGAGAACATCTCTCCCGTCATTCGCGCCTACGTAAAATCCGTCCATCCGCCCGCAAGCCCGCGGGAACTTTTCCAGGTTGGCGTCGAACTCGAATCGCCCGCAAATATCTGGAATGTCTCTCCGCCGCCGCCGGATTGGAATCGCTTGCTGGGAGGCAGCGCATCGTCGGCAGGTATGGCGACAGCGGCAGCTCCCGCGCTGGAACCGGCGGAGCCACCTGCCGCCCCAACCGAATTTCCGTATTCCCCCGCGTCACAAACTGGCGCAAGCGAAGCGCGAACGAGTCAAGTTACGGAATTTCCTTCGCCGTCTCCAGGCGCTGCCGCGCCACCTGCGAAAGAAGGCGCTCCGGCAAAACCTGAGCGCGTGGCGATCACCATCGACCAACTGGTCGCTGCGATGCAAGGAAAACTGCAGGCTGCCGCCGAAAAAGTGGTGCAAAACGCGCTGGCCGAGCACCTCGATGAAGCCATCGACACGGCGCTGGCGCGCGTGGAAAGCGTCCGAGAGAGGAATCTTCAGCAACTCGGCGAATTTTCCGAGCAGCGGTTGGAATCGCTGATGCGTTCCTCGCGCGAAGAAATTCTCGGCCACCTCGAGATGCGGCTGGGCGAAGTCCAGAGCCGCTGGGAAGAGGAGCACAACGCGTACCGCGCGCAGTCCGAGGAAATCGCGCAGCGTCTCGAAAAGATTTCCGCCGACATGCAGCGCAACCTCTCCGAAACGCAAAAATTCATCGTGAAAACCACCAGCGAAATCGAACCGCAAACGCGCGGCCGTCTGGACGAGTCTCTTGGCCAGGCCACCGAGCAATTTGAAGCTGCGGCTGATCGTGTTTCCGATCGTCAGCTTGTCCGCGTGATGGAAGCCACGCGGATGGTGACACGCGAAGCCGCCGCGCAACTCGACGCGCGCGTTGCGGAGTCCCGCGCGATGATACAGAACGCCGCGGGAAGCACTCTGGAAGAGTTCCGGCGTCAGGCCGAAGTGCAAGTTGACTTGGCTATTTCGGAAACCACCGAACGCGTCCGGTCCGCTTTATCGGCTTTGGATGCGGAAAATCGCGTCGCGTGCGAGACCCGCCGGCGCACGATGATCGAGGACGTCACGCGCACTACGGAACAATCGACCGAACAATTCCGCACGGGCATCAAGGCTTTTCTTTACTCGTGCCTGGTTGCGGCAGTGGGCGCAGTCGATGAACACGCCAAGTCAACGTTCGATAGCCTCGTCAAGGATCCCAACAGCAGCCCGCGGGCGATCGACGACATCAAAATCATTCCACCCGACGACGAAAAACCAAATTAATTTGTTCCGTTAGCGGGAACGCCCAAACCGAATTCGCGATGCAAGGTGATCAGCGCGGTCTTGGCGGCTTTTTCTTCCACTACGAAGGAGATGTTGGATTCGGAAGAGCCCTGCGCGATGGCAATCAAGTTCACGTTTTCGCGGCCTAGCGCATTGAAGGTTTTCCCCGCAACTCCGGGCGTCCCGCGCATGTTTTCGCCGACCACGGCAACGATGGCGATGTTCGGGTCAATGGTGATGTGCTCGACTTTCTCGTGGGCCAGGTCCTGCGCGAATTCTTTGCGGAGGGCTTCTACAGTCCTTTGTGCATCCGCGGCGGACACGATGAAGCAAATGTCGTTCTGCGAAGAGGACTGCGAAATCAGGAGCACGTTCGCGCGCACTTCGGCCGTCGTTGAAAATGTTCGGCCCACAACGTCCGGCAATCCGACAATGCCAGGTCCGCCCACGCTGATCAGTGCGACATCCTGAATAGCCGTCAAAGCCTTTACGCCGCCGCCGATGCTGCGGCCTTCCGGCGTGATTTTCGTGCCGGGCTGTTGCGGAGTGAAGCTGTTGCGAATCCAGACGGGAATCGCCGCCTGCATCACGGGCTTCAGCGTTTTTGGATGCAAAACTTTTGCACCAAAAAAGGCGAGCTCGGCCGCTTCGCGATAGGAAATCACGGGAATGGTTCGCGCGTCCGGCACGAGGCGAGGGTCCGCAGTCAGCACGCCATCCACGTCCGTCCAGATAATCACTTCGTCGGCGTTCAGAGCGGCGCCAAGAATGGTGGCGGAATAGTCGGAGCCGCCGCGACCGAGGGTGGTGAGTTTTCCTTCCGTCGTCGCACCAAGAAATCCGGTCACGACGGGCACGATGCCTTTTTCGAGCAGCGGCCGCAGGCGCACTTCGCACGCTTCGCGCGTGAGGTCCATCAGCGGTTCCGCGCCTCCGTGAAACGCGTCGGTAACGATCACTTCGGTGGCGTCGACAGATTCGCTTGGCAAGCCAAGCTCGCGCACGGCTCCGGCCACCAGCGGCGCAGACAGTTGTTCTCCCAAACTGGATATCGCATCGAGTGTGCGCGACGTCAGCTCCCGCAGTAGGGCTGTCCCTTCATATAGCCTGGTTCCTTCCGCATAGACTTCTTCTAGTTCTTCCTCGATCAATCTGCGTGCGCTTTCTTCGCGGACTAAACTCTTCAGCGCCTCGGTATGCTGCGTGCGCAGCGCCGCGAGAACCGCAGTTCCTTGCGTGTTTTCCCCTACGCCCGCGCGTTTCGCAGCTTCGATGAGACGATTCGTCACACCGCTCATAGCGGAAACGACGGCGACGCAAGCTCCTTCGCGCGCACTTTGCGCGATGATCTGGGCCGTCCTCGCTATGCACGCGGCATCGCCCACCGACGTGCCGCCAAATTTCATTACCTGCAATCGCGCGCTCATCTCCTTCGGTCTTCCCCGGTTGCTTTAGATACAACTTCAGAGTTTACCTTGAGATGCAGAGTGGGAACCTCAGGGGAAGTGCAGTTGTTGCCTGGGCTGGAAAGCAGAGGTAAGATGGTCTTACCATGCAGACCAAGTTATCGACCAAGGGACAGGTGGTGCTTCCCAGCCGCATTCGGAACAAGCTGGGGCTTCGCCCTGGGGATCCGCTGGATGCGAGCGTGGAAGGTAACCGCATCGTTCTGACGCCGCGCAAAAAGCGCGGCAGAAAGATGCGCATCATTAAGGATCCCATTACAGGGTATCCGGTACTCACCGCTGGACCAAATGCGCCGATTCTGACCCACAAAGAAGTTAAGGAACTCCTGGCAGATTTTCCGTGAGATATCTTCTCGACGTGAGCGCCCTGGTGGCATTTGGATTCCAGGAGCATGAGTTTCATCCGCGGATGGCGAGCTGGGCACGGAAGGTCGCGTCAGAATCCGAGGCAGAGCTTCTTAGCTGTTCCATCACCGAGCTAGGTTTCGTACGCGTTCTCTCACAGACCCCGCAGTATGGGGGCACAGTGTCGGACGCTCGCGCGCTGTTGTTGCAGCTGAAAGCCAACGCGGCAGTCAAATTCGTGTTTGTCCCCGATCAGCATGACATCTCGCAGCTTCCGCTATGGGTTGCCAGTCCAAGACAGGTCACGGACGGACATCTGACTCGATTGGCGGCCGCTCATAACGGAGTTCTCGCCACACTCGACACAAAGATTCCTCGGGCTTACCTGATCCCTGTCACGAAGTAAGAAGCAAGTAGCGGAATTACGGGCGGTCCCAGTCGAGGGAGTAGATTTCCTGGATGCTGGCGTCGCGGACTAACAGTGGGGAGTCGTCGGGAGCGAGGCCGCTCCAGTTGCCGAAAGCGCCGCCAGCGGCTTGAAAACCTTTCATGCTGAAGATGGGTTCGAGTTTTCCGGTGCTGACTTGCACGCGGTAGTAGCTTTCCTGATTGTCGAGGATTCCGTCGAAATAGATGTAGCGGCCGTCGCGGGACCAGGTGGGATAGGCGACAAAGAGGCTGGCGAGCTCCGTCCATTTTTGCGTGTTGAGATCGAAAAGCATGAGCTTGAGCGAATCGAGGGGAATCGCGGCGATGTAGCGTCCGTCGGGAGACCAACGCGGAGAATAGAGTCCGGCGGAATCGGGCAATTTCGTGGGCTTTCGCGTTTTCAGGTCGAGGACATAGATGGCGGAGCCTTGATTGTTGAGAGAATTTTCACCGAAGGCGAGTGATTTGCCGTCGGGTGACCAGTTGGGATCAGCTGAATTGATGGTGCTTCGAAAAATGAGTTCGGGAGAGCCGCCCTCGGCGGGAATTAGATATAGCTGCCAGGGTTCGCCGGGAGGATGAGCAAAGAAGGTGATTTGCTTTCCATCCGGAGACCATCGAGGCAAATAGGCTTGCATCGGCGGAAAAACGAGTTGGAGTTTTTGCGTGCCGTCGATTTTGCTGCGCCACATTGTGCCATCGGTGGGGTCGTTATAGGCGACCCACTGGCCGTCGCGAGAGAAATCGAGGCCCATCGCGGAAATTCCGGAAAGGTAGGGGATGAGTTGTTTTGATTTTGCGTCGTAGCGGAGCAATTCGCCACGGGGCTGCCAGCCCTGAACGAAGAGTTTCTTACCATCGCGGCTGGGAACGGGATTGCCGACGTTCATCGGGCCGGTTGTCAGTTGTGTAGGCTCCTGGTGTGAGGCACGAAACAGGCCGCTACGTTCATGGATGGCCCAGATGTTGGCGGTGCTGTCGCGGCGGGCCTCAAAGACGAAGTACTTTCCATCGGGCGTCCATCGGCCGCAGCATTCGTTGGGCGCGTCGCTCCAGCCTGGCAGTAACGGATGAAGATTGGCGCCGTCCGCCGCCGCTTGCCAGATGGAGCGGTTATTGGTTTGGGGATCGTTGACAGTGAAACGCAAAATCGAGCCGTCGGGCGACCAACGGATATCGGCGGCGGTGCCGCCAGCCGCCAAGAGAAGATGCGGTTGACCACCGTCGGAGCTTGCAACGTAAATCTCGTTCCCTTTGCAAAAAGCGATCTGCTTGCCATCGGGCGACCAAGCGCCGGAGTGGCCCTCGAGGCTGCCGAGGCGACGAGGAGAACCGCCAAGAACGGGAACGCTCCAAAGCGGGCCGTCGAGAGAAGTTCCGCGGGCGGTATTCATGAGGAGCGAGGAGCCATCTGGAGAGATATCGAAAACGTTAGCAAAACCTGTGTTTACGAGCGAGTTTGGGATGGGAAAGGTGTCGCCACCCGTGACGGAAGTTTGGGAGAGAGCGGATTGTCCCTCGATGAAGTAGAGCCGGGAGCCGTCCGTGACCACGTCCGATTTTGGACGATTGTTGTTGGTGAGTTGAATCGTACGCAGTACGCGCGGCGGCGCGACAGGCCGCAACGGCACGTAGCCAAGAATGACCGCAAGAGTGATGAGCGCGCCGATGACCAGCGCCCAAGTCTGCCATCGAGACGACGGATACTTTTCGCGAACGCCCTCGGTCGCGCTCGGGACGGCAACGCCAGCTCCGGAGTGACCCAAGTCCAAATCGCGCTTCAGGCGTTTTAGATCGGCGCGAAGTTCAGCGGCGGTCTGATAGCGGAGGGCAAGATCTTTCTCGAGCGCCTTGGCCAGAATGTTTTCCAACCCGACAGGCAAGCTGGGATTCAACTTTCTGGCGGACACGGCGGAAGAGTTCAGGATGCCGTCGAAAATCAATCCAACTGCGGAGCCGGCGAAGGGAGTGACGCCAGTGGCCATCTCATAGAGGACGACGCCGAGAGAAAACAGATCGGTGCGGGCGTCCAATTCGTGGCCGCGGGCTTGTTCTGGCGACATGTAGGCGACGGTGCCGACAGACTGTCCCGGACTAGTGGCAAGGGGATCGTCAAGGACGTGACGCTGGGTGGGCATGGAAGAGTCACCGGCGGGTTCGGCGGGGGGTTGCCGGTAGGCCGCGAATTTAGCTAAACCGAAGTCGAGAATTTTTGCTGGGCCGAGATCGACGAGAAAAATATTTGCTGGCTTGATGTCGCGGTGGACGACGCCTTTGGCGTGGGCTGCTTCGAGGCCGTCGGCCAGTTGAATGCCAATTTCGAGGAGCTCGGCTATGTCGATAGACTTTTTTGCGATGCGGCGTTTCAGCGTTTGCCCTTCGAGAAGTTCCATGGCGATGAAGGGGCGGCCTTCGAACTCCTCGATGTCGTAAATCGTGCAGATATTCGGGTGATTCAGGGCGGAGGCAGTGCGCGCTTCGCGGCGGAAGCGCTCGATAGCCTGCGGGTCCTGGGAAATGTCATCGGGAAGAAATTTGAGGGCAACGTTGCGGCTGAGCCGCGTATCCAGCGCACGATAGACGACGCCCATGCCTCCGCCGCCAAGTTTTTCCACGACGGTGTAATGGGAAATGGTGCGGCCGATAATAGGAGAAGTATCCGCCACTCGCACGGGAGTTTACTCCAGCCCCTGAAGCCGGGCAATCGGCGCACGAGCCTGTTTCAGCCTCTGGTGTTCCACGTCACGCTGCAGTGTGCGCAAAGATACAGAAGGCTGCTGGAAGCAGAGCTATTGTTGGCACAGTGCTGTAGAAAAGGAGATGCAATATGCCAACGCAGAAGAAAACCATGAAAGCAGCCATTGTCAAAAAGTTTGGCGAGCCATTGGTCATACAAGAAGTTCCGATCCCGACGCCTGGGCCAGGCCAAGCTCTGGTGCAAGTATTTGCGACTGGTGTATGCCACACCGATCTGCACGCGGTGGACGGAGACTGGCCGGTCAAGCCAATAATGCCGCTCATTCCGGGCCACGAAGGAGCAGGAATTGTCGCAGCGCTCGGGCCTGGGGTTACGCATTTGAAAGAAGGAGACCGCGTGGGAATCGCCTGGCTGCACAGCGCCTGCGGGCATTGCGATTTTTGTCTTGCTGGATGGGAAACGCTGTGCCCGGAACAACAGAACTCGGGATATTCGGTGAACGGCACGTTTGCGGAGTACGCATTGGGGCAAGCGGATTATCTGGGCCGAATTCCGAAGAATCTCTCGTTTGTGGAGGCAGGCCCGATCTTGTGCGCCGGTGTTACCACCTACAAAGGATTAAAGATGACGGAAGCACGGCCCGGGGAATGGGTCGTGATCTCCGGAGTAGGCGGGCTGGGCCACATTGCTATTCAATATGCAAAAGCCATGGGGCTGCACGTGGCAGCGGTGGACCTGGGGCCAGAAAAGATGGCGCTGGCGCGGAAACTAGGAGCGGAAGTAACGATTGACGCGAAAACGCAGGACCCCGCGAAGGAAATCCAAAAACAGATCGGCGGTGCACATGGAGCGCTGGTAACGGCCGTATCTCCAATCGCTTTCAAGCAAGCGGTCGGCATGCTTCGGCGCGGCGGGACGTGTGTGCTGAATGGCCTGCCGGCTGGAGAGTTTCCTGTTTCGATTTTCGACGTGGTTCTGAACGGCTACACAATACGGGGCTCGATCGTTGGCACTCGGCTGGACCTGGAAGAATCGCTGGCGTTCGCCGGAGACGGCAAAGTGAAGGCCACGATTGAGGTATTGCCATTGGAATCCATCAATGACGTGTTCAGCCGGCTGAAGAAGGGGCAGGTGAACGGGCGGGTTGTGCTGGGCCTCAAGGAGGAAGTATTTGCGAAGCCCGCGTTGGCACGGCTGGCGAGCTGATCCACAGAACAAGTAGAAAAATCTGTTTGAGGGGATCACCAGTATCCCGGCATCAGCTCACCAAACTCACCGGACGTCATGCGGCCTTCGGTTGAGCGGTTGGCGAGGCGGATGCTATTCTGGATTCTATGGCGGATCCCGCTATCTCCCCGCCCGAACCAACTGCTACAGCGCCGCTGGAACATTCGAGGCGTCAACTCGAAGCTCTGCTCGAAGTAGCTGAATCCATCTCGCAGCATCGCGACCTGGCGGCTTTGTTTCACGATCTCGCCGAGCGGCTTCACTGTGTCGTCGACTTCGATTTCCTGACGCTGATCCTTCATGATGCGGTGCGCAATGTGATGCGGCTGCACATCCTGGAAACGCGTTTGCCGACACCTGTAAAAACCGGGAGTGAAACGCCGATGGAGGGACATCCTTCCGGGTGGGTTTGGCAAACGCAGCAACCTTTTGTGGTGAGCGACACGGAAGAGGACCGGCGCTTTCCGGATTTTCTGCAGCGGCTGAAGGAAGTGGGAGTACGTTCGCTGGCTATGGTGCCGCTGACGACAGCGCAGAGGCGGCTTGGGGCGATGGGATTTGGGCGGCTAGTGCCGCAAGGCATCACGGAAGCGGAAGTGCAATTCATGGTGCGGGCGGCGAGCCAAGTGGCGGTGGCCGTGGACAACGCGCTGAATTATGAGACGTCGCAGGCGTACCAGGGGCAACTTGCCCGCGAGCGCGACCGGCTGCAAGTGCTTCTCGAAGTCAACAATGTACTGGTCTCAACACGTGATTTGACCGAACTTTTTCGAGGGATCATCACGTCGTTAGAGAAAGTGATCCATCACGACTACACAAGCCTTGCGCTACGCGATTCCGCCTCCGGGCTATTGAAGATTCACGCGCTCGATTTTGCCAGCAGGCCTGGGATGTTCAACCAGGAAATCACGGTCCCGCTTGAAACCACTCCATCAGGGATATGTTTTACGACGGGCCAGCCGGTGATTGTCCGGGGAGCCGAGATCGATCGCTTTCCGAACGAGATCATTCGCGCGCTGCGCGGCGAAGGAGTGCAAACGATTTGCTGCGTACCACTGACAACACAGGGGCGGACTTTTGGAACGTTGAATCTGGCGAGCCGGCGCGAGGATGCTTTCCCGCAACACGATGTCGAGCTATTGCAGCAAGTGGGCGGACAAATCGCAATCGCAGTGGAAAACGCACTGGCGTTCAAACAGATTGACGCGTTGAAAGACAAGCTGGCGGAAGAAAAACTTTATCTCGAGGAAGAAATCCGCAGTGAATTTAATTTTGAGGAGATCATCGGAGACAGTCCGGCGCTGAAGAGGGCACTGGCGCAGGTGGAACTTGTTGCACCGGCGGGGACGGCAGTTCTGGTTACCGGGGAAACGGGGACAGGAAAAGAGCTGATCGCGCGGGCGATACACAATTTGAGCCCGCGGCGGGAGCGGACATTCGTTAAGGTGAATTGCGCGGCGATTCCCGGAGGGCTTCTCGAATCAGAACTTTTCGGGCACGAGCGGGGAGCGTTTACCGGGGCAATCACGAAAAAAATAGGGCGATTCGAACTCGCGGACCATGGCACGCTTTTTCTGGATGAGGTGGCCGACCTGCCGCTGGACCTGCAGCCCAAGCTGCTGCGCGTGCTGCAGGAGCAAGAGTTCGAACGGCTGGGGAGCAATCGCACGCAGCGAGTGGATGTGAGGATCGTGGCCGCGACGAATGGCGATCTATCGAAACTGGTGGCGGAGCGGGCGTTCCGCAGCGACCTGTATTACCGGCTAAATGTTTTCCCGATTCACATTCCCGCATTGCGCGAGCGGCCCGAAGATGTGCCGTTGCTGGTGCGGTATTTCGTCCAAAAATTCAGCCGGCGGCTGAACAAATCGGTGGCTTACGTTCCGGCGGAGGCCATGGAGGCGCTCGCGGGATATTCCTGGCCGGGCAATATTCGCGAACTGGAGAACTTTATCGAGCGAGCCGTGCTGCTCTCGCCGGGGAAAGAACTGCGCGTGACGATCAGCGAACTGAAGGCTGTCCCTGCGGCGGCGGGCACGGGCGACGATTCCACGTCGTCCCTCAATGCTGTAACTCCCTCGACGGTGACTGCCTCACCTGGCGCATCGATTTCCACTCTCGAGGATGCGGAGCGGCAGCACATTTTGCGGGCGCTGCGGCAAACGGAGTGGCGCGTCGCCGGGCCCAAGGGGGCGGCTGTTGTGCTTGGCATGAAGCGCACCACGTTGCAAGCCCGTATGCGCAAACTGGGCATCCGACGGCCGGTTTAGGTCTGCAGCGGCGAAGAGTTCGAAAAATTGACGCTGGGAGCGGAGCGGGCACGGCGTGCCGTGCCCCTACGGTGTAGACGCAGCAGTTACTCAAACTGCAAGACTACGATTTCGGGATTCGAACCGAGGCGGAGCGGCGGTCCCCATGTTCCGGCGCCGCTCGAAGTGAAAACTTGCATTTTGCCGATGCGGCTCAGACCGTAGACGAACTGGCGGTAGATGCGACGGGCCATCCAGCTCCAGGGAACGAATTGACCGACGTGGGTATGGCCGGACAGCTGGAGAGAAACGCCAGCGGCTTCGGCAACGTGCGGATGATCGGGCGCGTGGGTCAAAAGGATGCTAGCGCGCTCGCGATCTACGCCGATGCCCTGCAGCACGGACGCAAAATGTGCGTCCTGCGTGGCATGACGGTAAGGGACGCCGATGATTTGGAGGCCGTCCGCTTCCACCTTTTCGTTGGTGAGGACGCGGACACCGGCGGCTTCGACGGCGCGGAGGTATTTGGAATCGTCGCCAAACTGCTCATGATTGCCAGCAACGAAATAGACACCGTGAGGCGCGGTTAGATTGCTCAAAGGCTCCGCGGCACGGTGGGCGTCGATGGCCGTGCCGTCATACAAATCGCCGGCGATAAAAATCGCGTCCGGCTCTTCCTTGAGGATTTTGGCGACCATGCGTTGTAGAAAGCTTTTGTTGCGCACATGTCCCAGATGGATGTCGCTGATGAGGGCGGCTTTGCGGCCGCGCCACGCGTCGGGGAGATTGGCAAGGCGGACGGTGATGCGGGTGATGCGCGTCCAGCTGGCGTTGAAAACGCCGTAGAGTCCGGTGGCAAGCGCGGCTGCAAACAGAAACTCCACGATTAGATGGAAATTAGGAACCAAGCCCGCCAGGCGCGAAAGTCCATAAACCACCCAAGAAGAAACAGCAGCGAGGAACAAGAAGCTGAGCAAACCGAGCCATGTGGCCGAGGCGCGGTAAAAAAGGCGCAAGACCGCGCCTGTATAGCGGAAGGCGAGGAGCGAGGAGACGAGAAAACTCACGGACAAAACTCCCAGGAAAACCTTCAGCCAAGATGGCTCCGCGACGGTGTGGCCTGTGGGTGAGAAGACCCAGGTCTCATAGAGGAACAGATGGGTCAGAAAAAGAACCGTCTGAATGACGGCGATGAAGCCAAGCAATCCCGTTCGTATACGCATAATCTATTAGATTCACTGGACGGCGAAATGTATTCATAGACGCGGGCCCCCACTGCTGTAAACGTATCGGAATTAGCGGCGTCTAATTCAGCGACGCGCATAGAATGGGCTGGCTTTCCTGGCATAGTCACATGAACAGATTTCTGCGAGGAGACAAATTATGAAGAAGGCGATTTTTTTGACGCTTTTATTAAGCTTGCAGATGGGGCGCCCTTTGCGGGCGCAAAACCAGAAGCTCCCCGAAGGGATTTGGCAGGGTTATGACGGAGAGTGGCTACACGTATCGCAGCAGCTGATTGCGCTTGCCGAGGCGACCCCCGAAGAGAAATTCTCATGGCGCCCCGCGCCGGGTGTGCGGTCCGTCAGCGAAGTGTATATGCACATTGCCGAGGCCAATTTCGGCTTGCTTGCTGTGACAGGGCCCAAGATGCCGGCAGACATGAAAGAAGGAATGGAAAAATCGGTCACCGCAAAGGCCGAAGTCGTTAGCTGGCTCAAGCGGTCCTTGGAGGCCGTGAAACAAGCGCATCTGGCGGTAACGGCGAAAGATCTGCAGCGCAAAGTTCACATCCACGATCGGGACGCTACCGTCGATGGAATGTATTTGAGGATTATTGTTCACGCAAACGAGCATATGGGGCAGTTAATCGTGTACGCGCGAATGAGCCGTGTTGTACCGCCGTGGTCCAACGGCCAGTAGAGATGATGCGGGCTGACGAGCAGGCATTCAGCGAGTCTTGGACTCGGAGAGAGAGAGCACGGCGTAGGCGGTCGCGGCGTCTTTCATGAATCGCACCGTGTCGGGACTGATGTGATGTTGGTCGTTGTTGTTCAAGGAGTAGGCCAGCCAGAAACCTTCGGAGCGGTTTTGGTTCGCGATAAGCCAGTCGAGACCCTTTTTCAGTTGCGAATTCTCCCGGGGAAGGCCCGCCTGCTGGAGCGCGAAGGTAATCAGACCTGTTGCATAGCCATCGCTCTGGGGTTCTTGCGGCGTTCCATCGTGGCGCTTCCAATCGCCGGACATCGAGGTCAAACTCCAACCTCCGTCCGTTTGCTGCTTGCTGAGCAGCTCACTGAGGAGGGCTTTCTGGCGATCTGGCTCGAGGAGGCCGGGAAGTTTCGCGGAGGCCCACAAAAGGACGGCTCGATTGCTCAAAGTCTGTGCTGCATACGCGCGGTTCAGGTAGTCGCGCAGCATTTTCAAATTGGGTTGAATTTCCGGGTTCGCGCGGTAATTCTCTGGAGCTGTGCCCACCGCAATGGCCGCCAGAGCTGCTCCGTAGTAATCGGAGTCATCGGCTTCCCACGGCTCGTTCTTGAATCGCAACCACGGCCAAGCACCTCTCTGGTCTCCTGCATGAGTTTGTTCGGCCCACATGTTTTCGAACGCTGTGCGCGTATCGTCGCTGAGATGCGGATTCTGTGGCCTCGTGTTGGCGTCGTTGCTCGCAAGAATCAGTGCATTCAGAACTGATTCCGTGCCGCGAGATTCGACGCTTTTATACGGTCCGCGATCCGCGTCCTTGTAAAATGGCTCGACTTCTTTCCAAAGGCGCACGCGCTTGGTGACATTTTCGAGAAGCTTGCGTTCGTTCGCGGAAGGACCTGGCTCGCCGAGCGCTTTGTGAAGAGCGGGCCGGGACATCGCGTAAGGCACTGCGGTATGGCAAGACACGCAAAACGTTTCGTGGTCGCGCGCGGCGCGCGGCCATGACATCCACCACTCCGCCCGCTGATCGAGGTAGGCCGCCGCTGCTTTCTGATCCCACGAAGACGCTTCGCGGGCGTCAGGATGGGTTGAAGAGACAGTCGCGACGATGGAATCTTCAGAGTTTGAGGCTCGAGTTCGTGTTTGCCAGCAGAGCGCCAGGGCACCTGCGGCCAGGCATGCTGCTAGAGAAAATATGCGCCGCATGGTCGCCTCCTTCTGGCTAGGTAAGCCGGGTATCCGTGAGGACCCTTGGTGCCGTTAGTCTATCGCAAATCATCGTCCGCGCCCTCGAGACGGCAGCCCTCGCGCCAATCTGTAGCTAGAGCATCAGGGGCACGGTTAAACTCAGAGGTTTGTCGGGCAAAGTTCATTCTAACGAAAAATCCAAGAAACGAAACAAAACGACGGGAAGTTGTATCGAGAAAATGAAAAGGAGCGCACACTAGGTGCAGGGGCCAATCACATGCTGGCAGTGGCAGGGGTTTGGAAGAAAAAAAGGGACGACTTAAAGGCGAAGAGGAATTCGCTTTTCGAAAAATACGCAAAGCATCCTGAGGAATTTCACCTGGCGCTGGAGATCAAGAAGATTGACGACGAAATTGCTGATTGCACGCAGCATGTGGAACAAGAAAGACGTTCCGAACGATCCGCTTCCACGCCAAAGAAACTTCATTCGATTCCCAAGTAAGTAAAGAAAAACCCGACAATCAAGGCACCAGCGGTTCCCGCAGGTATCCGCGTGGATGCGCATGCGCTAGCTCGTCCAAAGCGCAGCACTGAAACGAAACCGAAGACGGACAGCGTGCCGGTGGCCTGCCGAGCCCCTGCGGGAAAAGACAATCTGACATCGGAAATGAAGGTAGAATCGCGGCGCGCGAGTTGGGACTGTTGTGCGCGGAGGGTGGCGTGAGACGAGGATTCGGTGTGGTTGTGGCGGCGACGATTGCAAGTGGAATGGTCGCAGGTGCGGCGTGGGGGCAGAAGCCGCCGCTTTTGCCGGAGCAGGATGTGGCGGCGCTGGCGAATGAGTTGAGCGGGGAGACGGCGAAGAGGAATTTGGAGGTGATTGCGACGTTTCACCGGCAGCGCGGGTCGCGAGGATTTCACTCGGCGGCGGAGTTGGTGGCGGAGCGGGCGCGGGCTTATGGGTTGAGCGATGTGCAGATATTGGAGTTTCCGGCGGATGGGAAGATTTTTTATGGGACGCAGAGGTCGCGGCCGGCTTGGGATGCGGAGGTGGGGGAGTTGTGGCAGGTCGTACCGGATGTCATTACCTGTGATGAGGCCGCGGGGAGAAAACCTGCGACGGAAGCAGAACAGCAGAAGGGGCATCCGGGCGTTGGCGTTGCGTGCGACGTGATGGTCAGTCGAGAAATTCGATTGCTCGCGAATTTTGAGGCCGAGCCGGTGGTGCTGGCGGAGGATAGCGAGTCGGCGGATGTGACGGCGGAGCTTGTGGATGTGGGCGCGGGGACGAACGAGGCGGACTACGCGGGGAAGGACGTGAAGGGGAAAATTGTTTTGGTTAGCGCGTCGCCGGGGGCGGCGCAGGAATTGGCGGTGGGAAAATTTGGGGCGGCGGGAATTGTGAGTTATGCGCAGAACCAGAAGAACGCGTGGTGGGGCGAGGACGAGAATTTGATTCGCTGGGGACACTTGGAGACCTTTTCGGCAAACAAAACGTGGGCGTTCATGGTCTCGCTGAAGACGGCCCGAGATCTTCGCGAACGTCTTGCCAAAGGACAGAGTCTTTTTGTTCACGCTAACGTGAAGGCAGGGCAGCACGCGGGGAATTATGAGGTAGTGACGGCGACGATTCCTGGTGCGGACCCGAAATTGAAGGAGGAGGAGATTGCGTTTTCGTGCCACCTGGATCATCAGCGGCCGGGGGCGAATGACAATGCCAGCGGGTGCGTGACGATTCTGGAGGTGGCGCGGACTTTGCAGAAGTTGATTGTAGAGGGGAAATTGGCGCGGCCGGCGCGGACGATACGGTTTTATTGGCCGCCGGAGATCGAAGGAACGATGGCTCTGCTCAATTCACCTCCAACCACGTACAGATCGAGTCTTGAGGTTATACCGAGCTACGACGGATCAACTAAGCGCACGATAGGCGGCGGTGGGAACCTGACACAAACGGGTCCGGCATTGGCGAAGCGACTGAAGGCGGTGATTCACATGGACATGGTGGGCGGCGGGCCGGCCACGAAGGCAGTGTTCCACGTGACACGTGGGCCGATGAGCTTGCCGTCGTTTGTGCATGACGTGGCGTGGGCGTTTGCGGAGTTTGTGAACGAGGAGTCGTATAAATTTGCGGCGACGGGGAAGGCGGAGTATCCGTTTGTGGCGCCGGAGGGCGGGAAGGAGCCGCTGCGGGCGGAGTATTCGGCGTATACGATGGGGAGTGACCACGATGTGTATCAGGATTCGTCGTTCGGGATACCGGCGATTTATATGAATGACTGGCCGGACCGGTACATTCATACGAATTTCGATACGGCGGCGAATATTGATACGACGAAGTTGAAGAGGGCGGCGTTTATTGGGGCGGCTAGCGGGTATTTTTTGGCGGGTTCGACGACCATTCAAAATGCTACCGATCGCGCGTTACCTCCTGAGTCTACGTTCGCTGAAGGCCGCTTTCTCCGTGCGGAAATGCAAATTCGTCGGTGCCAATCGTTATCTGAACACGAATGTGCACGCACGATGATCCGCTTTGGCTCTTACGAGACTGGTGTCTTGACTTCGATTAGTCATTACTCCGCTGTCCCTCGTCTTGAAAGTGAGGCCAAGAATGGGCAGTTGCTCGCACTCCGTCAGGCGCTTTACGGCGATTTCGGAGGCGTCACCGTGCCGGGTACGGCAGACAGCCTTTTGAAATTCTTACGGAAGCCGGAGCCCAAAGGGCCGCTGGCGGTGTTTGGGTATGACTACTTTGCGGATCATGCGAAGGCAGCGGGAGTGGCTACGCCGAAGTTGATGAGTTATGAAGGATTGTGGGGAAGCGGCGAGGAGTATGCGTATGAGGTTTTGAATTTTGCGGATGGGAAGAGGAATGCGCAGGAGATTCGCGATGCGGTGTCGGCGGAGTATGGGCCGGTGCCGTTGGAGATGGTGGTCGAGTATTTGAGGGCGTTGGAGAAGATTGGGGTGGTGGCGGAAGTGAAATAGGAAAAGCGAAACACGAGACTGGAAATGCGAAATTCGAAAAGCAGATTCCTCGCTACGCTCGGAATGACACTTAAGACTATATGACCATTGCCGAAAGGATTGAGCGGCTCCCGCTCGGGAGGTTCCATCGCCGGTTCATTGCGTTGGTGTCGCTGGGCAACTTTTTCGATCTCTACGACATTTTTATTGTGGCCTACATCGGCGCGGCGTTGCAGCAGTCTGGGTTTCTTTCGCTGCGGCAGTTTACATTTTTTGTGGCGGCTGGATTTTTGGGGATGTTTGTGGGGACGGTCGTCTTTGGGATGGGCAGCGACCGGATGGGGCGGCGGAGCGCGTTCATTTTGTTGCTGCTCATTTATTCGGTGTTTACGTTTGCCGATGCGTTTGCGCCGACGGCGGCTTGCCTGATTGCCTTGCGGTTCTTTGCGGGTGTTGGGATTGGCGCGGAAATTGTGGTGATTGATACGTACGTGACGGAAGTAGTGCCGGGGCGCGCGCGGGGGCGATACGTGGCAATCACGCAGGTCGCTGGGTTCAGTGCGGTGCCCGTGGCCGCGGTGCTTTCGCGGGTGCTCGTGCCAACACATTTCTTGATGAGCGGATGGCGGTGGGTGATGGTCATCGGGGCGTCGGGGGCACTGCTGACTTGGTGGTTCCGACGAATGTTGCCGGAGTCGCCGAGGTGGCTGGAGAGTCAGGGACGGATAGCGGAAGCGGATGCGATTATGAGCGCGCTCGAAGGAGAATCGTACTCAAAAGATGGAAATAGAATTTACACAGAGGGCACGGAGAGCGCAGAGGGCACAGAGAAGAAGGAGAAAGGCTCGTTTGGCGAGTTGTGGAGGGTGCCATACCTTTCGCGGACGGTGATGCTCGTGATTTTTCAGGCTTTGCAGACGATTGGGTTTTATGGATTTGCGAATTGGGCGCCGACGTTTTTGCTGAAGCGAGGAGTTTCGCTTTTGCATTCGCTGGAATATACGATGCTGATTGCGATTGTGTCCCCGGTCGGCCCGCTCTTGGCCGCGTGGACATCGGATCGGATGGAACGCAAGTGGACGATCGTAGTGCTGGCGTTGCTTGTTGCCGGACTCGGATTGGGATTTGGGAATTCGATTGCGCCCTCGGCGGTAGTCGGATTTGGAGCGCTCCTGACGCTCGCGAATTACTGGTTTTCTGCGGCCTTTCATGCGTACCAGGCGGAAATGTTTCCAACGCGGTTGCGGGCGACAGGAGTGGGATTTACCTATAGCTGGAGCCGGTTGAGCGCGGCGTTTACTTCGATTTTGATTGGGGCGGTGCTGGTTCATGGAGTGCCCACGGTGTTCGCGATGTTGGCGGTGGCGATGATTTTGGTGGCGACGGTTGTGGGGGTAATGGGGCCGCGGACGAACGGATTGGTCCTGGAGGAAATTTCGCGTTGAGGCGGAGTTAAGACCTAAATTCGAAATACGAAATTCAAAAACGGCCTCGCGGGGACAAGGCGAGGAGCAGAGAGTTGTCAGAAGGCCGGCTGTGCTAGCATCGATGATTGTGCGTTAGGCGAGGATTCGAATAGATGGCAGCGACGATGAAGGCGTTGCGGAAAATGCAGGCGGCACGCGGCCTGTCGTATGAAACGGCGCAAGTGCCGGCGATTGGCGCGGCGGACGTTTTGGTGCGCGTCAAAACGGCGTCCATTTGCGGGACAGATTTGCACATTTACGGATGGGACCGCTGGTCGCAAGGGCGGATCAAGCCGCCGGTGACGCTGGGGCATGAGTTTTGCGGCGTTGTCGAGCGCGTGGGCGAAGAAGTTACGGCGGTAAAGGC